>ENA-OQBD01000236-OQBD01000236.1-human-gut-metagenome-genome-assembly--contig:-NODE-236-length-31211-cov-4.157348_pt1 | contig 31211 bp, 29 predicted proteins | sample MGYA00242742_ERZ504543 | MGnify/ENA primary metagenome ERZ504543 (study PRJEB26092, sample SAMD00036239) | human gut metagenome | host: Homo sapiens | study: EMG produced TPA metagenomics assembly of...
TTTCCTGAAAATATAGGCATCTAATGATAATATGATTTTACAGGAGGACAGTCAGGATGTCAGATGTTGTTGAAAAACAGCCGTTAACCGAAGATTACCTGAAGAAGATGGATGCCTACTGGCGCGCAGCCAATTACCTTGGTGCCGCACAGTTATATCTGCTGGATAATCCACTTCTTCGAGAGCCGCTTACCAGAGATCAGGTAAAGAAAAAGATTGTTGGTCACTGGGGAACCGTACCGGGACAGAACTTTGTCTATGTACATTTAAACCGTGTGATCAAAAAGTATGATCAGGATATGATTTTAATTTCCGGCCCGGGACACGGCGGAAACTTCTTTGTTGCCAATACTTATCTGGAAGGTACCTATAGCGAGGTATATCCAAATATCGGAGAAGATATGGATGGACTGAAGAAACTGTGTAAGCAGTTCTCTTTCCCGGGAGGAATCTCCAGCCATGTAGCTCCGGAAACTCCGGGTTCCATCAACGAAGGTGGTGAGCTGGGATATTCCCTGGCACATTCGTTTGGTGCGGTATTTGATAACCCGGATCTGATTGCTGCCTGTATCGTGGGAGACGGTGAGTCCGAGACCGGACCTCTTGCAACTTCATGGCAGTGTAATAAGTTCTTAAATCCGGAGAGCGATGGAGCGGTTCTTCCGATCCTTCATATGAATGGATATAAGATCAGTAATCCAACCATTCTTGCACGTATTTCTCATGAAGAACTTGAGCATTTCTTTGATGGATGCGGATGGAAACCATATTTTGTAGAGGGCGATGATCCAATGACCATGCACCGCAAGATGGCAGAGACACTTGATACCGTTATGGACGAAATCAAGGCGATCCAGAAGAATGCAAGAGAAAACCACGATACCACAAGACCAAAGTGGCCAATGATTGTACTTCGTACTCCAAAGGGATGGACAGGACCAAAGGTTGTAGACGGAAAGCAGATCGAGGGATCTTTCCGTGCGCATCAGGTTCCGATCATGATGGACAAACCGGAGCATCTGGAAATGTTAAAAGAGTGGTTACTCAGCTACCATCCGGAAGAATTGTTTGATGAGAATGGAAAACTGATTCCGGAACTGAAAGCACTTGCACCGACCGGAGACCGCAGAATCGGTTCTAACCCACATGCAAACGGTGGTAAGCTCTTACGTGACTTAAGACTTCCAGATTTCCGTGATTATGCACTTGATGTTCCGGCGCCGGGAAGCGTTGAGGCACAGGATATGGTAGAACTTGGCGGATTTGTCCGTGATATCTTCAAACTGAATGAGGATTCCAAGAACTTCCGTATTTTCGGACCGGACGAGACAATGTCAAACCGTCTGATGAAAGTCTTTGAGGAGACAAACCGTGACTGGAACAATGAAAAACTGGATTCCGATGAATTCCTTGCTACAGATGGCCGTGTTATGGATTCTATGTTAAGTGAGCATATGTGTGAGGGATGGTTAGAGGGATATCTTCTGACAGGACGTCATGGATTCTTTGCAAGTTATGAAGCATTTATCCGTGTGGTAGATTCTATGTGTGCACAGCATGCAAAGTGGTTAAAGGTATGTAATCAGCTTCCGTGGAGACAGTCCATTGCTTCCCTGAACCTGATTCTTACATCCAATGTATGGCAGCAGGATCACAATGGATTTACCCATCAGGACCCGGGATTTTTAGATCATATTGCAAATAAGAAGGCAGATGTGGTACGTCTTTATCTGCCACCGGATACCAACTGTCTGCTGTCCTGCTTTGATCACTGCATCAGAAGCCGCGATTATGTGAATGTACTTGTTACATCCAAGCATCCGAGACAGCAGTGGCTGACCATGGAACAGGCAGTAAAGCATTGTACACAGGGTATCGGCATCTGGGAGTGGGCAAGCAACGACCAGGGACAGGAGCCAGATGTGGTTATGGCATGCTGTGGAGATACTCCGACACTGGAGACATTAGCAGCAGTTACGATTTTAAGAAAGGCAATGCCGGAGATTAAGATTCGTGTGATCAATGTTGTCGATCTGATGAAACTTGAGCCAAGCACCAAGCATCCGCATGGTCTGACAGATGCAGAGTACGATGCACTGTTCACCAAAGATAAGCCAATCATCTTTGCATTCCATGGGTATCATACACTGATCCACGAGCTGACCTATCGTCGTACCAACAGAAATATTCATGTATACGGATATCAGGAGGAAGGAACCATTACAACACCATTCGATATGCGTGTACAGAATGAGATTGACCGTTTCCATCTGGTAAAGAGCGTAATTGAGCATCTTCCACAGTTAGGAAATCGTGGCGCTTATCTGACACAGAAAATGAATGACAAGCTTGTAGAACACAAGCAGTACATTCATGAGTATGGTGTTGATATGCCGGAGATCCGTGACTGGAAATGGGATTTATAAAATAAAATATCAACGGGATTCTTTGCGGAACTGTGCCGGAGTCATCCGGTGCCGTTCCGTAAATATTTTGTAGAAATATCCTTTGTTTTTGTAGCCGACTTCGGCAGCAATCGCATCGATTGTCAGTCTGGTGTGCAGCAACAGTTCTTCGGCTTTCTGCAGACGCAGATGCTGCAGATATTCCGTATAAGTCATTCCGGTCCGGTTTTTCAGTAACCGGTTGAAATAATCTTCCTGAAAATGGAATTCTTCACAGAGCATTCGTATGGAAATGTTTTTCATATGCTGCTTCATATAATCAGAAATTTCTTCATATAAAATCCAGTTCATTTTCTGTCGCAGTTTTTTTGACAGCGAAAATTCATATTGTGTATTTAAAATACGAAAAATGCGCAGGAGAAGTCCCCGACAGATGATCGGAGAAGCCTCATCATGACGCTGTAATTCCAAAAGAAGTGATGTCATGGTTTCATCCATCTGTGAGACTGCCTCCTCTGCCTGAGGGAGAAAATGCAGATATTGCTGGAGCGATTTCTGTTCCATCAGTGCCATCTTCAGGAACGAGCTGATACGCTCTGTTGTAATCTGCCGGTTCATAATGTCCTGAAACATCACATTGGTAATGCCAAGAAACAGAAGTGTGGCAGAAGTTCCTTCCATGATTTCCTGATGCAGACAGTTTTTGTCGATCAGGCAGACTTCACCCCGGTGAAAAGTAAATTCATTGCCCAGAATTTTCTGCCGGTATTCTCCGTCAATGATATAAAACAATTCCAGATATTCGTGTGAGTGCATCTGCGTGCGCATGCCGGGTGTAAACTCTTTTTCATAAAGGAACGAGGGCTGGGAGGGCAGAATCGTTGCAGAAAGCATATGTCCGTCATGAATATCCCACAGCAGGGAAAACAGATGTTCATTTTCCGGAAGCGGATAGGTTTTGACAACGCTTTCATGAGCCGAATATTCCGGATGCAGAATCTGAAACCGGCTGAAGTTATCCGGGATCTGTGTATTTGCACTCTGATAAATCAAATGTTTTGTAAAATTCTTCAAATCCATGGAACGTCTCCTGTAAAAAATTACTCCACCATGGAGGTGGAGTAATTGTAAGTGTATGTTTTTGCCTGTTATTTATTTCATGGCATTTTTCTTGGCGATGGAAGCACGCTTGCGCATCGTAGGATCCAGAATTCTCTTGCGGATACGCAGGCTTTCCGGAGTTACCTCAAGAAGCTCGTCGGTATCAATGAAGTCAAGAGCCTGCTCTAAGCTTAATTTGCGAGGCGGAACCAGAGTCAGTGCCTCATCAGCAGAAGAGGAACGTGTATTGGTCAGATGCTTTTTCTTGCAGACATTTAACTCAATATCTTCGGCTTTGGAACTCTGTCCGATGATCATACCGGAATATACTTTTTCGCCAGGTCCGATAAAGAGCGTACCACGCTCCTGTGCGGAGAACAGACCGTAAGTTACGGATTCACCGGTCTCAAATGCAATCAGGGAACCGGTAGAACGGTAAGCAATCTCACCGCGGAATGGCTCATATCCGTCAAACATGGTATTGATGATACCGTTTCCTTTAGTGTCGGTCATGAACTCCCCACGATATCCGATCAGACCACGGGAAGGAATCTTAAACTCTAAGCGGGTATAACCGCCGGCAATGGAACCCATATTTAAAAGTTCACCTTTCCGCTGCTGCAGTTTGGAGATGACGGCGCCGGTAAATTCATCCGGTACATCCACGTAAGCAAGTTCCATTGGCTCAAGTTTTTTGCCATTCTCATCGTAGTGATAGAGAACCTCGGCTTTGCTGACTGCAAATTCATATCCTTCACGGCGCATATTCTCGATCAGGACGGACAGATGCAGCTCACCACGGCCGGATACTTTTAAGCTGTCCGGGCTGTCGGTTTCTTCGACACGGAGAGAAACATCGGTATTTAACTCACGGAACAGTCTGTCGCGGATATGACGGGAAGTGACATATTTTCCTTCCTGACCGGCGAGAGGACTGTCGTTTACGATGAAATTCATGGAGATAGTCGGCTCGGAAATCTTCTGGAACGGAATAGCTACCGGATTTTCCGGAGAACAGATGGTATCTCCAATGTGAATGTCCGCAATACCGGAGATGGCTACGATGGAACCGATCTTTGCTTCACTGACATCTACTTTATTTAAACCATCGAACTCATACAGTTTGCTGATGCGGACTTTCTCAAGTTTGTCCGGATCGTGATGGTTGACAACGACTGCTTCCTGGTTGACTTTCAGGGAACCGTTGTCGACTTTACCGATACCGATACGGCCAACGTATTCGTTATAATCGATGGTACTGATTAAAACCTGTGTGTTGGCATCCGGATCTCCGGTCGGGGCCGGGATATAGTTTACGATCGTCTCGAAAAGAGGAGTCATGTCCTTCTTTTCATCGTCGAGATTGTACATAGCGTATCCGTCTCTTGCGGAAGCGTAGATGAACGGGCAGTCAAGCTGCTCATCGGAAGCATCCAGATCCATGAAAAGCTCTAACACCTCATCTATCACTTCTGCAGGGCGCGCTTCCGGACGGTCGATCTTGTTGATGCAGACAATAACCGGGAGATTTAAAGCAAGTGCTTTCATCAGTACGAATTTGGTCTGCGGCATGGTTCCCTCGAATGCGTCTACGACGAGGACTACACCATTTACCATCTTAAGAACACGCTCTACCTCACCACCGAAATCGGCATGGCCAGGCGTATCGATAATGTTGATTTTTGTATCCTTATAAAATACAGCGGTATTTTTGGACAGGATAGTGATACCACGCTCACGCTCGATATCGTTGGAATCCATGACACGTTCCTGTACTTCCTGATTGGCACGGAACACACCGCTTTGTTTTAACAGCTCATCGACCAATGTGGTTTTACCATGATCGACATGGGCGATGATTGCGATATTACGAATGTCGTCTCTTGTTGTTACCATAAATTTAACCTTCTTTTTAATATTGTTTAACTTTACATAAATAACCTATCCTATTTTATCATAAAAAGCTGATTTCGCAAGCTTTTTTCAACGTACACCGGCGATTTAAGCGTTTTAGATAGTTTTCGCCGGCCTTATCGACAAGGTTTGATGATTTCTACCAACCATTAAATGGTAAAACAGAAGCCTATCAAAAATTTCCACAAAAGGAAGGAGTATTCATGGCAGATAAAATGTGTGAAAACAATCAGGTCACTATTATGGGAGAAATTGTATCGGACTTTTCGTATAGTCACGAGGTATATGGGGAAGGATTTTATATGGTGGAAGTATCTGTCCATCGCCTGTCCAGTTTCGTCGATTATATTCCGGTGATGGTATCGGAGCGTCTGGTCAATGTGCAGGAGAGTGCGGAGGGAAAATGCGTCTATATTACAGGACAGTTCCGTTCATTCAACCGGCATGAGGAGCATAAAAACCGTCTGGTGTTATCGGTTTTTGCGAGGGAGTTTGAACTGGTTGAGCAGTTTGAGGAAGAAAATGCAGCCAACCAGATTTTTCTGGATGGATTTATCTGTAAAGAATCGGTATACCGAAAAACACCTCTGGGAAGGGAGATCGCGGATCTTCTGGTCGCAGTCAACCGGTCATATGGCAAATCGGACTATATTCCCTGCATCTGCTGGGGCAGAAATGCAAGATTTGCATCCGGATTCGAGGTCGGATCACATGTGCAGATCTGGGGAAGAATCCAGAGCCGCGAGTATGTAAAGAAAGTCAGTGAGACACAGGTGGAGCAGAGGGTTGCTTACGAGGTATCCGTCAGCAAGATTGAATTCCTGGAGTAGACTTGATTATTTGACGCTTTTGTGTTATCTTACATAGGATTTCATTTAGTTAAGAGATATCATGGAGGCTGAAATGGACAGAGGAGTGATTCAGGTTTATTATGGAGAGGGACATGGTAAATCGACCGCGGCAATCGGGAATGCAATTCGTATTGCCAGCGAGGGAAAAAGCGTCATTATCATTCAGTTCTTGAAGGGAAAAAATGAAAACGAACTGACATTTTTAAGCCGGCTGGAGCCGGAAATAAAAATATTCCGTTTTGCAAAATCGGATGAGTGTTTTGAGGCACTTTCCGAGGAGGCAAAACAGGAAGAAAGTATGAATCTGCGCAATGGATTCAATTACGGAAAGAAAGTCGTTACGACAGGTGCCTGCGATATGCTAATCTTAGACGAGGTACTTGGAATTGTGGACGAAAAGGTGATAAGCCCTGAAGAAATCTGTGAGCTGTTTGCCGCAAAGCCGGAAGAAATGACTCTGGTCTGCACAGGACGCGTTCTGGATGAAAAAATCCGTGAGGCAGCAGACGAGGTTTATAATATCGCACCGGAGAAATAGATTGACAGACTATGCCGGTGGTGGTAGAATGAAAGAAATACATGGGATAGAGGTCGCGTAATTCATGAGTAGCCTGTTGGATGTGGCAGACACAGTCGAATGCAGGTAAAAGGGGAAAGCGCCGAAAGAACCGGATGACTGCAGTCTGGTTTTTGGGCATGCGGTGAATAATCGTATGACTGTCAGAAGCGTATGAGCGTGGATGGAGAGCTATCAGATCTAAAAAAGGTTAGATTGACCAGCTCGTTTTGAGCTGGTTTTTTTATTTAGAAAGGAGAATAAAACAGTGGCAATTTTTAAGGGAGCCGGAGTCGCAATCGTGACACCAATGAAGAACAATGAGGAAGTTAATTATGATAAACTTGAGGAACTGATTAACCAGCAGATTGACGGTGGTACAGATGCCATCGTAATTGCAGGTACGACAGGAGAAAGCGCAACACTTACGATGGAAGAACACCGTGATGTGATCAAGGCAGCCATCGAGTTTACAAAACATCGTGTTCCGGTTGTGGCAGGTACCGGTTCAAACTGTACACGTACAGCCATCCAGCTTTCACAGGAGGCAGAAGAGGCAGGAGCAGACGGACTTCTGATCGTTACACCATATTATAACAAGGCAACACAGGTAGGCCTGATCAGCCATTATTCACAGATCGCAGACAGCACCAAGTGTCCGATCATTATGTATAATGTGCCGGGACGTACCGGATGTAATCTTCTTCCGGAGACGGTTGCCGAGCTGGTCCGCACCAAGAGTAATCTCGTAGGATTAAAGGAAGCAACCGGAAATCTGGCACAGGCTTCCAAGACGATGGCACTTACCGACGGAAAACTGGATCTGTATTCCGGTGAAGACGGTCTTGTTGTACCGCTTATGTCAATCGGTGCAGTCGGTGTGATTTCGGTATGGAGCAATGTGGCACCGGGCAAAGTACACGCAATGTGTGAAAGCTTCTTCAAGGGTGATATTAAGACAGCAAGAAAACTGCAGCTGGAGGCGCTTCCACTGGTAGATGCACTGTTTTCCGAAGTAAATCCGATTCCGGTTAAGAAGGCATTAAACCTGATGGGTATGGAAGTAGGACCGCTTCGTTCCCCACTCTGTGAGATGAGCGAGGCTAATGCAAAGAAACTTGCAGAAGTAATGAAAAATTATGGAATTTTAGCATAGATCAGGGAGGCACAAAAGAAAATGACAAGAGCGATCATGAATGGCTGCAACGGGAAGATGGGACAGTGTATCACAGGAATCTGTGCGCAGGACCCGGATATCGAGATTGTTGCAGGAATTGATACTTATGATGGAATCAAAAATGATTATCCGATATTTGCCAGTCTGAAAGAGTGTACGGTGGATGCGGATGTAATCATTGATTTTTCCAATGCAAAAGCAGTGGATGCGCTGCTTGCATATGGTGTGGAAAAACAGATTCCGATCGTGCTTTGTACGACAGGACTTTCCGAACAGCAGCTTGCCGATGTGGAAAAAGCATACGAAAAAGTTGCAATTTTAAAATCCGCAAATATGTCTCTCGGAATCAATACTCTGATGGAACTGCTCAAAAAAGCTGCACAGGTATTTGCGCCGGCAGGATTTGATATGGAGATTGTAGAGAAACATCATAACCAGAAGCTGGATGCACCGAGCGGCACGGCACTGGCACTGGCTGATTCCATGAATGAGGCACTGGATGAGGCATATACCTATACCTATGACAGAAGCCAGAAGCGCAAGAAGAGGGATAAATACGAAATTGGAATCTCTTCTGTTCGTGGCGGCAATATTGTCGGAGAGCATGAAGTGATTTTCGCCGGACAGGATGAGGTGATTGAATTCAAGCATACGGCATACTCCAAGGCGGTATTTGCAAAGGGCGCTGTGGAAGCAGCAAAATTTTTAAAAGGAAAGCCTGCAGGACATTATGATATGGCAGATGTCATTGCGGCAAAATAAACGGGAAGAGAGGCACTGATAATCAGTGCCTTTTTTGCGCAAAATGTTTGACAGTGCAGCTGGTTCATATTTATAATGGAAAGAAGAAACCTGACGATAAGAAAGAGGTAGAAAATGAAAAATAAAACCAGAAGGCTTGCAGCATTTTTGCTTTCTGCAGCAGTTGTCATAACTGCTGTTCCGGGAATGCAGGAACGGGTTTATGCCCAGAAAACCGGCGGATACACAGAGTCACCCAAAAGTGAAAATGTTCCGGTGGTAAAAGAAACAAAATCCAGGCTGAAAAAGGCAGAAGCAGTGCCGTCCGCCTATATGAACAAGTTGTCGGAACTTACGATCCGCTATCCTGGCGTGCGTGATCAGGGAAAATATGATACGTGCTGGGCATTTTCCGCAATCGGACTTGCGGAGTTTGATCTGATTGCAGACAATCAGACGGCAGACAAAAGCATTGATCTGAGTGAATTGCAACTTGCCTATTTTACTTATAATAATGTAGAAGACCCGCTGGGTGGAACATTTGGCGACTCTTTAAATATTATGAACCATAAAAATTATCTGACCATGGGCGGAAATCTGGATTTCGCGAGCCGGACGCTTCTGCAGTGGGAAGGGGTGACGGACGAAAACCGTGTACCGTACGCCCTGGCACCGACCACCACGACACTGGCAAAAAGTTATGCTTTTGATCAGGATGTGGCACATCTGCAGAATGTATACATTATTAATATTCACAAAAATGCTACCCAGGTGAAACGTGAGATTATGCAGCACGGATCTGCCGGACTGGGACTGTATATGGACGGAACGACCAACTATGTGGGATCTGCAGTCTATGCAGAAACAGGAGAGAATGTGGCAACCTATTACTGCCCGACAAGCAGTGTTGCATCGAACCATGCCGTAAATATTGTGGGCTGGGATGATAATTTTCCGGCATCTTCGTTTAAGAATAAACCGGCAGGAAACGGAGCATGGCTTTGCAGAAACAGCTGGTCAGACAAGACGGAGAACAGTATCAACAGTTATTTCTGGCTTTCCTATTACGATAAGGCAATTGAGGATGCTGCCTGGATCTTTGATTTTGAGTCCGCGGATAACTATGATTATAACTATCAGTATGACGGTGGAGCGGATGTGGGAAAATTGTTGGGAATTTCGACTTCTGCGAATATTTTCAAGGCAAAAAGGCAGACAATGAGCTGATTAAAGCAGTTTCGATTTCTCTTTCCAAAGATGCCAGTGTCCCATATACGATTAGTGTATATACCCATCTGACAAACCTGCATAATCCTAAGAGCGGCGTGCTTGCTGCGAAGGTATCCGGTACGACAACCTATGCCGGAACCCATACCATCAGGCTGGATAAAGCGGTATCCGTACCCAAAGGAACCTACTATGCTGTTGTGGTAAATCTGCAGAAAAGCGGTGCCGGACTCGATATGGAATATGCAGTCAGTGACAGCAGTTTGACCAGCAGGGTATATTGTGATTATAATCAGAGTTTTCTCTATCGTTACGGCAGCTGGGAAGATGTGGCGGATGTAAGCACCAGTTACGGCGGCAGAATCGGAAACATCTGTATCAAGGCATATGCGGACAATGCAGGGACAAGTATCGGTGCGGTAAAGAATATAAAAGCGGTCCGAAGTGCAAAAAATGCGGTACGCATTTCCTGGAGCAAAACGGCAGGTGCGAAAGGGTATGAAATTTATCAGGCATCCAGCAAGAATGGAACCTATAAAAAGATTGCAACAACGACATCCGCAAATTATAAAATTAAGACAACTTCAAATAAGTCGGTATATTATAAAGTACGCGCTTATAAGACAACGCAAGGCGTTCGGATCTGCGGAAAATTTTCCGGATCTGTCGCTGTGAAACGTTAAAAGAAAGGAAAAAGAATGACCATTTTAATCAAAGGGGGACATGTCATCAATCCGGCAACACAGATGGATGAGGTGGCAGATGTCCTGATCAAAGATCAGAAGATAAAAAAGATTGGAAAAGAACTTCCGGAAAAAGAAGCCGAACGTGTGATCAATGCGGACGGATGTTATGTGATGCCGGGATTTATTGATATGCATGTACATTTCCGCGATCCGGGATTTGAACAGAAAGAGGATATTTATACCGGGATGCAGGCCGCTGCGCATGGTGGATATACGACAGTGCTGACCATGCCGAATACAAAGCCGGTAGCAGACAATCCGGATATTGTCAATTATGTGCACAACAAAGCAACGTCCGGGAACTGTATTCATGTCCTGCAGGTTGGTGCGGTGACAAAGGGACAGCAGGGAAAAGAGCTTGCGGATATTGAAGGAATGGTTAAGGCAGGAAGTCCGGCAATCAGCGAGGACGGAAAATCTGTCATGGATGCCGCTTTGTATCGGGACGGTATGCTTGAAGCAGCGCGTCTGGGCATTCCGGTACTTGCCCATTGCGAAGATATCCATATGGTACGCGGAGGTGTCATGAATGCCGATGCAAAAGCAAAAGAACTGGGACTTCCGGGAATTACCAATTCCGTGGAGGATGTGATTGTTGCAAGAGATATTATTCTGGCAAAAGATACCGGGGCACAGCTTCATCTGTGTCATTGTTCCACAAAGGATTCCGTGCTCATGGTAAAAGTGGCAAAGGAAGAAGGTGTCCGGGTGTCGGCAGAAGTGTGTCCGCATCACTTTACGCTGTCCACAGACGATATGAAAGAAGCGGATACCAATTACAAGATGAATCCGCCACTCCGCACAAAGGAAGACGTGAAAGCACTGCGTGAGGGACTGCGGGATGGCATTATGGAAGTGATTTCCACAGACCATGCGCCACACACATTTGAAGATAAAAACCGTTCGATGCAGGAAGCACCGTTTGGAATTGTCGGACTGGAAACCGCCGCATGTCTTACACATAATGAACTGGTACTCGGTGGATATCTGACGCCGATGCAGATGGCAGCGTGTATGAGTTACCATCCGGCACAGATTGTCGGTATTGATAAGGGAGATATCCAGCCGGGAAAAGCGGCAGATGTCGTGATCTTTGATCCAGAGGAAACCTACCGCATTGACAAAAACACATTTGCTTCCAAGGGAAGAAATACACCGTTTGACGGGAAAGAAGTTACGGGACGTGTAAAGTGCACGATCTGTGACGGCGAAGTTGTATTTAATGAATTAAATAAGTAATAAATTAAGAAGGGAAATCAATCACATGATCAACAAATTAGTAGACAAAATCAAGAAAACAAACGCACCTATCGTTGTGGGACTCGATCCGATGCTTTCTTATGTGCCGGAGCACATACAAAAAGCAGCGTTCGCTCAGTTCGGTGAGACGTTAGAGGGAGCAGCAGAAGCCATCTGGCAGTACAATAAAGCTATTGTCGATGCAACATACGACCTGATTCCTGCAGTGAAGCCGCAGATCGCGATGTATGAGCAGTTTTGGGTGTGGCCGGATGTAGCGGCATTCCAGAAGACGGTAGATTACTGTCACGAGAAAGATCTGGTTGTGATCGGAGATGTAAAGCGTGGGGATATCGGTTCCACATCCGCAGCCTATGCGACCGGACATCTCGGAAAAGTACAGATCGGAAGCAAAACATATACCGGTTTTAATGAGGATTTTGCTACAGTAAATCCATATCTGGGGAACCGATGGTATCAAGCCGTTTGTGGATGTATGCAAAGAAGAAAAGAAAGGAATCTTTATTCTCGTAAAGACCTCCAATCCATCCAGCGGAGAGTTCCAGGATCGTCTGATCGACGGTCGTCCGCTGTATGAACTGGTTGGTGAAAAGGTAGCAGAGTGGGGAAGCGAATGTATGGGAGATTCCTACAGCTATGTTGGAGCAGTTGTCGGAGCAACGTATCCGGAGCAGGGGGAAATTCTTCGTAAAGTGATGCCGAAATCGTTCATTTTGGTACCGGGTTATGGTGCACAGGGAGGACAGGGCAAGGATCTGGTACATTTCTTTAATGAGGATGGATTAGGAGCAATTGTAAACTCTTCCCGTGGTATCATCTGTGCTTACAAACAGGATAAGTATAAAGAGCAGGGAATGACACCGGAGAACTTCGCAGATGCCTCCCGTCTGGCAGTCAAAGATATGATCGCAGACATATCCGGAGCACTTGCACAAAGATAAAAATAAAGTCGTGATTTTACAAAAGGGAGACAGTTGGATTTTATGAGCGAAAAATTTCAGGAAAATGTTACGGTGCTGAAGCAGCAGTGCATCGGAAAAGATATCTATGACATGACAATCCAGACGAAGCATATTGCAGGACATGCAAAGGCAGGACAGTTTGTATCATTGTACAGTAATGATGCCAGCAAACTGCTGCCACGTCCGATCAGCCTGTGTGGGATTGATGCAGAGGCAGGAACACTTCGTCTGGTATACCGGGTAACGGGAGAAGGAACCGGAACGGAAGAATTCTCCCGGTTAAAAGCGGGCGATACGATCCGGGTACTGGGACCGCTTGGAAACGGATTTACCGTGGAGCCGGGAAAGAAAGCTTTCCTGATCGGCGGAGGAATCGGAATTCCTCCGATGCTTGAACTTGCAAAGAGCATCAAGGCTGCCGGCACCTGTGAATTTGTCAGTGTGATGGGATACCGGGATGCACAGACGTTTCTTCTGGATGAATTTAAAGAACAGGGAGACTGTTACGTGGCAACGGAAGATGGAAGTGTCGGTGCAAAGGGAAATGTGCTGGATGCCATCAAAGAATATAAATTAAATGCAGATGTAATATATGCGTGCGGACCGACACCGATGCTGCGGGCGTTGAAAGCGTATGCAGCAGAGCAGGGCATGACCTGTTATATTTCCATGGAAGAACGGATGGCATGCGGAATCGGTGCATGTCTGGCATGTGTGTGCGATTCCAAAGAAAAAGATGCACATTCCAATGTGAAAAACAAGAGAATCTGTAAAGAAGGGCCGGTATTTCTGGCTGAGGAGGTGGATCTGTAATGAATACAAGTGTGGAATTATGTGGTGTTACCTTAAAAAACCCGGTAATGACGGCATCCGGAACCTTTGGCTCCGGAGCAGAATACAGTGAATTTACAGACTTAAACCGGCTTGGTGCGGTGGTTACCAAAGGTGTGGCAAATGTACCGTGGCCGGGAAATCCGACTCCGCGTGTGGCAGAAGTCTATGGCGGGATGCTCAACGCCGTGGGATTGCAGAATCCGGGAATTGATCTGTTCTGTGAGAGAGATATTCCATTCCTGAAAAAATATGATACTAAAATTATTGTAAACGTATGCGGACACTCGACAGAGGAATATGTGGAAGTGGTAAAACGGCTGGCAGAAGAGCCGGTGGACATGCTGGAAATCAATATTTCCTGCCCGAACGTAAAAGAGGGTGGAATTGCTTTTGGACAGGATCCGAAAGCGGTAGAAGCAATCACAAAGGAAATGAAAAAGTATGCAAAACAACCGGTGATCATGAAACTGAGTCCGAATGTCACAGACATCACAGAGATGGCGCGTGCAGCGGAAGCAGGTGGTGCGGATGCCCTGTCTTTGATTAACACGATCACGGGAATGAAGATTGATATCAACCGGAGAAAATTTGTTCTTGCAAACAAGACCGGTGGGATGTCCGGTCCGGCCATTCATCCGGTAGCCGTGCGTATGGTTTATCAGACGGCACAGGCAGTAAAGATTCCGATCATTGGAATGGGAGGAATTATGAATGCTGCAGATGCGATTGAGATGATACTGGCGGGTGCGACAGCTGTATCTGTCGGCACCGCCAATTTCCAGAATCCGGCAGTGACCATGGAAATTGTAGAAGGCATTGAGCGCTACATGGAAAAATATCATGTGAGCGATATCAAAGAACTAATCGGTGCCGTTTCGGAATAATAAAGATATGGTAACTGCTTACTGTTTTTGAATATATTGTACCAGGGATTTCATTTTGGCAGCAATGTTTTCCAGAATCTGTGTGTTTACGGTCTCTGCATCCATTGTTTCGGATGCATGGGCGGTCAGTTCTTCAGAAACTGCGGAAATTGTCTGTACGGAATCTGAAATTGCCTGATTAGAGTTACGCAGATCTGTGGTATTGCTGGTCAGTTCCTCGCAACACAGTAAAAGTAACCGTTAAATAACAGCCGGATCCGTATTTAAGAACAGCATCCGAAACTTTGCGGGGCGGATCGCCTCGCAGGGTTGGGGATGCTGTTTCTTTTTATGATTCGCGCATTGAAAACCCACCGGAAGTATGCTAAAATTTAATAGAAAACTGCGAAATAACAAGGGCAGAATGCCTTTTGATACAGGAGGAAAGTATACAATGGAAAGTTACAAGAGTGAGTTCATTGAGTTTATGGTAGAGAGTGATGTTCTCAAATTTGGCGATTTTACACTGAAGAGTGGAAGAAAATCGCCATTTTTATGAATGCAGGTGCATACGTGACAGGTTCCCAGTTAAAGAAACTCGGAGAGTATTATGCAAAGGCGATCCACGCCAGTTACGGGGATGATTTTGATGTGTTATTCGGACCGGCATACAAGGGAATTCCACTGGCTGTTGTTACCGCAATTGCATTCAGTGAATTGTACGGAAAAGAGATCCGTTACTGCAGTGACCGCAAGGAAGCCAAGGATCACGGGGCAGACAAAGGCGGATTTTTAGGAAGCAGCTTAAAAGATAAAGACCGCGTGGTGATGATCGAGGATGTGACGACATCCGGCAAGTCCATGGAAGAAACTGTTCCAAAAGTACGTGGGGCTGCAAACGTTGAGATCGTTGGTCTTATGGTCAGCTTAAACCGCATGGAAGTCGGACAGGGCGGCGTAAAGAGCGCACTCGATGAAATTCATGAGAAATATGGTTTTGAAGGAAAAGCAATTGTTACCATGGAAGAAGTGGTAGAACACTTATATAATCGGGAATGTCAGGGCAGAATTGTAATTGATGACACGATCAGGAAAGCAATCGATGCCTATTATGAGCAGTATGGATGCAAATAAGCAAAAAGGTTGTAGGAAAGAGAGACACATATGAGAAACCGGAGAAGACGTGGCTATAAGTTTACCGAGAAAAAATCATTCCAGACAGGGAATATTGGCCACGGTATTAGCACTTGCTCTTCTGGTATGGTATCTTGTGTTCCTGAAGCTTGCTTTTCAGGGAGGCGGTTCGCTGTCTGCTTATTATGGGAGCGCAGGAGTCGTTGCGATGATCGCAACATTTGTTGTTCTTGTCATCGCAGCCAAAAGTCTGCGGGAAGAAGATTCCTTCCAGTTGTTTCCGAGACTGGGACTAGGACTGACCCTTTTGGATATGGTATGCTGGATCGGAACCTATACTGGGGGATTTTTGAGCTAAAAACTATAAGAAGGGAAAACAAACTATGAGCTTTAGAGAGATCAATCACAAAAATAACGAGGAATACTGGGAACGGCTGGGAACTTGTGATGGAGCGCATTGAGGCGGTCAGCGAGGAGAAAGCCTCCAGTGTGGAAGAACTGTACCGGGGATATTTCTTTGAAATGTCGGAACTGTTTCTGGTTTTGTATAAATTAGCAGAAGCGTCCCTGAGTGGAAAACTGGCAGAAATTTCCACGCTGGAAGGGAAAAAGATCAATCGCCGTCTGTATCTGGATGTGCAGGAAGATTATGCGGACAGTTATGCAAACCCGGCATATGCCGTCAGTAAGATGGGCTGGGAATACGGACCGCTGCTCTCGGCATTGGATGCCAGACTGCATGGAATTTATACCAGCTGTATGGAAGGAAATATCCGTTATCTGTGTATTTATGCGGAACTGTTTGTGGAAATTTACAACTGTTTTGAGGATGCACAGAATCTGAATGTGCACGAGATCAGAAAATGCATGTATTCTTTTATGCATGATTACACAGAAAATTTTTAATGCGGATGCGATCTGCAGACTGATCGATCCGGAATATGATTATTTCACCCAGATCGTGATGGAAGCGGAGCTGGATCATCCGGCATATCTGTACCGTTATGGTCTGTATATCGGAAAAGATGAGACGGAGTCCGCACATTTTCTGCATTCCTTGACAAAGCAGCAGATGCAGGCAATGGCGGATACATTTACCGAAGGATACCGGATCGGATTTGAAACAACCGGAAAAGATATTTCTAAAAAGTCGGTAGTGGAGATCCGTTATCCGTTGGGATTCGAGCGGATGGTACGTGCCGCCGTACACAATTTTAAAAAGATCGGATTGCAGCCGGTGCTGCGTCCGTACTCTATTTCCCTGAACAAGCAGTTTACTTACGATCACAAAGAGGACCGCGGGCTGTGGCTGGATAAGGCACTCATCGAGCGGGGACTCGAAGTTGACCGTACTGTCTGGGAAAAACACAAAGCGATTGCTCCAAATTACGGAGGACCGGCAGTGATCGAAATTTTCGGGACAAAGCCGTTTTCGCCGGAGCAGAAAGAGGAGCGCGTTACCTATACCGACAAACAGAGGGAAATCGATGTGTATGAGCGCAGCGAGAAGAGCCAGCTGATCAATCATTACATTCACGGGGAGGAACGCAGTTTTACGATTATTGCTTACCCGGTTCCGTCCATCGGAGAAAAATACGAAGAAATCTTTGCGGAAACGGTGCATATCAATACGCTTGATTATATGCTTTACCGCAATATGCAGCAGAAGATCATTGATGTGCTGGATACGGCGGACCGTGTGCACATCAAAGGCTGTAACGGAAACCGCACGGATCTGTATGTAAAGATTCATCCGCTTTCCGATCCTGCCAAAGAGACCGCATTTGAAAACTGTGTGGCAGATGTCAATATTCCGGTCGGGGAAGTGTTCACATCTCCGGTATTGCAGAAAACAGAAGGAAAGCTGCACGTCACACAGGTCTATCTGGGGGAATTCCTTTTCAAGAATCTGGAACTGGATTTTGAAAACGGAAGAATTACAGCTTATTCCTGTACAAATTTTGATTCTGAGGATGAAAACCACAAGTATATAGAGGACAATATTCTGTTCCATCACAAAACACTTCCGATGGGAGAGTTTGCAATCGGAACAAATACCACCGCATACCGGATGGCACGGAAATATCAGATCGCGGATAAGCTTCCGATTCTGATTGCGGAAAAGACAGGTCCGCATTTTGCGGTCGGAGACACCTGTTACACGTACGATGAGGACAACATGACATACAATCCGGATGGAAAAGCGATCATCGCAAGGGACAATGAAATTTCGATCCGGCGCAAAGAAGATATTTCAAAAGCATATTTTAACTGTCATACCGATATTACGATTCCGTATGATGAGTTAGGAGCGATTACAGTAGTACGTGCAGATGGCACGACGACAGATATTATAAGAAACGGGCGGTTTGTCGTTCCGGGAACGGAACCGTTAAATGAGCCGCTGGATGCAATGGAACCATAAATTTTTTCACATATAGGAGGATATTTAAAATGGCACAAGTAGGAATTGTAATGGGCAGTGATTCAGATATGCCGATCATGGCAAAGGCAGCCGACATCTTAGACCAGCTGGGCGTCAGCTATGAGATGACGATCATTTCCGCACACCGCGAGCCGGATGTATTTTTTGAATATGCAAAGAGTGCGGAGGAAAAAGGATTTAAAGTGATTATCGCAGGTGCAGGTATGGCAGCACATCTGCCGGGCATGTGCGCAGCAATCTTCCCGATGCCGGTCATCGGAATCCCGATGCACACCACTTCTCTTGGCGGAAGAGATTCCCTGTACAGTATCGTGCAGATGCCGACCGGTATTCCGGTAGCAACCGTAGCAATCAACGGCGGAGCAAATGCCGGTATTCTTGCAGCAAAGATTCTTGCAACCAGTGATGCGGATTTACTTGCACGCCTGAAAGAGTATTCTAAAAACTTAAAAGAGCAGGTTGAGGCAAAGGATGCCAGATTGCAGGAAGTGGGATATAAGAACTACTAATTAGATTTATTAACATATATGATTGGTAAAATCGAAAAATACCCGATATACTATAAGTGACAATAATAGATTAAAACACAGATATTAGGAGGAAAAATAAATGGATTACAAGAACGCGGGCGTAGATATCGAAGCAGGATATGAGTCAGTGGAACTGATGAAGAAGTTTGTAAAGGGAACCATGCGTCCGGAGGTATTAGGCGGACTTGGCGGATTTTCCGGTGCTTTTTCGCTGGATGCGATCAAGAATATGGAAGAGCCGGTTCTTTTATCCGGAACCGATGGATGCGGAACCAAGGTAAAACTGGCTTTCCTGATGGACAAGCATGATACGATCGGTATTGATGCCGTTGCAATGTGTGTCAACGATGTAGCCTGTGCCGGTGGTGAACCGTTATTTTTCCTAGATTATATTGCATGTGGAAAAAATTATCCGGAGAAAATTGCAACGATCGTAAGCGGTGTGGCAGAGGGTTGTAAGCAGTCCGGATGTGCACTGATCGGTGGAGAGACTGCAGAGCATCCGGGACTGATGCCGGAGGATGAGTATGATCTGGCCGGATTTACCGTAGGTGTGGTTGACAAGAAGGATATCATTACCGGAGAAGACGTAAAAGCCGGGGATGTGCTGATCGGTATGGCAAGTTCCGGTGTACATTCCAATGGATTTTCTCTCGTGCGCAAGATTTTCCGTATGGACAAAGAAACCTTAAATACATATATGGATGAGCTTGGAACAACGCTTGGCGAGGCTCTTCTTGCTCCGACCCGTATCTATGTAGGCGCATTGAAGTCTATCAAGAACGCCGGAGTACGTGTGAAAGCCTGCAGCCATATTACCGGTGGTGGTTTCTATGAGAATATTCCACGTATGCTTCCGGAAGGAAAGCATGCTGTAGTGGAAAAGAACAGCTACCCGGTTCCTCCAATCTTTACCCTTATGGCAAGAGAGGGAAATGTAGATGAGCATATGATGTACAATACTTACAACATGGGACTTGGAATGGTTCTTGCAGTCGATCCGGCAGACGTGGACAAGACGATGGAAGCAATCAAAGCAGCCGGAGATACTCCATATGTGGTTGGTAAGATCACAGACGGAGAGAAGGGTGTAACATTATGCTAAAAATCGCAGTATGTGTATCCGGCGGCGGAACCAATCTACAGGCCATTATCGATGGAATTGAACAAAAAACAATCACAAATACAGAGATTGCGGTAGTGATCAGCAATAATCCGGGAGCATACGCTTTGGAACGTGCAAAAAAGCACGGAATTGAGGCAGTATGCATCAGCCCGAAGGAGTATGAGAGCCGTGCGGCATTTAATGAAGATTTTCTGCGCAGACTTGATGCGTATGAGGTGGATCTGGTTGTGCTGGCAGGATTCCTTGTCGTCATTCCGGAACAGATGATTGCAAAGTACAGAAACCGCATCATCAATATCCATCCGTCTTTGATTCCGTCTTTTTGCGGAACCGGTTATTATGGGCTGAAAGTGCATGAAGGGGTACTTGCCCGTGGCGTGAAAGTCACAGGTGCTACCGTACATTTTGTGGATGAGGGAACAGATACCGGTCCGATTATTTTGCAGAAAGCGGTAGAAGTGCAGGAGGGCGATACGCCGGAGATCCTGCAGCGTCGTGTGATGGAACAGGCAGAGTGGAAGATTATGCCACAGGCGATTGACCTGATTGCGAATGGAAAAGTGACAGTGACAGACAAAAAAGTACATATCAGTAAATAAAAGCATCACAAACTAGGAGGAGAATCATGAAAGTTCTTGTAATTGGAAGCGGTGGACGTGAGCATGCAATCGTAACAAGTGTTGCAAAAAGTCCGCGGGTCGATAAAATTTATTGTGCACCTGGAAATGCAGGAATTGCTGCATTGGCAGAGTGTGTGCCGATTGGTGCCATGGAGTTTGACAAACTGGTTGCCTTTGCAAAGGAAAAATCCATTGATTTTACGATTGTTGGTATGGATGATCCGCTGGTTGGCGGAATCGTGGATGTCTTTGAGGCAGAGGGCTTAAAGGTATTCGGACCGCGCAAAAATGCAGCGATTCTGGAAGGATCGAAAGCATTCTCCAAGGATCTGATGAAAAAGTATCATATTCCGACGGCTGCTTACGAGAACTTTACCGATCCGGAAGAAGCTTTAAAATATCTTGAGACGGCAAAGATGCCAATCGTGTTAAAGGCAGACGGTCTGGCACTCGGAAAGGGTGTGCTGATCTGTAATACACTCGAAGAGGCAAAAGAAGGCGTGCGTACGATCATGGAAGATAAGAAATTCGGAAATGCCGGAAATACGATGGTAATCGAAGAATTTATGACCGGACGTGAAGTATCGGTTCTGACCTATGTGGACGGAAAGACCATCCGCATCATGTCTTCCGCACAGGATCACAAACGTGCCAAGGATGGAGATCAGGGACTGAATACCGGCGGTATGGGAAATTTCTCTCCAAGTCCGTTCTATACAAAAGAAGTAGATGAATTCTGTAAGAAGTATATTTATCAGCCAACTGTAGATGCTATGGCTGCGGAGGGAAGACCATTTACTGGAGTTATTTTCTTCGGACTGATGCTGACAGGGGAAGGACCAAAGGTTCTTGAGTACAATGCCCGTTTTGGAGATCCGGAGGCACAGGTCGTTCTTCCACGTATGAAAAATGATATCATTGATGTCATGGAAGCATGTGTCGATGGAAAACTTGACACGATTGATCTGCAGTTTGAGGACAATGCAGCTGTCTGTGTTGTACTTGCATCTGACGGATATCCGGTTTCCTATGAGAAAGGATTCCCAATCAGCGGACTTGAAAAGTTCGAGGGCAAGGATGATTACTTCTGTTTCCATGCAGGAACTGCATTCGATAAGGAAGGACGCATCGTAACAAACGGCGGACGTGTCCTTGGCATTACTGCAACCGGGAAAGATTTAAAAGAAGCAAGAAAGAAAGCCTATGAGGCAACCGAATGGGTGGATTTCGCAAATAAGTATATGCGCCATGATATCGGAAAGGCAATTGACGAGGCATAATGAAAAAAGGAATCATATTTGATATGGACGGAACACTCTGGGATTCCGCTGCGGAAGTGGCAGAGTCCTGGAATGAGACCGTAAAAAGAGCCGGCTACGACAGAAAACCGATTACTGTAAAGGACATCCAGTCAGTAATGGGAAAGACGATGGATGTGATCGCACGGATTCTGTTTCCGGATCTGGAAGAAGGCGAACGCCAGAAACTTCTGGCACAGTGTGGGGAAGAAGAAAATGATTATCTCCGGATACACGGAGCAACTCTCTACCCGGATATTCGCAGGACAATGGAACAGTTGAAGAAAAAATATCATCTGTATATTGTAAGCAACTGCCAGTCCGGATATATAGAGGCTTTTCTGGATTATTACAAACTGCACGATCTGATAGAGGATACTGAGTGCTACGGAAATAATGAAAAATCAAAAGGAGAGAATATCGCGTTACTGTACAGGCGGAATGCATTGGATGATGCGGTATATGTAGGTGATATTCAGGGAGATTACGATGCAAGCATGGATGCGGGGGTTAAATTTATTCATGCGGCATACGGGTTTGGTACAATAGAAGACAAGGTTCCTGAAATTCACAAATTCTGTGAATTGGAGAACGTGGCAGATCAGGTTCTGCAGTAGATAAGAGGTTACTATGCGGGAGCAGAAAGAACAGGAAAAGCAAAATGAACTTCTCAGGGTGGTTGCAGAGCAAAACCATGAGAGATTGATAGAATATGATGTAAAAGAAGACCGGGCAGTGGTTTATGCGATAGAAAATGACCGGTTCGAGGTCCTTTTTGATATTCGAAGACTATGTAAAGAAGAACCATTATGGATCTGTTTTTATTGATCCGGAAGATAAAAAGGTATTTCGCAGAGCGATGCATGCATGCCTGCAAAAAGAAGGGACTGTTACGGTCGATGTCCGTTATTGCGAAAAAGAAAATCAACCGGAATGGTACCGTTTTTATCTGGTGAGTATTGCGGAAGAAGATGGAAAAACAGACCGTATGGTGGGGCGTTTTTGCTGTGTGCAGCAGGAGAAAGCCATCACGGAACGCATGCGGCGCCGGGCAGAGATTGATGTACTGACGAATGTGTATAACCATAAGGCATTTGAGGAATACTGTGCAAAAGAACTTGCGGAATGTACAACAAATGCCTTATTTGTCATGCTTGATATTGATGATTTTAAAATGATCAATGATACGCAGGGACATGCGGTAGGGGATATGGTCTTAAGCCAGACCGGAAGTATTTTAAGTGAAGTGACCGGTGACCGGGGAATTGTCGGCAGGCTTGGGGGAGATGAATTCGCGGTGTTTGCTTCCGGCTTTCAGAATTCTGTTGAAATGGAAGAATTTTGTGTCTCCCTGCGTGAAAATTTGAAAAAGATTATCTTTGATATGGAATATTCCGTATCTATCGGTGCTGCGAAACTGGACGGACGAAGAATCAGTTTTCCGGATTTTTATTATGAGGCAGACCGGGCAGTTTACGCGGCGAAAAGAGGCGGAAAAAACCGGATTGTTTTTTATGATCAGATCAAAGAAAATCAGGAGCCGGAAACGGCAGATCCGGTGGAACCGATTCTCGCACAAGGCAATGAAAAATCCATGTTAAGACAACTCCGTACCTGTATGGAAGCGCTTGGAAGCGAGGGAATCGGAGATGCCCTTATGCAGACATTTGAAGCGCTGCGCCAGTATTTTGACGCGGACTGTGTTGTGCTTGCCTATGCAAAAGAGGGCGGTATCCGCTATGTGGAAGAGTGTCACAGGGATACAGCACAGATGATGGCAAGACTTGTGACCGAGGAAATTGAGTCAGGAGATGCAGAAGGAGTTATTCAGGAAATAGGACAACTCGGGGACGTGGTGATTCCGGATATCAAGTCGCTGAGAAAAAGTCATCCGGTGATCTATGAATATCTGGCAGAACTACGTGCATGGTCTGCAGCCGGGATTTCTTTGTATACCGGAGATCATCTGCTTGGAATTTTAATGGTTTTAAACCCACACAGACACCTCGAGGAGGCCGATGTTCTTTCCATGCTTGGCACGACACTGGCTGCGCGGATTGAACTTCGCAATCTTCAGGAACAGCAGGAATATGACCGCACACATGACAAACTGACAGGTCTCTGGAACCGGGAGGGATTGTCCGTTATGGCACGCACTGGTGCGGACAATATGTTCTGTTCACTTGGCGTGATTACAACCGATGTGATCCATCTGTCGGAGATTAATAAACAGTTTGGCTATATCAGCGGCAACCGCAGACTGATGGAAGTTGCGGAACTATTGAAATCCATGTTTCCCAATTACCGGATTTACCGGTATGATGAGGATGAGATGCTGATTTTGTGTATCAACATTAAACGGCAGGAAATGGAGCAGCAGGTGGAAAATCTGCAGAAAAGGCTTGCCGGACTTGGCTTTGGCGTGGCGATGGGATACAGCTGGAGTGCGCATCCGCAGACACGCAGCCAGATTGCAGAGGCAGAGGTTCTTATGAGCAACGATAAGCTTAAGCTGATGCATGGCACAACCGTGATGAAGCGCATGGAGCAGAGCGTGATAGATGAGATCAACGATCTGATGGAGCGTGGAAGGTATCTGGTATATCTGCAGCCGAAAGTGGATATCCACACAGGGCGCACAGAGGGCGCGGAGGCACTGATCCGGCAGCTGGATGATGAATTGGGCATTGTGGGACCGGGGATGTTTATTCCGGTGCTGGAACATTACAATCTGGTGCATATGATTGACCTGTTTGTTCTGGATGAAGTATTTCGTTATCAGAAGGAACAGATCCGGGAAGGACATCGTACGGTGCCAATATCCGTGAATTTCTCGAAGATGACGATCATGTATCCGGAACTTATTGAAAAAGTAACGCAGATGGTTCAAAAATATGATATTCCGGTGGAACTGATCCATATTGAGGTAACGGAGACCGTGGGAGACATGGATCATGTTCTGATTGAAAATGTTGCAAACAGCCTCAAAGAACTCGGATTCAGACTGTCAATGGATGATTTCGGAAGTCATTATTCCAATCTTGCGGTACTGATCCAGTATGATTTTGATTCTGCAAAGATTGACCGGTCCATGGTAACCGAAATTACCAATAACCGCAAAAGCCGGATTCTCCTCGACTATATGACTTCCATGATCAATGATCTGGGAATTCACTGTATCGTCGAGGGAATCGAGACAAAAGAGCAGGTAGATATTTTAAAGAAAACAAAGGCAGAGATGATCCAGGGATTTTACTTTGGAAAACCTGTGCCAAAAGAAAAATTTTATGAAGCCTTTATCGCAGAATAGTGGAGCATATCACACAAACGTCAGGCTGCTGCTGACGCAGAGTGCTCCGTATCCGCTCTGCGGATTGGGGTAGGAAACGGAAAATGGAAGCTGTCTGGCACCTCGGATCAGATATGCTTTCATTTTTTCGCCATATAGAAAGGGATCATTGTTCTGTAGAATGCCCCACTGCATGAGCAGTGCGCAGCTGCCGCTTACAAAAGGAGCAGCCATGGAGGTGCCGCTTCGGGATTCGTAACCGCCCCCGACAGCACAGCTGGTGATGTCGACACCGGGAGCGACCAGATCCGGTTTGACCTGTCCGGTATTCCAGGTATATCCTCTGCCGGAAAAAGGGGCGAGCGTATTGGTGGAAGAATCGTAGGCACCGACGGTAATGACATTTCCGGCGGTGGAAGGTATCGTGAGAGTGGTTTCCGTTGTCGGCGTGAGAAATTGTGTGGCAGTCCCGCGGATAGCGGCCGCCGGCATCCACAGATCAATAATTCCTTCGATGACAGACCGTGCTTCTGCGGTAAAAAACCAGACACCTCCCGAAATATAGTCCCGCCGCGGCAGCAGATCGATGGCAATTTCCTGATACAGACTATAAGGGGAGGGAAGTCCGTAGTACACCAGAATCTGTGTGGTGCCAAAGGAAAAGCGCCAGCTGCCGGGCTGATTGGGAATTTTAAATGAGGTTCCGAGTCCCGGAGGAGTCAGCTGAAAACGAATATCATCCCAATAATTTTTCCAGATCTGAATCGAAAGAGAAGATTCATAATTTCCAACGGCAAATTCAATTCTGGCAGATTCTAAAGAAGCCAGTCGGGCGCTGGCATGCCCGCCGTTGTTTCCCTCATTTCCACTTCCGACAACAATATTAATGCGTCCGAGATTTGAGACATAGTCCAGGTAGGTTTCCAGAAGGGATGTTCCGCTGTGGGAGCCGTAAGTATTTCCAAAACTCAGGTTGATGACAAGAGGCACGTATGTTCGATGGCATATCTTACGGAAAATCGACCGCCTGCATCAGTTCGATCGTGTTTGGAAATCCCTTTGGATCGGGCGAGCCGAGTTTGACGGCAAGAAGTGAGGATTCCGGGGCAACTCCGCGGTAGAGTCCGCCGGAGGCACGGCCGTTTCCGGCGGCAATACCGGCGACATGGGTTCCGTGCCCTGTGACATCTGTGCTGGGTACAAGTTCCATGCGCTGCTCAAAAGTGTCTGCCTGAAGTGCCGCATTGATCTGTTCCGGAGAAAAAAGTGTACCCTGTGAATAACCGGCGGGGGCAAAGCGTCCAGCAGAAGGATCAGCGAGGATGGTCTGGTCCCAGAGAGCAATCAGCCGTGTGGTTTTGTCCGGATTGCAAAAATCGGGATGCGCATAGTCAATACCGGAGTCTATCACAGAAATCAGAATGCCTTTTCCGGTCAGACCATAGCTGCTGTTTTCCTGAATGGCACTCAGACAGGAAGCCTGCCGGGCAGAAACAATCTCAAAGAAAAGCTGTCTTGGACGTTCGATATATATTACTTGTGGAAAGGCGGCAAGTGATGAAATGTCGTCCTCGGAGATTTTCACTATGGCATAATTTCCAAGGAGAAAGGTAAAGGAAGAGGAAGGAAATTCATTCTGTAACGTCTGTGGAGAACCGGTGTACAGAACAATCAGGTCCCAGAACCCGTCAGAGCTGCTCCCTGTGGACAGATCATCGGAAGCGTTTCGTTCGACGGGAGTTGCCTCAAGCGAAGCGCGCAGAGAAACATCAATTTTCTGATTGAAGTCCATCGTATTCATATTATCCATAAAATCGCACCGCCTGATGTATTTTGATAGATACATCTATAGCTTTTTAATGAAAATTTATGTACAATAAGAACATATTATGCTTAATAGAAACCACGAAAAAGCAAAGGAGATTTTATGTACGCTGATGAAAATGTAATCAAGATCAAACATGCCGTTTTGCGTGAGGTTGCAAAACTGGCATTTGAGGGTACTCTTGATGCGGAGAGAGACCACATCGCGGTTCGTCTGATTCCGGGCCCGACACCACAGTTCCGTTGCTGTATCTACAAAGAGAGAGAGATTATCCGCCAGCGTGTCCGTCTTGCAGAGGGCAAAGCCCCAGGACCGGAGGATAATGGAAATGTGATTCAGGTAATCAGTGCAGCCTGTGAGGACTGTCCGATTTCCAGTTATACCGTTACAGAAAACTGTCAGAACTGTATGGGAAAAGCATGTATCAATGCATGTAAATTTGGTGCTATTGAGGCAGGTCGTCATCGTTCCCATATTGATCCGCAGAAATGTAAAGAGTGTGGACGCTGCGCAGCCGCATGTCCTTACAACGCAATTGCACATTTAAAGAGACCGTGTAAATTTGCATGTCCGGTCAATGCGATTACATACAATGAATACGGTATTTCTGTAATTGATGATTCCAAGTGTATCCGCTGTGGTAAATGTATCCATAGCTGTCCGTTCGGAGCAATCGGATCTAAGACATTTATGGTTGATGTCATCAATGCCTTAAAGTCTGATAAGAAAGTATACGTGATTGCAGCACCTGCTACCGAGGGACAGTTTGGTGCAAACATCACAATGGGAAGCTGGAAGAAAGCTATGCAGGAAGTTGGGTTCAACGGATTTATCGAAGCCGGATTAGGTGGAGATATGACCGCTGCTTCCGAAGCCGCAGAGTGGGTAGAGGCATACAAGGCAGGAGAGAAGAAAGTAACTTCCTGCTGTCCGGGATTTGTCAATATGGTGCGTCTGCACTTCCCGGAGATGGCAGATAAGATTTCCACAACCATCTCTCCAATGTGTGCGGTATCCCGTATGATCAAAGCACAGGATCCGGATGCTGTGACTGTATTTGTCGGACCATGTGTAGCAAAGAAGTCTGAAGTTGTCGATCAGAAGATTGAGGGCAATGCAGATTATGTGCTGACATACAGTGAGATGCGTGCCATCATGAGTGCCAAGGGCGTAGAACTGCAGCCAAGCGATACCAGTTATCAGGAGTCTTCCGTATACGGCAAGCGTTTCGCAAACTCCGGTGGAGTTACCGCAGCAGTTGTCGAGAGCATGAAAGAGATGGAAGCTGGCATTGAGCCGAAAGTATGCAAGGCAAACGGTGCCGCAGAGTGCCGCAAGTTCCTGATGCTTATGAAGGCTGGCAAGCTGCCGGATGACTTCATTGAAGGTATGGCATGTGAAGGTGGCTGCGTCGGTGGACCAAGCTCCTTTAACGATATGCTTGTGACAAAGAAGTTCCGTGACGAACTTCTTCAGAAAGCAGATGATCGTCAGATTCTTGACAATTTGAAGAATTATCATATGGAAACATTCTCCATGCACAGAGAAGAAGAGTAATATTAAGATGGGGCCGTCGCTTGCGATGGCCTCGGTTTTTTATTCCACAGTGGTTAAGGACAATAACAGTAGCTGGTGAGCAGATGCAGTCCTTTGTAAATGCACTGGCAGATAATGAGAACGCATGGCTTATTACAGAAAAACAAAGTGGAGCATGCATCGGATATGTTACGATGGATATTCCGTATCCACAGCTTGCAATTGGGGAGACCAGTTATGTGATTGGCGAGAAATACCAGAGGAAGGGCGTGGGCAAATGCGCGAAGAGATATTAAGGAAGCGTTAAGGTTTTTTTAAGGAAAAGAAGATGGTTTGCAGCAAATGAATGTGATATCGTAAACACATGGAACATGTTAGTAAGAAAAAGAAAGGGAAATGGTTATGTTAGAAGTTGTACATGTGACGAAACGATACCGCAGGGTGCTTGCAAATGATGATATCAATCTTACCATAGAGGATGGGCGCATCGGAGTACTGCTTGGACCTAACGGTGCAGGAAAAAGCACGATTATAAAATGTATTATGGGATTTCTGAAATATCAGGGACAGATACAGGTAAACGGTCTCGAAAATAAGTCCATCGAGGCGAAAAAGATCATGGGATATATTCCGGAAATTCCATCGCTGTATCCGAACCTGACTGTGGATGAACATATGGAATTTATTGCACGGGCATATAAATTAAAGGATTATAAAGCCTATAAAGATGCATTGCTGGAACGATTTGATCTGACAGATAAGAAGAAAAAATTCGGGGATGAGCTGTCGAAAGGGATGCAGCAGAAACTGTCCATCTGTTGTGGACTTTTGCCGAAACCACGGCTGGTACTGTTTGATGAGCCAATGATCGGACTGGACCCACATGCCATCAAAGAACTGAAAAAGGTGTTTGAGGAATTGCGGGACAGTGGCTGCATGGTACTGGTCAGCACGCACATGATTGACAGTATGGAAGAATTATGGGATACCACTTATATCATGAAACAGGGGCGGGTAGCCGCTGTGGTTGAACGTGAAAATTTAAAGGATAACAATAAAAGTCTGGAAGATATTTTCTTTGAGATTACAGAGGGCGCGGCTCTGGAGAGAGAGGTGTAGGCGATGCGGTTATGGGGTTATTATGCATGGCATACCTTTTGGAACACGATAAAAAAGATGTTTCGAAGTACATTTCTCGTGATCATTCTTGCCATTTTTGGATTTGGAATCATATTTGGACTGATTGCTGGCGTGGTCGGTTCCATGGTAGAAAAGCAACAGTCGGTGGAAACCGTGGAATCGTCTTCGGAGGCTGATCGCGTACAGGAAGAAGCAACGGAAGAGGAAGAAACGCAAAAAACGCCACAGGAGATTGCCGCAATCAAAACCTATGTGGAAGCCGGAGTGATGATTGTTTTTCTTGCGATATTACTTTGGGGAATGTATTCCGGTTCTAAGGACGGTACGGATATTTTCCAGATGGCAGACGTGAATCTGTTGTTTACGGCACCGATGAAACCACAGTCCGTGTTGATGTTTCGACTGAGTTTTCAGATGGTGGCAACAGTTTTCGCGTCCATATATCTGGTTTTTCAGATTCCAAATCTCGTTGTAAATATGGGATTGGGGGCATCGGCAGTTGTAGCCATTTTTGCAGGGTGGATTCTGCTTCTGGTGTTTCAGAGACTTATGATTGTATTGACATATACGGTCTGCACCACACACGAAAAATTAAAACCATATGTGTTTCCTTTGATCGTGGGAATTGTTGTACTGCTTGGAATGATTGCAGGAGGAACATATCTGGCGAATGGGCAGAACCTGCTTGAAGCAGCACATATGACTTTTGCCAGTCACTGGCTGCGGTATCTTCCGGTCATCGGCTGGTACAAAGGCATGATTATGTGTGCAGTGAATGGGGAACTGTTTTCGTTTCTGGTTTATCTGGGATTGCTGCTTGTAAGTGTGGCGGTACTGATTTTTGCCATCTGGCATATGAAAGCGGATTTTTACGAAGATGCGCTGGCTTCCGCGGGAAAACGTGCACAGATGCTTGAGGCAGCAAAAGAAGGACGGGTTATCGCAGGAAAAGCACATGCAAAAAAGCAGCAAAAGGAAGGAAACTTAAAGGGCTGGGGCGCATCCGTGTTTTTTTACAAAGGAAATTTATTTGCCGTAAACGTACAGCAAAATTTGGAATCATAACCGATACGATGCTGTTTTACATGCTGGTCAGTGTCGGTATTTCCCTTTTTTGTGTCAGGATCATGGAGGTGTCTGGATTTCTTGTGCCGGGCTGTATTTTGTTTTTTGTACTTTTCTTCCGGAATATGGGAAATCCGATTGCACAGGAGACTGCGCGAAACTGGCTGTTTCTGGTGCCGGAGAATCCATACAAGAAAGTTTTCTTCGGAGTGCTTGCAGGAACATCCCTCTGCGCGATGGATCTGCTTCCGGCACTGGTGGTTTCGGCATTGCTTTTGCATGAAAAACCGGGAATTATGCTTCTGTGGTATCTGACGTATCTGGTGGCGGATTTTATGTTTTCGGAAGTTGGGCTTTTGCTGGAAGCTCTTGTTCCGGCGTCTGCGATGGATACGGTTAAGAGTATGATCCAGATTTTGCTGCGTTGCATTATTTTAGTAACCTTTTATTTATAGTCGATGCATCGCAGACAGCCGGTGTACTTCCGATAAATGTAAAAGACATGAATATTGATGTGCTCTGCTTCACAGGCCATAAGGGGTTGATGGGACCGCAGGGCACCGGA
>ENA-OQBD01000237-OQBD01000237.1-human-gut-metagenome-genome-assembly--contig:-NODE-237-length-31184-cov-3.036675_pt1 | contig 31184 bp, 34 predicted proteins | sample MGYA00242742_ERZ504543 | MGnify/ENA primary metagenome ERZ504543 (study PRJEB26092, sample SAMD00036239) | human gut metagenome | host: Homo sapiens | study: EMG produced TPA metagenomics assembly of...
TGCTGCCAGAATAATCGCCTGCATCATTTTTTCCTCCGCTCCTGAACGTATCGCCGTTCTGTTGATTCCTTTTTTACCAAAAATTATATATATGTTTCGTCTACTTTTGCCGATATATTTATTATATCTTATATTATCACAATTTGAGGAGTAATGCATATGAACTTTTCCTGCTGAACTTTTTTCAAGATGAATATCGCTGCGATTTTCTTGTTCCAGAGTTGATGAAACGCGCCTGGGCGACAGAAATCGAGATTTTGGAAGTCGTGACACAGATCTGTGAGAAATACAACCTGCAATACTTTGCTTATTATGGTACACTGCTCGGTGCTGTCCGACATCAGGGTTTTGTTCCATGGGATGATGACATTGATATCTGCTTAAAACGAAGTGACTATAATACTCTGGTTTCCGTTCTGCCCGATGAATTACCGGAAGGCTTTATCACAGACGGACTGCACGCTGCTGATGCCACACGCAGATTACAGACCAGCATCATTCACACAGCAGTAAAAACAGATCCATCCTACTGGTCTCTTCCAGATTACATCAGACGATTTCATGGTTTTCCGTTCCGCGGAACAAGCATTGATATTTTTCCTCTTGATTATATTCCAAGAGATCCGGATACCTTTCTTCTGGAAAAACTTCTACTCGGACGCATTTTCGTACTTTTGCGTGATTTTGATACCTTACCGGAAGATACAAAAGAAGCCCGGATTGTGGAACTGGAAGAACTCACTGCGACAAAGCTGCCGCGAAACGAGACGACCAAATGGTCTTTATTTCATCTTCTTGAGGCGATTGCTTCCATGTTTGACGAAAGTGAATGTGACGAACTGGATCTATGTTTCCGTATTCCCTATGAAAACAAAGATCCTCTGAAAAAAGAATGGTATAATGAAACGATCTACCTTCCTTTTGAAGGTTTCCAGATCGCCGCTCCAAAACATTACCATGAAATATTGACTACCTACTATGGAGACTATCAGGTACCGGTCAAATTTACACAGTCACACGAATATCCATTTTATAAAAAAAGTGAACAGGAACTGACTGCCATTCTGACGCAAAAAGGCTTTCAGGGTAGTATCTGTGATTTTATCCACAATATTGATTCCTTTCACATTCTTGAATCCAAATAATTTTGAAAAGAGGACATCCCACCCATGAAGCAAAAACTTGAACAGGCAATCTTACAGCAGGACATTCCAGAGATCGAAGCCTGCCTGACACGTTATGAAGCCTGCAATCCCACCGACTTTGATCTTTTTTCTTACAAAATCTCACTGGCTCTGCTAAAAGAAGACTTCCAGGCAGCCTACGATCTTGCAAAAACGGCAATTACCCTCAATCCATTTGATGTAGAAGCCAATTATAATTTCATGGTCTGTGCCAGATCACTTGGGAAATACGCCGTCGCTTATCAGTCGTTCCTGATGATCCAGTTTGTGCAGATGCGATATCGGATAACAGTTATCAACGATGAGACACTGGCTGTATGGGAACAGGAATTTCAAATACTTGCTGCAGAAGACACTGACTTGGAGAACGAATTTTCCCGTATTGAGCAAAACCACCGCTATGCCATACTGGACCCTTTTAAGAATTATCAGGAAAGTCTGTGTGGAAAAATACTTACCTGTTATAATGGGCAACAATATTATATTGGGCTTGCTGACAACTGGTACGAATCATACTTTAACTTTTCGTTTATCAAGGATCCAATTCATGCCAAATGTGAATTATTCCCAATTGCCGATATCAGCACAAAATATGACATTCCTGCTGACCTCGGCAAGGTACTGGTTCCCATCTGCCTAAATTATGATCTCACACAGAAAAATTCCAATTACATTACTGATGCTGCAAAAGATCCAACAAAATTCTACCGGGAATCAGCACGAGAAAAATACTGCTATCTCCCTGTAGAAAATGGTACTGCACTGCGAACGGCTTATCCCACTGTTTTTGGCACCCCAATTCCATTGACGCACCCCGATGCAAACGGTCGAAAAAAACTGGTATTAAGCATTTTTATCGATAGTTTTAATTATTATCTGGTCAAAGATCTCGGTCTTGAAACACTAATGCCGGAAACTTTCCGATATTTTTCCAAAGGCATTATCTGTAATAATTATTACTCTGGTTCCGAATGGACTCTGCCGTCCATTGCGACCTACTGGACCGGAAAACATTCCAGTCATCACATGAACCTTATGGAGGACTACCGCTTTGACTTTATGAAAGACTCCAAAGTCCTGTCAGAATATTTTCACGATGCCGGATATGTGACCGCAAAGATCGGTGGAAACGATGCAGTTACTCCATGGCAGGGATACATCCGCGGGATTGACCGCTTTACCTATCAGTATTCCTCCCAGGCATACCGCACCAAAGAAGTTATCAGTGACGTCATCCAACAGATCGAAACCTTTAAGGATGCCTGTCAGTATATCTGGTTTGACTTCCTTGATCTGCACGATATTGCCGGGGGATTTATGTGTTCTCTTCCGGTGCAGTCCAGATTGCCACTGGCTGCACGACATATTGACAATGACATCACAACGACGGTAAAACAGTCATTCAGCCCTAACCGCCGGGAAATTTATATCCAGCAGTTACGCGAGTTAGATTTTTATCTTGGCATCCTGTATCAGTATCTGGAACGCAATTATAAAGATGAAGAGATCATCGTCTCACTGTTTTCCGACCACGGAACCGCTTTCATGGTGGAAGATGGGAAACCTTTCCTTTCCGAGCAGCGTGTCAATGTGCCATTTATGCTGCGTTGTAGCAATCTTTCTCCTCGGGTTTCGGATGAGCTGATAGAAACTGCCGATTATACTGCTATTCTGTGTAAACTAGCCGGTATTCCATATCACTTTGAGGGAACCGATGCCAATCTGCCCCTTACATTTGGTGGCAAACAGGAACGCGACTATACGTTTTCCCAGAACATTTTCCCGGGTGACCCTTACCGTGCCGCTTTACATGGAAAGGATTTTCATTTTTATATGGACTCCACCATTCCGGTATCGCCTGACCTTCGCATTGATCTGACCGGCCGGAAATGTCTTCTTACCGATACTAAGGGACACCCCGTTCAGGATGAAGTCCTCATGAAAAAATATGAAGCCATTATAAAAAAAGAGATTGCTCATCTTTTGATCTATCCTCTCGCAGGTAATTGATAATAATCATAGACTTTGGCTCGTTGCTCGCGTAAATAACACAAAATGGAGGGAAACATATTCGTTCCCCTCCATTCTATTGCCGTAAACATTTTCTATTCTTTTGCCAGTCTTGCATCCACAACAGCCTGCTGCTTCTTGTAAAATGGATAGTTATGACCATCTGTCCATTGCGTTGGTTTCTCGTAATCTCCATACATATTTCTTAGTACCGCGTCATACTCCTTTGGCACTGGAATTTCACTTGTCTCAAACGGTAATCGGATACTTTCACTATACCACTCCTGTTTATAGCGACGGCTCGATCTATTTAAATAATAAATCAGTTCTGCATAGTCTCCTCCGTCATCGTTATACATCTGCAGCACTCCATCTGCCACACGCAGTAGCTGATGCCATATCTTTTTCGTGCGGTCAATAGTTACTCCACACATATCTTCTATTATTCTTATCGTTTCCTCTGTTTCATCTTTTGAATAAATCGCTTTTATTAACATGCGAAGCATACTGCACTGTATATCTTCTTCATCTTTATCTACAGGCAGCTTATCCAATGGGAAAATATCCACTCCTACCGCATAAGGACATCCATGCCAGCGTTCCAGATACTCCTTAGTATAATTCACATAGTTTGAATTGACAACTCGCGCAAATATCTCGTTGTACTCTTCGTTCGCATAAATACTAAGCAAAAAGCATCCATCCGGACGTTCTCCATTAAAGATTCGTAAAAACCGGTTATAGTCATCTCTTTTCATTACAATATCAATGTCATCGTCCCACGGAATAAAGCCTTTGTGCCGGATTGTTCCAAGCAAAGTTCCCCAGTCGGCAAAATACTGTATGTCATATTCTTTACAAATCCGATCTATGATTTCAAGCACCTCTATTTGTGCTGCCCATGCTCGTTTCATCATTTCTTCTATGTAAAATCCTTCTCTTTCTTCTCCCCTAAAATAGAATTCTGGAAATTCTGCCATATGCCTGACTCCTTACCTTTCCGTGTATTCGCGAAAATGATGCTTATAAGTTATCTTTTATAATATCGGCATTTCAGGAACAAATATTAGTCTGTCAACAGATTTTTTCGCACATATATACCTGCAATTCCATACCGCTTTTCATTGCGAATCTTTTTAAAATCTTTTATACTATTAGCAGATAACACATCGGAGGTCATACACTATGCAAACACCAAAAGAAGAGATGATGCAGCTCATCTCCACCTGCATTGAAAATCAGGATTTTCAGACAGCCCGCGAATGTCTGAAAATTTACAGTAACTCTTTCGGAGCGGATGAATTCTTTGATTCCTGCACACTGTCACTCCTTAATGATAACGGACCCAGAGTTTCTCTTATCTGCCTTGATGTCAGTGCCTCTACGTTAGAGGATTATCTTGCAGTCGAGCCCTATAAGAATCTTGAAATCATCGACTTTGTCGGCAAAGATTATATCAATGACCTCACGACTTACCTTAAAACATGTAGCAGCAAATATTTATGCTTTCTGGAAGAGAACCAACGCTATGAGGCATCAAGGATCGCATCCATGGTCCGTCATCTCGAGCAGATACCGACATTGAATGCCGTTGTCTGCACGCGTAACCACATAGATAGCGATGGCGAGATCATTGCACATCCTGATTACGCTTATGAAGATACTCTCGAGAATAAAATTCTTGATGGAAAGCTTCTTTTGGAATATTCCATCCATGCAAATGTCAATCTGTATGGCACCCCGTCAACACTGGTATTATCTGTCGCATATGCACAGGGACTCCTTTTGTCTGACGCTCATGTAACACCTGATATCTGTGCCATGTCACTTCTGTACCAATTATTACTTCCGGCATGTATCGGCTATCTGCACACACCTTACGTTTCGACATTTTTGGAAAATTATCGTGATACCTCTGAAACACAGCTTCACTACGAAGCGTACATCCGTTTTCTGTCTGACAACGGACAACTTTCCTGCAATACGCCGGCACATGTATCTACCACATCTCCTGCTCCTCTGAAAGAGCCTCTTGCCCGTGACATTACATTTATCTCCGGAACATGCGGTGGAGAGTTTTTCAATATTAAGCCCATTGCAGAGGAAGCCAGCCGCCGTGGTTTTCATGTGCATTTTACAGAAGACCGATACGCAAAAGCAGAGATCGGTATCTACTCCCAGCATATCTGCCATCCTGAAAATTCAAAGTTTTCTGTTATTCTGCTACACGATATGGCACAGGGTAGTGACTCTTGGCCAAATCTCTGGGAAGTAGAACGGTGGAATAATTTTGACATTGGAATTCTTCCAGGCAGATCCTGGGCAGAACGCTGGACAGATTGCAGCTGTTTCTACTATACGCATCCCCGCAGTGGTGTCTATGAACTGGGCTATCCAATGAGTGATACCATACATGGCGAAGAATTGCAGAAACGCGCATCTGAACTTCGCCGTGAACTTGGACTAAAATATGACTACACAATCCTCTATGCCCCTTCCTGGGAAAATGACGGCAAGGAAGATGATTTCATACAGGCATTATCCTCTCTGAAAGTCAACCTGATCATCAAACAGGCATGCTGGAATTTTCTTCCCGAGATCCAGGCAAATGTCGAGGAAATGCGTAAACTGCACGAACATCATTATGACAATGTCTATTATATCGAGCAGGAAGAGAGCATCATGAACGCGATCGCTCTCTGTGATCTTCTGGTCTCTGAGGAGTCAAGTGTCATGGCAGAGGCAATCCTTCTTAACAAGCCAAGCATCGCTGTAACTGACTGGTTGATCCCTGATAAAACTCCAAGCCGCAAAGCAAGCGTTCCTATGGACTATGTTATCAAATGTCATAAGGCCGAACTCCGTGACACCGTAGACGCTGTTATCTCACATGAAATCCCATGTGAGGAATACATAAAACGTGGCTGGCGCACTTTCAGTAATGCCGGGAACTGTTGCAAGGATATCGTCGATGCCATTGAATATTTTACACAGGGAGCCGATTTCGTTTCAACCGGGGACGTTCCCGACTTTCTGTCCAAGCAGGTAACTGCTTCCCGCTACACCCGCTGTACTATGTGGAATTAAACGGACGGCTGGGTTTTCGGGAAATATTGACCACCTAAAAAATTAGTAAAGATAATTGGAGAATTGATCATGAAATTACTCTTCCTTGATTCACCTTCTTTCGGGAAATTGGATCTGATTGATGCTTTTGAGCAACTGGGATTTACAGTTCAGCTTTTTAACCATGAAAAACTGCACGAATATTGTTGTAAAGAATTTGATGACGCTTTCGACAACTTTGTCGCACAGGACTGCTATGACTTTGTTTTCTCGCTCAACTACTATCCATCCATTTCAAACGGATGTAACCGCAATCACTTAAAATATCTGTCTTTTGTATATGACAGTCCGTTGGTTTCCCTGTATTCGTACACGCTGATCAACCCATGTAACTATATCTTTCTCTTTGACAAAGCTCTTTACCTTGATTTTGCCAAAGAGGGGATCACTACCATATATTATCTGCCTCTGTGTGCAAACACTGCACGTCTGGGTGCCATGCAGCTTCCTTCTGACAAGCGTTCTATTTTATCCAGTGATGTCTCTTTTGTCGGCGCACTCTATAATGAGTCCCATAACTTTTTAGACCGCATGACAGATCTGGATGACTACACCAAAGGCTACATCAATGCCATTATGGATGCCCAGATGAAGGTAAATGGCTATTTCTTTATTGAAGAGCTCTTAACCCCTGACATTATCGCCTCCATGAAAAAAATCTCTGGAATACCATACGCAGCCGGGCGGCACCGAATCGGATGCCTATGTCTATGCCAATTATTTTCTAGCGCGAAAGATCACGTCGATCGAGCGGCAGAACCTGTTAAAAGCCGTGTCCGAGCGTTTTTGACACCAAATTATACACACATAATCCAACCCCGGCACTTCCTTCCATCCAGAATATGGGAGCTGTCGATTATTATGATGTGATGCCGCATGTATTCAAAAACAGCAAGATCAACCTCAACATTACGCTTCGCAGCATCCGTTCCGGTATGCCGCTGCGCGCATGGGACATCCTCGGAGCCGGAGGATTTTTGCTGAGCAATTATCAGGAAGATTTCTTTGATTTCTTTGTGCCGGGTGAGGACTTTGATTTCTTCGACGGAACAGAAGACCTTTTAACCAAGATCGAATATTACCTGTCACATGAAAAGGAACGGAAAGACATTGCCGAAAATGGCTTTTGCAAAGTCGCCAAACAACACACTTACCTGCACCGGGTACGCACCATGCTCGAAACCGCAGGACTTTAAAACACCGATATTTTTGATAAAGGATAGATTTTATGACTGAGCATGACCTGCACATTACCATTTGCAATCCAACTTATAACGAGTCCGTGTCTTTGCAATTTTTAGACATCCTTCTGGACGAAACGCTGCTTTATGACAGCACGATCTATGTCCCAACGGCATGTTTTGAAACAGTAAGCACCCGAAATCACCGCCTGCCGTGCAAGCAGGTCTATGAATTGCTGCTGCGCCTTGCCACAGAGTATCCGGTCATTCTTACTGCGGATGCACCGGCTGACCTGGAGCAATACAGTGTACTTTCTTCCTCACCCGAACCAGTCACGTTTGATTCCTTAAAAGCGGATTGTTATATCGTCTCCCGCTACAAACAGCTCCTGCAGCAACAGGACTATTTTGATGCGGCTGTCAGCAGCCTGTTAGAGCTTGCCCAGTCCATCCAGAAGCAGGAAGAACTGGTCTCGTATCTTTCGGATATGCTGTCTGAAGCACCTGCCTACCAGTACCTCTATGCCGGAAGCCAGCCGTTTTTAATCTACACCGGAGACAGTGTCTGCTACCAGATCCTGACCGTATTTGCCAGACAGTTTGGCGCGGCGCTTCACAGGCTTGGCTATCTCGTAGAATATTTTGATCTGTCATCCGAAGATTTTACCGAATCCTACCGCCTCATCGGCAGGCATTATCAGGCGGTCATCGGTGTCCAGAGCTATATGTTTTCCGTGAAACTGAATAACGGCATGGGATTTTTACATGACAAAATTGGGGGGCCAAAATATAATTTCCTTTTTGACCACCCGTCCAGATTCGAAAATCATCTGAAAGATGTTCCAAGCCAGCTTACGCTCCTGACCGTAGACCGCAATTACGCTGCCTACGCCAGAAAAGACTTACCCGGTCGATGCCATCTTTTTTCCACCGGGAGGCATACGCACCTCGTTTGAACCACAGGAACGTATTTATGATGTGGCCTTTATCGGAAGCTACTTTGATAATTTTTCTTTTGTGCTGGAGCTTTTTTCTGAATTTGACCGGAAAGAACGTTTCCTCGCCAACCGTTTCTGGCTCATCATGAAAAAAAATCCATCCCTGCCGGCAGAACATGCGCTGTCTCTGGCACTGGACCACTATCACATGCAGCTTTCCTGGAATGAATTTGCAGAACTTTTCCACAAGTTCCGGGATCTTCCGGTCTATCTGTCCACCTATTACCGCATGAAGGTGTTGAAAACTCTTCTGGATGCCGGTATTCCGGTGCATGTATTTGGTACAAGCTGGAGCACCTGCCCGCTCCGTGAAAATCCAAATTTTCTCTGGCATAACAAAGACCTCTCCACGAGCGAATGTCTTTCTATCTGGCAACAGTCTAAGATCGCGCTAAACACGATGACCTGGCACAAAGATGCCATTACCGAACGTATTTTAAATGCCATGCTTCAAAAAGCGGCAGTCCTCACAGAGCGCAATCCTTATATGGAAGAACATTTTTCCGACGGAAAGGATGTGCTGCTCTATGACTTAGATCAGCTTTCTGCCCTGCCAGAACTTGTGCGTTCTGCGCTCTCTGACCCGGCACAGCTTTCCCGGATCGCACAAAACGGCTATCAAAATGCCCTTACAGACCATACCTGGGACAGCCGGGCAAAAGAATTTATACATATTTTAGAGAAATCCAGTGCACAAAAAAATGAGGGGTAAATCCCTCATTTTTCTTTTACTCCGCTGCCCGGATGATTTTTTCAATCTGCTGGCGGAACGTATAGTATTTCTGAACCGTTTCAAACCCATGACGTGCAATACGGTTCCGCTCGCTTTCATTTCGCAGATAAAAATCTGCTTTTGCATACAGATCTTCGATGCTTTCATAAACGACGAAATCATCCCCGATCGTAAAATACTCCGGCATCTCTGCCTGAAAGTTTGTCAGCAGGAAACCGCCACATCCTAATATATCAAAAACCCTTAACGGAATTCCACTTTGGATGATCTTCAGTGAAATATTCAGATTTATCCTGCTGGATTTAAAAATTTCCGGCATCTGCTTATAATAATCTGCATATCCCATATATTCTACTTTATCGAGACGGGCATCCTTATCGGTGGAATACAGCCTGACTGCATGATGACTGGACAATACTGCCAGTGCCAGATACCGTTCCCTGCCAGTGATCTCACACGCCATCATATATTCCAGTTCCGCTTTTGTAACAGCCACCTCTCCATTAGATGCTTTCTGATAGCACGCATTTAATTCCTGCAAAAGCGCATCATCTAGCAGGTCTCCCAGAAAATATCCGCCATACACCTTCATCTGCGCCTGGAGGATTCCATCGAGATATCCTCTCTGATAAGTATTTAGCGGCCCCATATAATACTGGTACTCGGTCTGATAGAGTTTTCCGACCAGAGATATATCCGTCTGATCATCACACTTTGCCGTATAACGTGAAAACGTCTCCACATCTGCTGCAAGCGGCATATGATAAGCTGCGATCCCCTGTTTTTATATTTCTCCGCCTGGATCCGGTCAAAAAAGAAGATCCGGTTACAGGAATTTTTCATCGTTTCGATATTGCGGATATGGATCGGTGCATCATACACCCACGATACATAACGAACCTGCTCCCTCTCACACACCATGGACACCAATGGTGCATAATTGATAGAAAACACCATATCATATTTTTTCTGTTTTAACTTCTTTTCCAGAAGATCCACGATCCCATCATCCACTTCCCAGTCACTCTGCTGGTAAAATAGGGTATCATATTCTATTCCCAACTGTTTCCATGCACGTTCCACCCCTTCATTCATAAAGGAATGCCACTGATAGAACAATATTTTCATCGATTTGTGCTCTCTTCCTCAATTATTTGCATTAACTGCTCTGCACGCACTTCCCAGCTTGCCATCGCACTTGCCTTATTTTTTGCCGCTTTTGCAATCTCTAAGCGTTTCTTTTCGTCCGTAAGCAGTCCATTTAACAGCCCAGGCAATTTTTCTAACTCCCGTAACTCAAACCTTACCGTTTCGTCTCTGTAAAATTCCTCCAGCTGACTGCTGTTATCACTGACAACTACGGCTCCGGCAAGCATACTGTCTGCGATCCGCTCCGTAAACCCATCCTTATGCCATGCCATCACATTTAAAGACAGCTTTGTCTTTTGCAGCACCGCTGCCGCCTCGTCGCCAAAGACCGCTTCGTGCATACAGAGCAGAGGATTTTGTGCAAACGGGCTATTCTTCCATGTATCTCCAAATACATGCAGTTTTATCCCTGCCTGCAGGATCGTTTCTACCACCTTTTCACGGTAATAAAACATGATACACTGGATCACTTCTTTGAACTCACCGAACCGTTCCAGAAACGCCTCCTGATCCAGTGTTATCTTATAATGATCCAGTGTTTTTTGAAATGCCAGTTCCGCTGTGATGTCCGGATTTTTTCTCATAACAGATAAAAACCGTGCTGCAAGAAACTTTATTTCCCTCGCACTACTCGTTATCGCGGCAAGTTTGTTCCGGTAATCCGTATAAGTTCCCAGAAATGCCACATCATAGATCCGTTCGTCATCGTTACCGCCCTCTGCCATCCGCCTGCCTCCCGGTGGCAGTAAATACGCATCTGCAACGCCTTTGTCATATTTTCGGATAAACGCCTGATAATTTCTGTCATGCGTGAGGATGTAATAGCGTTTCGGCGCACACTGCAGCTGCTTTTGCATCCAGATGGGATGATCCAGTACAAAATTATATTTCGGTCCCCCGATCAGATCCTGAAAATAGCTCTCTCCATCTTTCCGCTGTACCGAAAAGATCCATGCCTGAAATCCGATGGATGCCTTATATCTCTCTCCAAGCAGCCTCGGAAGTCCCTGCACATCCTCCGCTGCAACATCATAAAACCGGATGGCGTTTCCTTTCGCATACAACGCCTTTGCCAGTTCATTTGCCAGAATGTTTAATATGTTATAGCAGCAACTGTCCCCGAGGTAAATCAGGATCGGCTGTGTCGCATCATAGTAATAAAAATACGCTTCCGTCCGCGTGATCATCTGCTGTAAAAAAGCCTCTACTTTCGGCGCACTCTCGACTGCAAGCCCCTCGGTCAAAACCGCCTCTACGACTGCCTCAAACAGCCCTCTCTCCTGCAAAAATTCACGGTATCTTCCGGCAATGTAGGCATCGGTACAAAACTCGCACCAGATCTCCTGCACTCCATTTTCTACGTCTCCTGCCCCCGCTTTTTCTGTCTCTCCTGCCAGGAATAAAGCCGGCAGCAAATGCACCGTTTCACGCTCTGCCACGCGAAGAGCCAGCTCATATTCTCTTTTGGCCGGAAGTCTTGTATTTTTCCCGCCTGCCTCAGACAAAAGTTCTTTTTCAAGCAAAATACCATTTGCTACGATACGCTCATCTAACAGCAGCTCTTCCATGTCAAGCTCCCTGCTCTCGTCCTGCTCCCACAGACATGCCGCCCGTATACCTTTTTTCTCCAATGCCAGTTTAATCGTCTGTTGTGTCACAGGAACTTCTTTTCCCCGGCACAACCACAGATATTCTTTCATATACCGCTGCTATTATTCCTCTCTCTTATATTAATTTTTATCGGCAATTTTCCGATATATAATTAGATAAAATACATATGGTGGCTTAGATGGAAAAAAATTACAGTAAACACATCACTGATTGACAGTACAGCAATAAAAATTATAAAAAACCATTACAATTTTTGCTATTTACATGCAATGCTGGAAAAAATTTCAACACATTTCCGTTGAGAACCTGATTGTTGGTTCTTCTTACGGATTATATGGCATTATAGAGTCTTTATTTCAAAATGGTGCGCTGAATTTATCTATGCATAATCAGGATATTTATTATGATTTTCTTGCTTGTCAAACAGGCCGTAAAAAATGCTTAATACCAAACCAAAACGCTGTTTTATTTCTGCTCGGTTACTATGCTCTGGGACAAGATTTGTCTTCTCAATCGCGTCTCGGTCATACTTTAATAAAACAAATCTATTATCCACTATATCGTGACTCACACAACTTGGATCTTTCTGAATACTTCGATATTTGGAAATGGGCTGATGTTTACCAGACATTTGATTGTCCAGATAATGCTATATTAGAGCTCAAAGAAACCATAGATTATTTTATCTGGCAACAGGGTTCTTATTTTAATTCCCATTGTGAGCGGGGCACCTCTATGTCAGAAAAATTAAATGGTATCCTCTGGGACAAATGCCAACCCTCTTTACGAACCCAGCTTGCTCAAGAACGTGCGGATTCTCATAATAAACTAATACATTATGAAACATCCATTTGTGAAAATAAACAGCTTCTGGATAAGCTTATGTTATATTTATCTTCACAAGAAATTCAACCTATTATTGTAATCCCTCCATTTTCAGATGAATATAACCATTTCATACTCCCTGCTTACCATGAACAGATTTTAAATGTACTTGAGAAAATGCCCTACGATATTCACTATATTGATTTTAACCACTATAAGATCTGGTCATCCCTTGACTTTTTTGATGCAGATCATCTGAGCCAACAAGGGGCTATACGATTATCCGCTCTTTTAAATGACACATTTATTTTAAATCAGTAATCACTATTTTTATAATAATCTTTATACCGGAGGATTTTTAATCATGACACACTATGAAAAACCATATATTATCGCAGAAGCCGGATGCAACCACAAAGGCGACATGGAGATCGCCAAAGAACTGATCAATGTTGCAGCCATGTTCTGCCATGCAGATGCGATTAAATTTCAAAAACGCTGCCCGAAAGAACTTCTGACCCCGGAGCAGTACAACGCACCGCATCCAAACCCTTGTAATGCTTACGGTGACACCTATGGTGCCCATCGGGAGTTTTTAGAGTTCACTGTCGACCAGCACGCCCAGTTAAAAGAATGGTGTGAAGAAGCCGGCATCACCTATTCCACATCCGTCTGGGATATGACTTCCGCAAAGGAGATCGCCTCTTTGAAACCAAAATTTCATCAAGATCCTATCTGCATGCAATACACATTTCGAAATGCTGCAGTGGCTCTGTGACAACTATCAGGGCGAGATCCAGTTATCTTTCGGAATGACAACACATGCGGAAGAGGAACAGATTGTGACACTGTTTGAAAACAACGGACGTGCAAAAGATCTTGTGCTTTTCAACTGCACCTCCGGTTATCCGGTACCATTCTCTGATATCTGTCTGTTGGAGATCGAGCGCATGAAAAAAAGGCTACGGCTCCCGCGTAAAGAAGATCGGCTTCTCCGGTCATCACCTCGGTATTGCCGTTGATGTTGCCGCTTACACCCTAGGCGCAAACGTGATTGAACGTCATTATACGTTAGACCGTACCTGGAAAGGCACCGACCATGCCGCATCGTTAGAGCCGGATGGCGTGCGTAAGCTTGTCCGAAACTTAAACGCTGTCTATGACTCTTTAACCTACAAGTCCGAAGAAATCCTTCCGATCGAACAGGTACAGCGCGAGAAGCTGAAATACCGCAAACACTAAACAGGAGCAGCACATGAATATACTATTTTATCAATATGGCAGCATTTGTGAACCGGATATCATGGAAGGATTTGAGGAATTAGGCTTTCATGTGGACTCCATTTCAGAAGAGATTAAAACAAGTCCCTGACTGGCAAAGAGCAGATACAGCTGATCGATCAGGCTCTTTCCAAAAAGGGACTATCAGTTTGTCTTTACCATCAATTTTTCATCCTGCCATATCCGAATGTTGTAACATCTATCACATTCCTTACTTATGCCTGATCGTGGACAGCCCTGTATTAGAGCTCTATTCGGATGCGATCAAAAATCCGTGCAATCGTATTTTTCTGTTCGACCGGACACTCTATGAAGAATTTGCACCGTCAAATCCAGACTGCATTTTCCACATTCCACTTGCAACGAACGTCAATCGCTGGGATCGTGTTCTGTCACAGGCATCAATGCAGCAGAAATCGTCTTTTTCTTCCGACGTTTCTTTTATTGGTTCTCTTTATTCTGAGAAGTGCCCCTATTATGAGTTAAAGTTTCCCTCCACTTACAGCAAAGGCTATATTGAGGGACTTTTACAGGCGCAGAAAAAAGTATATGGCTATTTCTTTCTGGAAGAAGCACTGGATCCAGCTCTGGTAAACGATATTGTATCTCATACACCGACCTTCTATCAGTTCCCGGAACGCTCACGGAAAGACTACCGCGCCGCATTAGCGCAGTTTTACCTTGGCCCGAGGATCACCGAATTGGAACGCGTTGAAATGCTTACCGCACTTGGCTCTCATTTCTCTGTGGATCTGTATTCCAATAGCAATGCTTCAAGCCTTCCGGTGCATTTTCGTGGACGTGTCAAAACGCATACTGAAATGCCGCTTGTTTTCCATGAAAGCTGCATCAATCTGAATATGACTGCAAAGTCCATTCGTTCCGGTATCCCACTGCGCATCTGGGATGTGCTGGGTTGTCAGGGCTTTTTAATTTCGAACTATCAGGCAGAGATCCCGGATTATTTTGTTCCAGGGGAAGACATCGTCCTTTATTCCTCCAAAGAGGAACTTCTGGATCTGACCGCATATTACCTTTCCCACCCCGCTGAACGGAAAGAGATCGCGCATAATGCCTATGAAAAGGTTAAAGCGCACCACACTTACCTGACCCGTATTACACAAATGTTAGAAACAGCTTTCCATCTTTAAAATTTTGGATATAATGTAAAATTGAAAAAGGGTGTTTGGCTCAATCAGAACACTCTTTTTTTAATACAGGCTTTAATATGGAATCTACCTGCTCCATTGCAATATTTATTCCCTCTTCATATCCATTCAACAGCCTGATCCCACGCTCTGCAATCTCCTTTACAGACAACTCCTCTGCCGTATAGATATCCTCTGCAACGGCATACTCCGTCTGCTTGGCATAAAACTTAATGAAATTCATAAACTGTTCCTGCTCATCAATATCGTTAACTTTGCCGATCCGGTGGACCATCTCCTGATATTCAGCCGTATTCTGTCCATTGCTCTCTTCCAGACGGATCAGGGTCTGGTATGCTTCTTTTCCTGCCACGATCTGCTGTTTCAATTCATCCAGATAGTCATCTAAATGATAAAATCTCCCGCTCTAAGTCGCTTTTTTTCCTCTTCTGTCAGCATCTGTGGTGCACTTTTAATGATTGCCGGGGAAATCCTGCTCTTTTTTTGGCACAACTGATCGATCGCCTTCTTCAAAGTCAGTTCGATCGCTCCATGTATTCTGGCTCCACCCTCGGTTGCATTGTATACGATTATCTTTCCTGCATTCCGTTTGATTGCCAGTTCAACCATTTACGGTAAGAATCCATTTGTATGTCTGTCCTTAACATACTTCCATCCATACCCTCTACTTCCATAAGCAGATCCTCATCACGCTTATTTGCTTCACTCTCAGCAAATCCACTGACATGAGTTTTTCCCCCGGTATATGCCAGATCCTGACCGATCAGGATGATTTTTTGAAAGCCCAGAAACTCTGCCAAGGAAAACGCATCCGTCGCTACAGAGCCACCAGTATGCAGCTCTCCTAGTTTCTCCCCGCAGCGTTTTTCTATCACTTCCTCAAATCCTTCAAATCCTGCCGGAGATTCATAAAAAAGACGGCTTTTATTTTCTTTTGCTATCGTCGGGATCGAATTTGCAGTCAGAACGATCGGGTATTGACGGATCCGTTCCTCCTTAAATAATTCCGGATTCTTTCGCGGATCTACACTAATCCCAATATGAAAATCAATGTCCTCTCTTGTCAGTGCCTTCAATGCCGAATCCACTGCAATAATAAAGGCACGGTTTCCCACTTCCTTTAACTGTCTGATATTTTTATCCAGTGATGGCCCCGCCGAGACGATAATAGCAGGGATTTCTGATATATCATACTGGTTTATCGCCTGTTTTAAATTATTGATGGAACTCTCCTTCAATACATATGGCAGATTATATAGCAGATTATCCGCCAACTGCTTTCCGAATGCGACTTCCGTATTCATATTAAACACATGCTTCTTTATGCAATAAAGCATTTTCTCGATATATTCTTCTCCCTGCTTAAGATATAAAACATCATAATTCGGCAGAATATATTGTGTTACCAGATTTCGGTTTTCATAACCGATCCATTCATCCAGTTTGCCATGCAGCCGTTCCTCATTGATGCCTTCTGCCACAAGATAGACGCACTCTTTCTCTATGATATCATCCAAAGGGAACTCCCTCATTGCCAAAATAAAATTTTCATGATCCGGCTCGTAAACGATCATCTTCTGTGTGCCATTACACATCTTACAAAGTTCACGCACCGCTCTGCCATCCGACAGACCAAACACACAGATCACGGCATAATCCTTAAATTTACTATGCCCTTTTGCATATTTCTGCGCTGCCAGTTCCGGCTCATATATACTATTCAAACGCCAGTTATATCCATCTCTTTCCTGGCATATTATTTTCTGATGATTGATTGTTTCTGTTACAAAACAATGTTCAAAATCACAGTCTTTCACGGACTGATACTTTAAAATAAACTTTTTCTCCAAACATTCCAGTGCCTGTTCATTGCGTTCTAGTATCTCCACTGTCCATCCCCCTGTTTTTATTCTTCTAAGAGTCCTAATTCTTCCGGGATATCATAATATAATAAATCTGCCAATGCGAGAGCATCTTTATACTGATACGATGTTACAAGTTCCTGCAGATCATCTCTTACCTTCTGCTGCATTGTCATTCCGGTATTCTCCGGTAATTGCGCCAATAATTCTGTCAATGTCTGCATTTTTCCGCTTACATCCACAAGTAAATTTGCCAGCATCTGATATGCTTCTTTTTCATGGTTCTGATAAAACAGATCGGCACACGCTTTTAACTGTTCTGTCAGTTTCTGTTCTTCCATATCCATTCTCCTATCAACCCATAGTTCAACTGTTATCTCCATATAAAAAATAAAACCGGCAGTAAACTGCCGGTTTTATTATGTTCGTACGATTGTCTCTTACAATTACTGTAACAGAGAAAGTACACCCTGAGTAGACTGGTTAGCCTGAGCAAGCATAGACTGTCCTGCCTGAGCAAGGATGTTGTTCTTGCTGTACTCAACCATCTCTTCAGCCATATCTGTATCACGGATACGAGACTCTGCTGACTGAGTATTCTCAGCGATGTTATCAAGGTTAGCGATTGTGTGCTCTAAACGGTTCTGGATAGCACCAAGTTTAGATCTCTGCTCAGATACCATGCTGATAGCTTTCTGAACGGAACACATAGCTGCACCTGCTGCTGAGAAGCTAGAAACTTTAAGAGAGTTTACTCCTAAGCTAGATGCAGACATAGAGTCGATAGAAACTGTGATGGTCTGTCCGCAAAGAGAACCAACCTGAAGGTTCTTTCCTGTGAATTTTCCATCGATTAAGTTCATTGTGTTGAACTGAGTTGTAGAAGAGATTCTTGTGATCTCAGACTGTAACTGGTCAATCTCTTTCTGGATAGCTGTTCTATCAGCAGTTGTGTTAGTATCGTTTGCTGCCTGAGTAGATAACTCATTCATACGCTGTAAGATAGAGTGAGTCTCGTTTAATGCACCCTCAGCAACCTGGATTAAAGAAACACCGTCCTGAGCGTTATCAGAAGCTTTGTTTAATCCACGGATCTGGCTTCTCATTTTCTCAGAAATTGTTAAACCAGCAGCGTCATCACCTGCACGGTTGATTCTGTAACCAGAAGATAATTTCTCAGAAGATTTTGCCTGAGCTCCTGTTGTGATACCTAACTGTCTGTTAGCGTTCATAGCTGTAAGATTGTGCTGTACTACCATAATTCATTTCCTCCTTGAATTTACTGCGGCTTCCATGCCGCATCGTCTTAATTTTGCAGTTTTCCTTCCCGGCCGTACGCTCCATTCTGTTCCACTGCCAAGTAACTTTTTCAAGTAATGTTCATCATCACTTTGTTTACTTGTATTATATATCGGATGTTCATCCCGATACTTTATAGTAAAAAGAAATTTTTTTCTTTTTCTATCTCTATTTCTTCTTGTCCGTAAACACCTGACTCGCCATAGTTTGTCTTCATCATATTTTTATAATACTGATTTACAACACGCTGGCTCTTGCGGATCTTCTCTGACCTGTTTATGTACAGATGCAAATTTTTTTGGTCATTAAATCTTTATTGCGTGCTTCCTGTACCTGTATGGTTGCACTTTTACTGGTTAATTTACGGATATAATCCTGCATCTGCGCTATTTCATCACGATAAAGATCCTGATGATTCTTCAAGTCATCTTTTACCCGGTCAAACAGTTCCTGAAAACCATCATCCAATAGATCCAGCTTTTCGATCTGCTTTGACTTTTCCTCTACTGTCTTATCAAAATCATCCGGATCTAATGCAGGATTTTCCAATTCTTCACTCTGCCTGATATTTAATTCCATAATGGTATCTAATATCTCACTCTTTTTTTTCAGGCTCTGTATCATAACCGGAATATATTGGTTTTTCTCCATCTTTTCCATATCCTTACTGCTGTGTATGTGCCAGCTTCATAACCTGTTTCCAGGTATCACGCATGGTACGAAGATGTTTCAATACTTCTTCCATGATTTCCCTTATCTTTTTTCATGTTTGCTTCCTGTAAGCGCATCATCAGATAATTATATACCTCATCAAAATCTTTTGCCACCGGATATTTATGATTCAACGTACTCTGAAACTCCTCAATAATGTGCTCTACTTTTATAATATTATCATGGGCTTTCTGTATATCTTTCGCCTCAATTGCCTCAACCGCAATATTCGAAAATTTTATCGCACCTTCATAAAGCATCAATGTCAATTCTGCCGGTGATGCAGTCATAACTTTGTTGTTTGCATACGCTGCGTATCCCTTGTTAGCCAGCATAAATCATTTCCTCCATATGTAATTCTGTATTTTAGCTATAATTCATGTCAGAAATATCTGTCCCGCATTCAGGCAGAACAGATACCCTTAATCTTTGCCAATATTTCTTTTTATCAACCTCCGAACAGGTTGGATAATGAAGATGTCTGGCTCTGTAATTTAGACAATGCTGTCTCCATTGCAGAGAACTTCTTGTAATATGCGTCCTCCTGATCCTGCAGTTTCTGCTCCCACTTTTTGATCGTAGTGGTGTAATCACTGTATTCAGAAGCCATCTCTTTATCATTGTATACTTTATAAATACTGCTTAAAGTTGAAGATTTCATCTTCGTTCCAATTGCATCGTATAAATTGGTCGTAAGCTGCTGCATAAAGGAAACGACCGTATCCGGATCAGAGTTGATCATTGCCATCAGTTTATCTTCGTTTCCGGAAGTTGCTGTATCGTCCTCGTCACCGTCAATATGATATGCATTCTGCTGGTTCTCCGGTGCATTCAAGAAACCCAGTGTCTTGATTCCAAAACTTGACAGATAATATTTCTTGCCATCAATCGTAACCGGCTGACTCATGGTCATTTGTCATCAGATTCATGACACTTTCCAGGCTGTCATCACGACGGAGCAATGAAGATTTAATTTTTCCTCTTCCCACTTCTCAACTTCTGAATCAGACATTGCACTCTTTTCATCATCTGTCAAAGGCTCATATCCCTTTGCCGTTATCTGCGTTGTAAATGTGATGTCATTTCGTTGATCAGAGAATTGTACTGTGTCAGGAAACTCTTGATCTTATCGTAAATTGCCTGTGTATCGGTCGCAGTTGTGACGGTAATCGCATTGGTATCCCCATCTCCGGTTGCCTGCATTGCAGTAATGGAAAGTCCGTTGATAGAGTAGGTATTCAGTGAACTGGTGTATGTAATACCGTTTAATTTAATTTCAGAATCACAGCCATCAATCTTCTTAGCACCTGAATTGGTATATTGAGAGCTCTGATCCATAATTTCTTTTGAATCCTGTACTTTCTTTACAAATGCAGCTAATGCATCACTATATTTATTTTGTCCATCAACTGTTGAAGTATCAATAGCCGCCAGATCTGCAAGTACAGAATTATCATCCAGAGTTTTCTGAGCTGTGGACATTTTTTCCTGATTCTCATTAATGTGCTTTGCATATGTATTAGTTATATTTGTAACTGCACTTGCGCCGCCTTTATTATATTCCGTCTGAATGGACTCAATAATTTTTTTTCTGGAATATTCATCGCTATCGTCTAGTGTATCCTCTGCGCTTTCATACACATTGACTTTCTCAATATCAGAGGTCAATTTGGAAATAACGTCATCGGTAAGTGTATCCTTATGATCCTCTCTGAACTTGCTGAGCAGATCTGCTGCACGGGTTGTATCAGACAATGCTGTATTTCCATGACTGTAAGTTGTCTTAACTTCTTTTTTCTGATCTTCTGTAACTGTCGCTGTTCTTCCATTGCTAACCGCATTGCCATCGATGCCAATTTCTGTAAATGTGTTATTATCCAGCTTATAAGTTTTTCCATCAGATCCAGTATATTTTCCAGCATCATTAGACGTATAGACAATACCATCATCATCTGTGTACTGCGTATAACCCTTTTGTGTTACATCTGCCTGATAATAGTTTGTAGTCTCCTTCATGGCAAGCTTCGCTACCTGTCCATCCGGCATCGTACATGCATAATACTCATTGCCATCACTGTCTTTTTCGCCAGTCGGCTTATAAACCAGACCTGCTCCTGAATCTACATAATTACCATCTGCATTTTTTGTGTATGTATTACCGCCATCATCCGTTGCAGTCGTGATTGCCTGAATGTATTTCTTATCTTTTCCACTGCTATATTCATAGATAATGCTTCCATCATCTAAGGTAGTTGACTTTTCGTATACATTACCAGATGAATCTATCACAGAATTCACTCTCTGCGTTGCACTCATGCCAAGTAAAGTTTTAAGTTTCTTCTGATCATCATCAGATAAACCACTGTTTTTTAACGCATCCATCATCTCTGTATATGCCGTTGCATATCCATATGCAGATGAAAGATTCGCATTCTGCCCTGATGCTGTCTTATATGCTTTCTGCGCATCCTGATATTTCTGAATGGCCTTCACTACATTCTGCTCCAACTTAGTGTCATTTGCATCATAGTACTGTGTATAAGACTTGTATGTTGCATTCGTCGCATCTGAGCCAACAGCCAGTCCCATCTGATACAGTGCTCTTGCACCTTCTGTATTTCCACCGGTCAGAGTGAAATCATTATCTTTTCCGGTATCTTTAGAACTAATGAAGATACGATGATTTGTCTCATCAAAGTTTGCACTGACACCGGCATCTTTTAATGAAGCGATCACATCACCAACAGTCGATCCCTGTGTCACTGTAATCTCTTTTGTTGTACCATCACCCTTTGTCAGATTGATCTTTGCATCTCCACCTGTATAACCTAGTTCAGCAAGTGTTGTGGATGTCGTCGTCTTGCTTGAAAGCTGTGCTCCGGTCAGATAACCCGCCTGCGCAACTTTAAGAATATTTAGCTGTTGTGTTCCGGTCGGTGCATTATTTCCTGCCTTTACCGTTGCTTTGGTAGAATCGGAAACAGTTGTTGATTTTAAATTATATGCGGTAGATAATTTCATGCTGCCGACGCTGCTGTAAAGACTGTAAATCTTCGTATTCAGTGTTTTCCACGCATCCTGCTTCCAGGATAATTTTGTCTGTGCCTTTTTGTATTTATTCGTCTTATAGTTGTATGAAGATACCAGAGCTGAAATGATAGCTTCTGTATCAAGACCTGATGTCAAACCGGTAATTCTGATTGGCATATTATCACTCCTATCTGATGAAACTTTTCATCTGTTATTATATACTCTGCAGACAGACTGTACTGTCTTTGTTTACATTTTCTCGTCCACCAAAAGTCCTGCGACTTCCCAGACCTTTGCGATCATGTCAAGCGTTTTCTCCGGCGGATATTCCTTCAAGACTTCTTTTGTGTCCTTGTCCACAATCTTGATCATAACGCGGTTCGTGGCATCGTGGATGCCAAAGACTGCTTCCGAATTGTGTGCTCTCTTATTGATCTCTTCTACAGCTTTCCGGATCTGGGTGTTATTTCCTGCTCCTACGAGTGTTTCCTGCTCCTCATCCTTGTCGTTTCTGGCACTCAGACTGTTTTTGGTATCCGTACTGTTTTTGTTTTCTGCCTTCCATGGAGTCGTGATGTTCTCCACTGTTTGCGTTGTGCCGCCTGTAGCACTTCCGCTGCCTGCAGCACTGCTATTTCCTGCTGCAGCTGCCTCTACGGATTTGCCGTAAGATGCTGTCGATGTTTCCTGTATCCGTTGAACTCCCATGATCCTGACCTCCGTTTCCATGGTATCCACAACTTCTTTCTGCTGTGTTTCACACTTCCCTGTGTCCATCTGTGCATGCAGGCTATATTACAACCCGTATGCTAACTTACTTAATCTGTGTTTTATATCGGTTTCTTTGCGCATAAAATTAATACCGGAGCCGCATTTTTCTGCCTATATAATAGAATGCACGCTCCGAGGTCATTCTATTATTGTGAATTATGTGCTCCGGTATTTTTTAGAGCAGATCTTTTAAGGATGCGATCGCATCAATATTGAGAGCTGCCTTATTTTCATTCTGAATCTGAAGATATACTTCTTTGCGGTATATCGGCACTTCTTTCGGCGCAGATATACCGATTTTTACCTGATCTCCGCGGATCTCAAGCACTGTGATCTCGATATTGTTATTTACCACCAGAGACTCACCTTTTTTTCGTGTCAATGCCAGCATTTTTATTCCTCTGCTTTCTTTCTGCCTTTTACGGCTTCATATACATTAAACTTGATTGGATAATCATCTTCCACAATCACCTGACAGCCTTTTCTGGTGTCTGTATTGATCACCAAAGGTGCCTTTAAATTGACAGTCGTATCTTTTTTATCCGCCGCTGCTGTCAGCGTTACAAGTATGTAGGTGTTATCCTCTGTAAGATCTCCAAGCGGGATCAGCATCTCATCACTGACTGACGGTGCATAATCCGGTTTCAGTTCATTTGGATGCATGACCGGAAATGCAACTTCCGGTTCATCCATGGACTGAAACCACATGATCGAGGATGGTGTTCTCTCTTTTTCCTTATCAAAAATCAGGGTAAACTTTCTTAAATCCGGGAATCCGATCATTCCATTCTCTAAAGTAATGATCTTCTCCTCGTCAATATCTATCTCCCCAAAAAGCCTTGTGTTCGCTTTCATTCCCTTTTCCTCCTGATGCAATCTGTATGGTCACGACATGTATTCTAAGAATATTGCCGTTATTTCTGCTGTTAATATAATTTACAGATAGCTGAGCAGTGTCACCTGATTTACCTTGGAAGCTGCCTGCAGTGATGACTGATAAGCAGTGTATGCCGCTGTATACTCCAGAATGATATCTGAAAGTTCTCGGTCTTCATTCTTGGACTTTAACTCTTCCATCGTTTCCTGCTCATTTGACATACGGTTTTTCGTCAACGCAAGGCTCTGTCCTTTACTTCCGACATCTGTTAATGCAAGATTGACCTTCTGCAGATAGGTATCGCAGTTTCCAATGTAGCTGTTATAGAGCTTTTGCATATTATCATTGGCATAATCGCGCTCTTTTTTCGCTGCTGCGATCCACTCTTCTAATTTTGCCTGACAGTCATCCGAAGAATATTCCTGCATTTTCTTCATGGCATTTAAATCTGTCACTTTCTGTTCTGCGTCAAGCGAACGCTGTACAGCATCGATCAGCTCATCCACATCCCTGCTGAGTCCGTGATCAATACATTTGATGCCTCTGTATTGACAGTAAGTGTCTGGTTTGCAGCCACTACATAATCGATATCCTGATAGATCTGATTGCCATCTTTATCATATTTCTCATACTTTAACTTATTGTTCGTATCTGTAATATTCGTGCAGTTGTAATAATATTCCGGACGAAGTTCACCATTTGTAAATCCGGTCTTTGTATAGGAAATATCCAAAGATGCTTTATTAGTGGAAAGTGTATCTGCTGCTGTTTTGCTGAATACCATTTCTCCGGTATTACGGATCAGCACTGCCTCTCCATCTGCAATGTCATATGATTTTGGTGTTTTCGTGGATGCTTCTAACCATTTATCATAAGAATCATATACGGTAACATTCATATTTCCCGTCTTATTGACAGGCGTTGTCCCTGTTGTATCTGTATAATTGTAACTGATCGTTACCGTGCTGCCATTTGCAGAGGTTTTTGTGGTAGTTCCTGCTGCATCTGTCACATCCAGGCTGTCAATGCTGTCATAGCCAAGACGGATTCTATTATAAGCAGCCTGGGTTGGAGAAGCGATCTTTGTGCCATCTAACACATCTGCCTTATTTCCCGGAACTGTAACATCATTTCCATAATACCGGTGTTCCTGCAGATCAGCATACGACATCTTCTGGTCGATCTCGTATGAAGTCTTTTGTTCGTCTTCCGTGAATGTCAGCTTTTTATTTGTGCGGTATCCGGTAAATACTGTTCTGCCGGCATAGTCTGCATTTCCCTCTGCATATACTTTGTCACGAAGTTTTTCCAGCTGTGTCAGGATTGTTTTCCGGTTGTCTGTCGTCAGGGAATCCTGGGCACCGTATTCACACTGGGTACGGATCGTCTTGATCACTTCCTGCATACTGGTGATCGCAGTCTCTGTTACATCTAACCATGACTCTGCATCCGGAATGTTCTTCTCGTAGTACTGGTCGATCTCACTTAAGGTACTGCGCAGACGGAGTGCACGGATCGCTGTTACCGGGTCATCAGAAGGACGCTGTATTTTTTTCTGGCTGGTCATCTGATTGTTCAGTGTGTCCACATTTCCTTTATTTCCATTGATATTAATGGATGTATTATGCAATATGATATTATTTGTAATACGCATTGCCATTTCCTCCTGTTATAAATCCGTTTATACTCCGGTTTCCTCGATCAGTTTGTCATATACTTCTGCCATAACTGAGATCATCTTGGATGATAAATTGTAGGCATTCTGGAACTTGATCAGATCAAGTGCTTCCTCATCCTCATCCACACCGGAAACAGACATTCTCTGTGTCTCAAGCGCTGCCTGTATATTTGTATAATTGTTGCTGAAGATCGTAGACTGCTGTGTATCAATGGAGATATCAGAAATCATACATTTCAGGAATCCTGATGCATTTCCTGCACGGAATAAAACCGTATCACTCTTTAATTTTGCCAGATCTTCCACCAGTTTATACTTATCTACACCTTCCTCTGTATCTGCCTTATACTGTGCAGCCAGCTTGGAAGAATCTTTTACACAAATGGAAGATACACAGATATTGGATGCTGTCAGTTTGTAATAGGAGCTTGCGCCGCAGTCTGTCGTGTTTCCATGATTCTTATCGCTCTTTCCTAATACATATTCCTCACCGGTCACCTGATCTGCACCGGTAAAGAAAGAATAATAGTCTGTTGCATTTCCGTCTAAAATCCTGTCCTTTTAACATGATATCATTAAATAAAGAACAGAAAGAACGTAAAAACTGATTCATCTGTGACATGTAATACGGAACACCCATGGTATCAACAGAGCTTCCGATGGATGCCTGCATACCGTCTACCTTATTGGACTGCTGCTGGCTTAATGCGTCCTCAAGTTCGAAAGTATAGGATGTGATCTTGCCATTGGCATCCGTCTCAAATGTAAAATTCGTATAATTGTAATCTTTTCCGTAAATGGTGAGTGTACCGCTCTCCGGCACTGTCATTGCCTCAATATCTGTGATGGAAGGGCTGACTACTTTCACATGTTTGCTGTCGATCACTCTTGCCTCACCGGTAAAGTTCTCTCCGTTGTTGCCATCACGGATATCAAACAATGCCTTTAAGGTACCTGACATGGAACTTGCGCCAGCTTTGAAGCTGTTGCCGGTTTTCTCCCATTTAACATCATATAAACCGTCCATATCGGACTGGTTTACTTTATTTTCCCTTGCAACACATTTTAATGTTTCATAATCGTAGGTATCTACCAGTACCTGACCACCGATCTTAACTGTAAAGTAATTAGCTCCTGTCGGCAGTTCCGGATCGTTTGAGTTCTGTACCGGAAGTTCCTCTGCCTCTGTCGGAACAATCTTGGATAGCTCATCGATCAGTAAGGCTCTCTGGTCACGCAGTTCGTTCGCATAACCACCCTGAATTTCAATGACGTTGATCTGATGATTTAAACTTGCAATCTTTTCTGCGATGGAATTGATATTCTGAACCGTGGATTTGATCTCCTCGTTGGCATTATTCTGAATATCTCCCAGACCGGATGCAACGCTGTTAAAGAATGTTGCAAAGTTCTGGGCACTTCCGATAAACTGCTGACGTGTATTCACATCTCCGGCATTGTTCTTTAAGGTATCTAAGTCATTAAACATCGTGTTTAAGATTGTTGAAAAACCTTTGGAAGAATCATCATCAATAAAATAATTTTCAATCTGCTTCAGGTAATTGAGCTTCGTCTCATATAAACCGACAGATGACTGGTTGTACCAGTATTTATTGTCATAATACTGGTTACGGAGCTGTTTGACAGACTCGGTCGTAACACCGGTTCCCATACTGCCGTATTTTGCATAGGCACGGATGGATTCGGAAGCAACACGGTTTGCCTGCTGTTTGCTGTATCCTTTTGTCTGTACATTCGATATATTATTTGCACTCGTATTTAAGGCAACCTGATATGCACTTAATCCTGAAGATGCAATCGTTAATCCAAAAAATGTTGATGGCATGTTAACCTCCTATGCTGCTATCCAAGCTGTGTGATCAGATGCTCGATCATCTCATTAATAACATTAATAAAACGGCTGGATGCATTGTATGCGTTCTGGTATTTGATCATATAAGTCAATTCTTCATCCGAAGAAACTCCGATTACCTGCTGTCTCTGGTTATCAACTGACTGTACCGTCTGGGACAGGTTTGTTGCAGTAGAATTGTATACATTTCCGTAGGTAGCAACCTCTCCGATCATAGCTGCATAATAGTCCTTAAAGCTGTATGCCTTTGTGTCATTCGGATTGACTGTAAGGCTTTCTTTATCCCACACTGCTGCAAGTGTCGCCATCAGTGACTGGTCTACATCTCCATTCTGCCGTAAATGTGGAAGTAGTGTTTCATCTGTGATCAATGCGCTGTTCACACTTGTACTTCCCATCGTGTACTGCTTTGTTGTATCAGCCGGATCTTCTTCATTGTATAAATAATAGGTCTTTGTCTCACCAGAAGCCGGATCTGTATAGGAAACCTCCGTATAACGTTCTGTTCCAAGTCTTGTAAATAACTCCTGTGGCGGAAGTTTGCCATCTGATCCCACTGCGCATTTATCTGCATCTAAGATCTTCGTATTTGCTGTCACGGTATAGGTATTGCCGTCTGCATCGGTCATGGTAACAGATCCGTTTCCTGTCAAACCTGTGATGTAATTCGATGCTTCCGTATTCGGGCATAAGATATCGTTGATCGCCGTTGCAATTCCATGGAACAACTGATCCATCTGTGCTTCTGCACGGAGCATAACAGACATGCCTGTCGTATCATCATAAGTCTTGCCGTCCACTCCAAGAATATCCTTGTAATTGGCAACTTTATCTCCTCTCGCAAGCACAAGAGCTTTGATCTCTCCCATATCGTTTTTATTTTCCGTGGAAATATCACGGTTAAAATTAAACAGATAGGTATACTCACCCTTGTCCGGATCTGACAGATGGGACCAGTATGGTGTCACAAATCCTGTCGCTTTGTCCGTCTGTTTTTCTACTTTATAGTAGCCGTTCTCATTGACAAACTCGTTGCCTTCCACGCTGACGCGCACGACACCGTTTACCTCTTCTTTATAAGAAATATCAACAAGACTTGCCAATTCATCTAATGCCAGATCTCTTGCATCACGCAGTGTCATTGCAGTTTCAATATTTCCTGCCTCGATCTTCTGGATCTGCAGATTTAGTTCACTGATCGTCTTTCCAAGTTCATTGACCTGATCAATGTCATCGGAAATCTGTGAATTGATATTATACTGATAACTCTTCAGTCCAGAATAAACAGCACTTGATCTGCTGGTAAAAAGCTGTGCCTTCTGAATAACAAGATTCTGATATACGCTATCCTCCGGGTATTTATATAGCTCCTGAAATGAGCCCCAGAAATCGGTTAATGCATCCTGAAAAGCCTGTCCCTCTAATTCCTGATAATAGTTCTGCACCTCTGTCAGTGCCTCACTGGTCGATGCATAAAAAGACTGACGGCTTGATTCCGTACGATATAACCGATCTAAGAATACATCTCTTGAATGGACAACATCTCCGATCGTTACACCAAGACCGGATTGCTGATTGCTGATTGCTGCTGTTGTATTAAATGTGACATAGTCACGGTCTGCAAACAAAACGCTCTGACGCACATATCCTGTTGTGTCTAAGTTCGCCAGGTTGTTTGATGTTACGTTAAGTGCATTCTGACTGCTCTGTAAACCGGCTACGCCGATAAACATACTTCCAAAACCATTTGCCATGGTAGTTCCTCCCTGCTTTTACTATTGCTTCGCGTCGAATCCACTGCTGCCTAAGATATCGCCTGTATTATAGGCATTCTTATCATAGTTGGCAGTCTCAGGTGCCTGTCGCGTACTTCTCAGCAAGGTAAGGTCAAATTCCACCATCTCCAATGCCTGTTTTAAAAGTGCTTCATTCTGTCTGTTTAGCTGCTGCATCTTAGCACCGGCCTCAAGCAGCCTGTCACGCTGTCTGGTAAGTGCTTCCTGTTCTTTTGGCTGCTTGTTAAGATATCCGATCATCTTTGTGATCGTCATCTCTTCCGGGCTCTGACCTAAGACAGTCGCCATATCCGTCAGGACACGGTTTCTTTTATTGGAAAGATTAAGAAGCACGCTCGCAGCATCCTGCTCTCTCGTCGTAACATCCGTAAGATGTTCGATATTGCCCTGCACCACTGCGTCTGTTTTTTCAGTCGCAAGTGTGATCAGTTCCTGATACTGCTTCTCCTCTTTACCCAGCACATCCAAAAGCTCTTCCATTAAACTAGCCACAGATTCATCCTCACTTTTACTTTACTAAAGCATTGTACTTTTCTAATAACTTATTCGCGAAATCATTCATATCCACGTTATAATTACCAGAGTCCAACCTTTCCTTAAGCTGTGCGACTCTATCTTCCCTGATATCCGAAGCATCTGCCACTGCCTGCTTTGCGATCTGGTAATCACGTCCCATAGAAGAGATCTGCACTTCATCGCGTCCGGTGCTCATCTGCTTTGTGTTCTGCACTTTCTGCGTTTTCTCTCTATTGTAAAGTTGTGCCACCTGATTATAAGCTTCTACTCGCATAATGGCATCTCCTTTCTTCCTTGAAATTCGCTTTCTAGTTTTTATATCGGACGAATCATTTTTTTCATTAGCGCAAATATGAAAAAAGAAAATGACAGGTCACCACTTTTCGCAGTATCCTGTCATTTTTCTACTGGTATTCACGGATCAGGCAGTATTGTTTCAGTGGGAAGTTCTTCTCCACAATTCCATACACCTGAAATCCAAAGTTTTATAAAAATCTACATTTTTTTCATTGTGTGTTTCCAACGATATCATCATGTGGTGTTCCTGCGCATATGTGATCGTTTCATCTAACAGTTTCGCAGCGATCCCATGGTGCTGCATTTCCGGATCGACTGCAAGATAAATAATATGAAGTCTCTGTGTCTGGTGCAGCTGATCGGTCCAGCTTGAGTTCAGGTAATCCCCACCCTTGATAAAATTGTGGAACGTCGCAAGTGTCGGATCTTCCTTGATCAGGAAAGCGTCCGTATGGATCGTCGCCCATGACTCCGTCAGAAAAAAGTGGAACATATTAATGTGTTCCGCCTCATCCGACACGACAAGAATGCTGTTTAACTCTTCACTGTCCGCAAAAATCTCACATGTCTCATAAAATTCATCCATATCACATTGAAATAATTCCGGCATCAGCCGTTTTCTTATTTCGGCATCCGGGATCAGCGTTTCATAGAGTGGATCATGCGCAAAACAGCGGTATAAAAGCTGCTCTAATTTTGGCAGATCCTCGCGCTGTACCCGGTATAATTTGTCCGATTTCATATTTTTCTTATCCCCTTTTTATTGTGTCAGAACATTTCCTTTACCGTCTGACTGATTTCTTTTAAAGTCTCGCAGAGACGTCTGGTCTGTTTTTTATAGCATTCCTTTAAGTAATGCAGTTCTTCCCGGTAATCTGTGTCTGCTTCTTTTCTCTTTTTTCAGTCAGGCATTTTCACCACATGGTAGAGATCTTCATGCCCTAACAGCCTGCCGTAACCCCATTTCAGACGATCTTTGGGCTGATTGAACACATAGTCCGTAAAATGGCGGTAAACATATTCATCAAACATAAATGCATACGCATTGTTATCCACCTGATATATTTTTTCCAGTGCTTTATCCACATCAGATTGTTCCAGAGCGTTTACAGAGTCCTGCAATTAAGCCAATATTTTTCCACAATATCTCATGTGGGAAAAATACCTCTCCATACCAATCAATGCGGACAAAATGATCCTGCTCCTG
>ENA-OQBD01000239-OQBD01000239.1-human-gut-metagenome-genome-assembly--contig:-NODE-239-length-31117-cov-8.268538_pt1 | contig 31117 bp, 23 predicted proteins | sample MGYA00242742_ERZ504543 | MGnify/ENA primary metagenome ERZ504543 (study PRJEB26092, sample SAMD00036239) | human gut metagenome | host: Homo sapiens | study: EMG produced TPA metagenomics assembly of...
TTGAAAGAAACATTTACAGACAATCACATGGAAAAGGAGCAGACCACTCGTGTGATTGATAGTATTGTGACTCATCGTATTTGGGGATATCCTATCTTTTTCCTTTTCCTTTATATCATGTTCGAAGTATAAGTGACCTTCTCATCAGTATTTCTTGGTGTTGCAACGGCTTTGATGGTGAAGGTTTTTCCTCTGTTCACGGTCTTTGTTTTTGGTACACCGGTGAGTTTTGTTGTTTTGACTTTTGGCATTACCTTGATAGTAACAACTGATTTTTTGCTTCCGGCTTTTACTGTGATCTTGGCAGTGCCTACCTGTTTTCCTGTGACAACACCTTTGGAATTTACAGTTGCAATATTCTTGTTGGAAGTGCTGTATGTAACCTTATCCTGACTTGTGATCGGATCAAGAACTGGTTTCAGAGTTACTGTTTTTCCTTTGTAGATGCGGGTGGATTTCAGGTTTGTGATGTAGCGGGTGGATACCTTGCCTTTCTGAACAGTTATCATTACAGCAACTGATACTCCACTTTTTAAATTAATATCCACATACGTTTTTCCGGATCTGTTTTTTGCAGTAAGTTTGAATGTACCATTTTTGCTGACATTGGACACTGTTACAAGATTCTTATTTCTTGCTGTTACACTCTTTACATAATCTCCTTTTGTAAAACCAGAAGCACGGACTGCAGTTGTGGACTGACCATATTTCAGGGTGATCTGATCTACATTAACATGGACCGTATAAGTCAGAATTTCTCCAAATTCTATCTGTCCGCACCGCTTACAAGTTCTCTCATTCTGATAAGCCTCTGATGCATCTATCGGGTAGCTTTTTCCAATCTGGTATCCATGAGCACCTGTTGCAATCTCCCGCAATTTCCATTCTGACCATTCATGCCCCAGTATAGGAGTAATCAACTCATCATTCGGATCAAAAATCTCCTTTTTTGCCTCTTTGTCCAGAAAACACTTTCCGCATTTCATGCACTGATAGTATTCACGTCTGCCTGAGTTCCAGCAATTGGCAGCTAATCCCGGAACTAATTCCAGTTCATGGCCTGTTGCAGGATATACTACAGATTCTAATTCATTTCCATTGTATGTATCATCATAATTTTTTCCGCAGGATTCACAATGCCAGTAACCTCTGTTTCCATCTTCCGTACAGGTTGCTTCTTTCCAGTCAACCCAGGTAAATTTATGTTCAAGCTTCTCGATTTTGGTCTCACCGGAAACTACAGTTCCTGCCTCATTGCTGAAATCTTTTCCGCATACATTGCAATGCCAGTATTCAATATTTCCCTCGTTTATACAAGTCGGCTCAACACTTGCATAATGAGTTAACGGATCTGCGACATTATGGAATGCAAAGCTTTCTCCTGCTGCATAGGTTTCAGCTGTGGAACCTTTATGGCCTATGATCACAAGTGTACTGTTCTTCTCGGTATCTGAATTGTAGCCGATCGCACGTTTCTCGATTTTTACAGAATTTCCTGGAATGTAAACACTTCTGAGCGCCTGGCAGCTTTTAAATGCATCGGTGTCAATCTTGGTTACATTTTCTGGGATGGTGATGTCTGTAAGTCTACTGCAGTCTACAAATGTACCATATACAACATTTGTCAGCCCTTTTGGCAAATGAATTGTTTCGAGACCATAACAGGCTGAAAATGCATATTCCCCAATTTCTGTCACACTGTCTGGAATTTCCAAACTCTTAATGCTACGACACCAGGTAAATGCATGCTCACCTATTGTCTTCAGGTTCTTCGGCAGTTTTATGCTTTCAAGATTATAGTCATCATAAAATATACTGTCTTTGATCTCGGTGATACTGTCCGGAAGTTCAACAGTTTTTAAATTGTCATTCCTTGCAAATGCATATTTTCCTATATCTGTTACGGATCCCGGAACTATCATCGTACTGTATTGACCACTTGAAAATGCACTGTCTCCGATTGTTTTCAGTCCATTTGGTAATTTGAACTCTGTTACCCCAGTGTTCCTAAATGCGCCAGCTTCAATCGTTGTCATTCCAGCTGGCAGATTAATTTCCGTCAGTCTTCCACAGCCTGAAAAAGCCGCTTCTCCAATTTCTGTGACACCGTCTGGAATTACAATACTGTTCAATCTTCCGCACCCTGAAAACATAGAATTATTTATACGTTTAAGTCCGTATGGAAGTTTAACACTTCTCAAATCTGAACAACCGGAAAATACTCCTGTTCCTATATCTGTCAGATTATCCGGAATTTCAATAGCTGTTAGGCTACTGCAATTATAAAAAGTATTCGCTTCTATACTTTTCAGATTTTTGGAAAGTGTTACATTGCTGAGCTTCTCACAATTTCCAAATGCGTTCTCTCCTAAAGTTGTCAGGCTATCCGGCAAAACAATATTGCTTAAGCTGCTGCAGTTCTCAAACGCAGCCTTTCCAATTGATGTCACACTGTTGGGAATATTAATACTGCTCAGACTATTGCAATTATAGAACATACTTTCTTCAATAGTTGTAAGTCCCTCTGGTAATACAATATTATTCAGCTTTCCACATTGGCTAAATGCTCTCTGTTTTATTGATGTTACACTTTTAGGAATATTAATATTGCTCAGACTGCTGCAATACTGAAATGCACCTTCACCTATAGTCGTTACTCCATCCTTTAATACAACATCTTTCAGATTGCTGCATCCATAAAATGTCTCTCTTTCTATTGTTGACACACTCTTAGGAATATTAATACTGCTTAAACTATCGCAATTGCTGAATGCGCATTCTCCAATACTTGTCAGGTTTTCCGACAATATAATTGTACTTAAATTACTACAACCTGAAAATGTATAATTTCCCAAACTTGTTAAACTTTTTGGTAATGTAACACTGGTTAAATTCTTACAATCCTGAAATATACCATCCCATGACCCACAATTAAGAGAAGTAATTCCTTCTCCAATTTCTATGCTTTTAATCCTTTCATCATTTCTAAACTGCCAGGAAAATGCCACACCACTACCTTCAATCACAAGCCGTCCATCCCCATACAGCTTATAAGTAGCATTACTTCCACAGCTTCCACTGTCAACAACTTCCGAACTGTCGCCCGCACCAGCTATCACAGCTTCTCCATCTGAAAAACCATTTTCCACTTCTGCTTCCAGTTCTACATTCTCAGAGCTGTCTGCTTCTGTCTCTACATTCAGTTCCTCTGCACTGTCGTCAAACATCTCCAGATTACTGGCATCGTCAGCCTGCGCATTCTCATCGGATACTTCACTTTCAGTTTCTTCCTCGCCTTCTGCGTCTGACGCTGCAGCGACAGTTTCCTCACTTTCATCCGCTCCTGCAGTTTCATTTTCCGCTGCATCTACTGCAATTTCCGCTGTTGTCTCTGTCGCTGTATCTCCGTTTTCTGTTCCTGCTACTTCTGTTTCATCTGCCTGAAATTCCTCAGCCGCATACACAGACACAGTCTCCACCGGAGCCGCCGCTGTTGTCAGGATCATAGCCGCGGACAGCAGCCATGCAATGTTCTTTTTCTTCATAGATTTCCCCCATTTTCCAATTCATATTTATACCAAAATTATAAATTTCCCATCACATTTAATCAAGCTTTGTTTAGAATATTTTCGTCATATTTTGTCTGTTTACAGACATTTTTGAACGTTTTTTCTACTATGAAAACCCGGCAGCTCCACATGTGAAAACTTTTGTACCTGCTTTATTACCAAAATACCAAAAATACGACGTGCAGTTATTCAAAATAAATATCTGTACTTTCTTCTCCTGTTCATAATAATCTCAAATACTCTTTCTTTATATTCCTGCGGATAATAACTTTCCATATCCAATATTTCTTTTACGTCTTTTTTAGTAAATTCCAGACTTATCTGCTGACCATACAATTCTTCCGCAATCTCAATCTGCTCATCAAAATCTTCACACAGAGTTTTTGATCGTACCTCCTCTATCAGATTATTTATGTTTTCTTCCATCGGATAATCCATCTGTATATCTGATAGCAGTCCTGCACCATTATCAAATATTGGACATAAATGATATTTTTCTTCTGCATCCATTAAGACTCCAATATTATGCATATGCCGATCTTCATTCATAAAAAATGTATCAATTGCCAGGATCTTACTCATATACTTTCCAAAATCGCTAATTCCCGTAATGCGTTCCGTCTGATCTACTATAAATTCCAGTCTTTCCGAATGTTCTGGAATCGTGAATAATTTTTTATAAAGACTTTCATTATAAAATCCATAAAAAAGTCTTTCTAATGTAATAAGCTGCCATCCCTCAGGCAAAAAATTTTCACTTTTACATCCCAGATATTTTCTTCTCTTATAATTAATCTCTTCTGTTTTATATAAAACATACTCTTCCTGTTTCAGCGAAGATTTTTCCAGCAAACGTGAAACAACATATTCCACCAATCCCTCATATCCCATATAATCAGCTTTATACCATACATTGTTCCTGCACCATTTCAATTGGTTTCCTTTTGACGATTGTCTGTCATTTGTTTTGATATCCTGTTCAAAAAGCTGTACCATTTTTACCTCTCAATCCTGATCCAGAAATCATCCTCCGCCATTCTTCCTTCGGTCTTTTCTATGATCATAAACGGATCATAAAATGGCAGATTCAAATCTTCTAATACCAATTTTATTTTGTCTCGTTGTCTCGGGAAACAACGAGATTCCAGAAATTCCTCGTATTCTTCAAAGGTTGGTTTTTCATTTCGGCCAAATGCTTTTTTAATAAAATTGTTTGTATAATTATATATTTTTACTTTTCTGCTTCTCTCATCCACATCAATAATCGTACATATTTCTCTCTTAAACATGTACCATAAACGTATCGGATATTCTTTTTCCGGCACGCGGAGGTTTTCCTCTATCTGAGGATACTCGTTTAAAATATGAACTAATGTCGTAACCGGTCCTGTAATATCCCGATTTTCACTTTCCCATCTTTCTATTGTTTTCTGAGATACATTTACTAACTTTGCAAAATCTTTTTGTGTAAGCTTCAATTTCTTCCTTAAAATTCGTATATCTTCTGCCCGTATCGAATGTTTCACAGCATATCCTGTCATTTTAGATTCCCCCTTTTTTATTAATATACCCTTATTTTAAGGGTATAACAAGCTATTTTATTCCTTATTTTAAGGGTTTTCTATATTTATAAAAAACCCGGCAGCTGCACATGTGAAAACTCTCCATGCTTCATCTGCCGGGCTTCTGTTTTTATTTTCTTTTGTATTCTTTCACTGTTATGGCTATTTTACGTACGCCTGCTTCATCGTTACTTCACCGTTATCTTACAGTTCAGTTTTTTCGCTCCGCTCTGCACAGTGATCACGGCCGTCCCTTTTCGGATTCCCTTTACAACACCTTTGGAATTTACCGTAGCGATCCTGCGATCCGAGGAACGGAAAAGAATCTTTTCGTCGCTGTAATACGGCACGGTTACTGCCTGGATCGTGTATGTTTTTCCACGAAGTATGGTTTTTGTTTTAGGCACGCCGGTCATCTTTGCAGTCCTTACTGCGGCAGTATTGTTCAAAAAACGGAACCCATTTTTCTTTGCGTAAGTCTGAGCAGTAGAACCCTTTTTTCCGGCAATGACAAAAGTTTTATTTTTTCCACTATTGAAATTATAGCCGATCGCTTCTTTTTCTATCACTGTTTTACTGTTGAGGATCGTAATCTTTTTCATTGCCAGGCAATCATAAAAAGCATGGCTTCTGATCTTTTTCACACTGGCAGGTACTGTAATATTCCCCAGTTTTCGACAATTACTGAATACACCGTTCCCGATCTCTGTAAGCTTCTTCGGCAACGACACCTTTCTGAGATCTGTACAAAAAGAAAACGCACCTTCACCAATAACCGTAACACTGTCCGGAAAGCTTACTCCTGTCAAACCGCAATGCCGGAAGGCAGCTCTTTCTATCCTGGAAACGCCCTGTCCAAGCGTAACCTTTTTCAGCTTCATATCCGCCTCAAATAACGATTCCGGTAATATTTTCACACTTCCCGGAATGCTGACAGATTCCAGACTATTACAGTAACTGAAAGCATATTCATCAATTTTTGTTACAGTTTTCGGTACATCCAGGCTCATAAGCTTACTCTGGTAAAAAGCATATGCACCAATGCTTTTCAGTCCATCAGGAAGCTTGATCCTGGTGATCGCAGTATCTCCAAATGCTCTTACCCCAATACTCCGCAGAGTTCCCGGCAGCGAAATCCTCTTCATATTTCTGCAGCCTGAAAAGGTTCTGTCACCGATTCCCGTGATCCCAGATGCAACGGTTACTGTTTTTATCATTGCTGATCTGTATGAAAAATCATCGGTAACCTTAACCTCCCCTTTTCCCTGTATCTGCAGGTTTCCGTTAGAGTACAACCGGTAAACAGCTTTGCTTCCGCAGGAGCCCTTCGCAACAAGCTTTGCAGTGCTCTGCACGCCTGCTGCCGATGCTTCCTGTGCATATTCAGCCGCATAACCGGTCTGTGCATGTACAGCCACAGAAGATACACAGGACCCTGTCAGGATCATTGCCGTTGATAACAGTATTGCGATTTTTTTCCCAAACATAAAAGCTCCCTCCCTGAGAATCGATCGGATATCCACGATCTTCTTCCATGCAGCAACAAAAGGACCGGCATACATCCGGTCCTCCTATTCATTATTTAGAATCTGTTGGTTAATCCAACCACATACATATCTTCTTTATATTCCGGAATCTTCACAAGAAGTCCCTCTGCAGTATCCTCAGTTTCTACCTTCACTGCCGGATCAAATGGTCTCAGCGCTCCGTGATAGCCCTTGATCAGGAATTCATTGGCACCTTCCTTCAGATGATCTGCAAACACATTCAGATTTCCGTCTTTCTGTGTATAATGGAGCTCGATTCCACTCTCAAGCAGCTCAGATTCACGGTCACTGCAACGTGTTCCGTAAATACCGTCATGGTTTACCTTCAGCCATGCACCCAGGATCTTCAGTCTTCTTACCTGCTCCTCCGGGATAGTTCCGTCTGCCTTCGGGCCGATGTTCAGGAGAAGATTTCCGTTATTTGCCACTGTTCCAACAAGAAGTGAGATCAGATCCGGAACAGAAATCAGCTTGTCATCGCCTTCGTTGGCATTATAACCGAAGGATAAGCCCATTCCACGGCACATCTCCCATTTCTCATTTCTGTTTACAGAACCGGATTTATATTCCTTAGTAAGGAAATCGTGATAACGTCCGTTGAAACGGTCATTTACCACACCCTCCGGAACCTTATTGTAATAATGTGCAAAGAAATACGGCATCATCTCTTCACTCTGTGTCGGCCATCCGATATCATTCCAGAACACACTCGGTGCATAATCATCTACAAGCTCTTTCATCTGATTATAGGAATAATCTGCATATGCAAATGTCGGGCTGGCTGTTCCAAACAGATCATCATCCTCAAAAATAGGATCGTTTGCATACTGCCAGTCGATCAGTCCGGAATAATACAGACCCATGCGGATTCCTGCGTCACGGACAGCTTCTGTCAGCTCACCGGTGATATTTCTCTTCGGTCCCATTTCTACGGAATTGAAATGTGTATATTTACTTGGGAACAGGCAGAATCCGTCATGATGCTTGGTTGTCAGAACAACATACTCCGCACCTGCTTCTTTGAAGATCTCTGCCCACTGCTTCGGATCCCAGTTTTCAGCTTTCCACATAGGAATAAAATCTTCGTACTTGAAATCTTTTCCGTATTTTTCTATATGATGCTTATATGTAGGGCCTTTTCCAATGTTCAGAGAATTGTAATACCATTCTGCATACGGATTATCCGCAAACCATTCCTTGGAATCAACCTCTCCCAGCTCCCATGTATGCGGTGCAAATGCCGGCACGGAATAAATTCCCCAATGGATAAAAATTCCAAATTTACAATCCTCATACCATTTTGGAACTGTGTGTGCATTTACAGAGTTCCAGTTTCCTGTGAATCTTACATCTCCCATAATTAAAATACCTTATCCTTTCTGTCCTTCCAAAAAGACATTATAATTTACTTGCTTCCCCCAACAGCTATTCTACTGTGATCTTCAGTACCACCGGCATATCACCCGCCTCAATAACCCCTCTTCCGCAGGAAATATCCAGTTCTTTATTTCTCGCAAATGCCGGATGCAGATCTGTTCCGAGGATCTCAATATCCCGGATCGTGGATTTCAAAAGCTTCATATCATTGCCAAGAGCTTTGATATGGATCTCTCCATCCTCCGGCCAGTGCAGAACAGTCGCATAAATATGATTGCTCTTACTTGTAAAACGGATATCCTCAGAAGTAAAGTGCTTATCATAGGTATCCGTGAAATGTCCTTCCGGAACCACCGTCGGTCCCTCTCCGAATATCTTCCAGTATCTAGTTCCGTATATCGCCTCTCCGTTTGCCTTCAGCCATTTTCCCATTTCTCTCAGGATATGTGCATCCTCTTCCGGAATTGTTCCATCCGGCTTCGGTCCGATATTAAGAAGAAGTGCACCATTTTTGCTGACTACATCGATCAGATCCAGCACTACATCGGAAGGCTTCTTATAATCATTTCCAATGGTATAGCCCCAGGAGTTCTTAGCTACAGACGTATCATTCTGCCACAGATCCGGCGTGATATGGTCTAACTGACCTCTTTCCAGATCATTGACTGCGCTGCCATAAACATATGCGTCAAATTTGGCATCAATAGCTGTTTCTTTTCCCCACTGTGCAGAACGGTTGTAATAATATGCTGCAAATTTACGAAGATACGGTTTCCATGCATACTGCTGGATCCACCAGTCAAAATACACGATGGATGGCTGATATTTATCCACGATCTCGCAGGTGCGGACAAGCCAGTCCTGCATATGCTCTTTTGTCGGAGGATTGTCATAAATATCACTCATATCTCTGGTGGTTCCTGCTGCCGGCCCATAAAGATCCGCATATTCCGGATCATTGACATCAGCCTCCGGGATCTGACGACCTCCATTAAAGAACCAGTAATGCTCTGCTCTGTGAGAAGAAGCACCGAGAACCATTCCCTCTTTCTCAACCTCTGTCTTCAGCTCTCCGAGAATATCTCTTTTCGGTCCCATCTCAGCAGCGTTCCAGCGACAAAGGTCACTGGCATACATCTGAAATCCATCGTGATGCTCCGCTACCGGAACTACGAACTTCGCTCCCGCCTCTTTAAATAAAGCCGCCCATTCCTTCGGATCAAACTTCTCAGCCTTAAACTGAGGAATAAAATCCTTGTAGCCGAATTTATCCAGAGTTCCGTATTTCTCTGTATGATGCAGGTTCTCCTTAGAGCCTTTCACATACATATTTCTGGGATACCATTCGTTTCCGAAAGCCGGAACACTGTAAACACCCCAGTGGATAAAAATTCCGAATTTATCTCTTGCATACCACTTCGGCGTAGGATGCTCACAGAGAGAATCCCAGGTATCCGTGTACGGTCCCTGTGCAATCACCTCATCGATCATAGAAAGGTATTCTTCTTTTTTCATCTGTTCGTCCTCTTTACATCTTTTATTTATATTGTATGGATGTCTCTATGTTATCATCAAACCTTTTGGTTGTATATGCCCAACAATTCACAAATAAAACGTTTCGTTTTTATATAAAACATACAACAAAAAAAAAAGACCTTGATGATGTTTTTGTTCCAACTTCATCAAAGTCTTTTCTTTTTTACATAATATTCTCTTCGATCACCTTTTCGATCCGTCTCTTCACTTCTTCTGCGAGCTCTGTGGTATGCATATCTTTGTATTCCTCATAATACATCGGAGGAAGGATATGCACCTGTACGGTGATCCTCTCTGTAGAACCGGTATCAAAAGCCTTAAAGGAATCGATCAGTGCAACCGGAACGATCGGGCATTTCGTCTTGGTGGCAGTCTTGAAGCTGCCGCCCTTGAACGGCCCCGGATGATTTCCGTTTTTACTTCTGGTTCCCTCCGGAAAGATCAGATAATTACGACCAGCCTTCACTTCCCGTATTACATTGACAATGACCTGCATGGACTGCTTCAGGTCTTCCCTGTCAATGATAAAGGCCTTCATACAGGCAAAAACCTGCTTCAGAAAAGGAATCTCTCCAACTTCCTTCTTGGCAACTACCGAAAAAGGAACCGGGCATGCCCGGATGATCGCCAGCACATCAAACAGTCCCTGGTGATTCGGAAAAAACATAAATCCCTTTTCTTTTGGGATATTTTCAGCTCCATGCACATCAATATGGATATTTCCGCCTTCAATGGCATGCTCATCTACCAGTCTCAGGAATGCGTATTTCTTCTCTTCCGGATAATCATCTGTATGCGCTGCATACCAGCAAAGCTTGATCCACCAGTAAGGAACAAAGACTATATTTCTGAGCACCATCAGCAAAATCCGCTTCATTCTTACATCCTCCCGCCTCTGCTTTATCCGTTCAGTTTCCCTGCGATCTTATCCTCGTATCCCGGATTCTTTTTCAGAAAAACCTCATAAGCCTTTGTATAATCTGTATAGGTTTTCGTAGTCATAAATTTCTGATAATCCTTGGCAGCCTGCTGGCTGATCTTATCTGAAATCTCAGAAGGTGCATACAGATAATACTTTTTGTCCTGGACCTTTACAAGATAGGTACTGATACATGGATATTCCTGCTCGTTCTCCAGAACAAGATTATAGCGGATATAAACATAAGAATAATTTTTGTTTTCAGAAATGGAGCCACAGCTGTCGATATTTACATCCTTTACTCCATGGGCCTGAAAATATTTTATCGTGGAGGAAATCTCTGTTTTCGCCTCATCCGATAACTTATCCGCACTGTAACAGCCCTGCATCTTTTTATTCTTGCCTGCTGCTGCCGCTTTGATGTAGCCTTCCACAACCCCCTCCGGAGTTCTGTGGCTGATCTTTCCGCAGCCTCTGGCCGCCAGAACGATCACCAGCAGGATCAAAATGATCCCCGCCAGTGTCGCAATGTGGACAAAATTCAGTTTTTTATTAGAGTATTTCAGCTTCTTTACTGATTTTTTTCTGCGTTTTTTCTTTGTCGTCGTCATGACTTATCCTCGACCTTATTCCTCTTCACTGCCTGTGACAGCTTCCTCTGCAGAGCCTTCTTCGTTATCGCCGGTTTCTCCGTCAGCTTTTTCGGTAGTTGTATCTGCTTCCGGATCTTTATCTCTTACCTTGGCGATACTTGCAACGGTTACGCCTTCTGTAAGATTAATCATCTTCACACCGGAGGTGATCCTTCCAAGAACAGAGATATCTGCACACTGCAGACGGATAATGATACCCTCTGTAGTAATCATCATGATCTCGTTCTCTTCGTTGACAGCCTTGGCGCCGACAACATTTCCGGTCTTCTCGGTGATCTTGTAGCACTTCACACCCTTACCGCCACGGTTCTGGACAACGAACTCACTCATAGCTGTACGTTTGCCCATTCCGTTCTCGGAAACTACAAGCAGATAATCTCCCTGAGTGTTCAGCTGCATGGCAACAACTTCATCACCGTCAGTAAGATTCATACCTCTTACTCCCATGGACGCACGGCCTGTGCTGCGGACATCTGTTTCCTTAAAGCGGATACACTGTCCGTCCCTGGTCACAAGAATAATATCTTTATTATTATCAGTAGCCTTAACCTCGATCAGCTCGTCATCATCACGAAGAACGATTGCTGTAAGACCTGTCTTACGGACATTCTCGTAATCCTTGATCGGAGTTTTCTTCACAAGGCCTTTCTTGGTGGCCATCATCAGATAATGCCCCTCTTCATATTTACGAAGCGGGATCACAGCTGTGATCTTTTCTCCCGGTGCAAGCTGCAGAAGATTGATGATCGCAGTTCCTCTGGCTGTACGACCGGCCTCCGGGATCTCATATGCCTTCAGTCTGTATACACGTCCTGTATTAGTAAAGAACATGAGATAATGGTGCGTTGTCGTCATCAGAAGCTCTTCGATATAGTCATCCTCAATCGTCTGCATACCCTTGATTCCTCTGCCGCCACGGTTCTGGCTGCGGAAGTTGTCAACGGTCATACGCTTGATATAACCAAGCTTTGTCATTGCGATCACTGTATTTTCTCTCGGGATCAGATCCTCTGTAGAGATATCATATACATCGTATCCGATGGAAGTCTTTCTGTCATCGCCGTATTTCTCTGCAATGGCAAGGATCTCCTCACGGATCACCCGGAGAAGGAGCTTGCGGTCAGCAAGGATTGCCTGGAACTTGCGGATCTTCTCCATAAGCTCTGCATACTCAGCCTCCAGCTTCTCTCTTTCCAGACCTGTCAATGCACGGAGACGCATATCCACGATTGCCTGTGCCTGCACATCTGTCAGCTCAAAACGTTCGATCAGCTCCTGCTTGGCGATCTGTACGTTGCGGGAACCACGGATGATGCGGATCACTTCGTCAATATTATCAAGTGCCTTCAGAAGACCCTCCAAAATATGGGCTCTCTCCTGTGCCTTATTAAGATCATACTGTGTTCTTCTGCGAACTACATTCTCCTGATGCTCCAGATAGTACTCCAGCATCTCTTTCAGATTCAGAACCTTCGGTTCCATACTTCCATGATTTGGAACAAGAGAAAGCATGATCACACCAAAAGTATCCTGCAGCTGTGTATGCTTGTAGAGCAGATTCAGGATCACGTTGGCATTGGCATCCTTACGAAGATCAATACAGATTCGCATACCCTCACGGCTGGAATGGTCGTTCAGGTCTGTGATCCCGTCGATCTTTTTGTCACGGACAAGCTCTGCGATCTTCTCGATCAGACGTGCCTTGTTTACAAGGTACGGGAGCTCGGTAACCACGATACGGGATTTACCGTTTGGCAAAGTCTCGATATTCGTCACCGCACGGACACGGATCTTGCCACGTCCGGTACGGTAAGCTTCTTCGATACCTCTCGTTCCGAGGATGGTCGCTCCTGTAGGGAAGTCTGGTCCCTTTACGATCTCAAGAAGCTCCTCCATAGCTGTTTCTCTGTCTTCTTCCACAATGTTGTCAATGATCTTAACAACTGCATTGATAGTTTCACGAAGGTTATGCGGCGGAATATTGGTTGCCATACCTACCGCAATACCTGTAGTACCATTTACCAAAAGGTTCGGAAAACGTGCCGGAAGCACAACCGGTTCACGCTCTGTCTCATCAAAGTTCGGCTGAAAATCAACCGTATCCTTGTTGATGTCAGCAAGCATCTCCATGGATATCTTGCTGAGACGTGCCTCTGTATATCGCATGGCAGCCGCACCGTCACCATCCACGGAACCAAAGTTTCCATGTCCATCAACCAGTGGATATCTTGTGGACCATTCCTGAGCCATATTAACCAACGCACCATAGATGGAACTGTCACCATGCGGATGATATTTACCCATGGTATCACCGACAATACGCGCACATTTTCTGTGTGGCTTGTCAGGACCATTATTCAGCTCGATCATAGAGTACAGAACTCGGCGCTGTACCGGCTTCAGACCGTCTCTTACATCAGGCAAAGCTCGTGAGGCGATAACACTCATGGCATAATCGATGTAAGATTCCTTCATCGTTTTTTCCAGATCCACTTCGTGGACTTTGTCAAAAATATTATCTTCCATTCTTCTTTATTCTCCTAGATATCAAGATTCTTAACGAATCTTGCATTTTCTTCGATAAATTCACGTCTTGGCTCTACCTTGTCTCCCATAAGAGTGGTAAATGTCAGATCGATCTCAGATGTGGCAGCTTCGTCCATGGTCACACGGAGAAGGATTCTCTTCTCAGGGTCCATAGTAGTCTCCCAGAGCTGCTCGGCATCCATCTCACCCAGACCTTTATAACGCTGGATCTTATTGTTTCCGTCACGTCCGATCTCGGTAAGGATATTGTTCAGCTCATCATCGTCATATGCATACCATACCTTTTTGTTCTTCTCCACTTTATAGAGAGGAGGCTGCGCCAAGTATACATATCCCTGCTTGATCAGCTCCGGCATGAAACGATACAGGAAGGTCAGAAGCAGTGTTGCGATATGCGCACCGTCAACATCGGCATCGGTCATAATGATGATCTTGTGATAACGAAGCTTGGAAATATCAAAATCCTCATGGATTCCGGTTCCGAAGGCAGTGATCATTGCCTTGATCTCTTTGTTTCCATAAATCTTATCCAGACGTGCCTTCTCAACATTCAGGATCTTACCACGCAGTGGAAGAATCGCCTGTGTGGCACGGTTTCTCGCTGTCTTGGCAGAACCGCCCGCGGAATCTCCCTCTACGATATAGATCTCACAGTTCTCCGGATTCTTGTCAGAACAGTCTGCAAGCTTTCCCGGAAGCGACATGCTGTCCAGTGCGGATTTTCTTCTTGTAAGGTCACGGGCCTTTCTGGCTGCCTCTCTGGCTCTCTGTGCAAGAACAGATTTCTCAACGGTAGCCTTGGCAACTGCAGGATTCTGCTCCAGGAAAATCTCCAGCTGTTTACTTACAACACTGTCTACCGCACCTCTTGCCTCACTGTTTCCAAGCTTCTGTTTGGTCTGACCCTCAAACTGCGGATTCTCGATCTTAACACTGATGATCGCAGTCAGGCCCTCACGGATATCATCACCGCTTAAGTTCGGCTCACTGTCCTTGAGAAGCTTGTTCTTACGTGCATAATCATTAAATGTATTGGTGATCGCATTACGGAAACCGGTAATGTGTGTACCGCCCTCCGGTGTATTGATATTGTTTACAAAGCCATAGGTGTTCTCTGTATAGGAGTCATTATGCTGCAGCGCAACCTCTACAGACACGCCGTCTTTCTCACCCTCACAGTAAATGATCTCCGGGTAAAGAGCCTCCTTGCTTCTGTTCAGGTAGCTTACAAACTCACGGATACCACCCTCATAGTGGAATACCTTCTCGCGCTCCTGTCCCTCTCTCTTATCCTCCAGAACGATACGAAGGCCCTTAGTCAGGAAAGCCATCTCACGAAGTCTCTGTTTCAGGATATCATAATCATAAACAGTCTCCTCAAAGATCTCCTTGTCCGGAAGGAAATAAACCTTCGTTCCTGAAAGCCCCGGATCACAGTCACCTACCACCTTCAGCGGGTACATAGTTTTGCCACGCTCATATCTCTGTTTGTATTCCTTACCCTCTCGGTAGATGGTAACCTCCAGCCATTCGGAAAGTGCATTTACAACAGATGCACCAACACCGTGAAGACCACCGGAGACCTTATATCCTCCACCGCCGAACTTACCGCCTGCGTGAAGAATGGTAAATACAACCTCAACTGCCGGAATACCAGCCTTATGATTGATACCAACCGGAATACCACGACCATTATCTGTAACTGTAATGGAATTATCCGGATTGATATCTACATGGATCTCCGTACAAAAACCAGCCAGTGCTTCATCGACTGCGTTATCCACGATCTCATATACGAGATGATGAAGTCCACGGCTGGAGGTACTTCCGATATACATTCCAGGCCTCTTACGTACGGCTTCCAGTCCTTCCAGGATCTGGATCTGATCCGCGCCGTATTCTGTATTCTCTGCGCCCATGTCATTCCTCCTGTTCTTGTCGTCCGGACGTGTTTGAAAATTCATTTCTGCAGAACCATAGCAGCTTCAGAAATCATTACATCAAATCCTAAGCAAGATAAACTGATCTGTTAATTTCAGGAAATACTGTATTTTCATTTTGCAGAAAGCAATTCTCAAACCCGCTCCGGAAGTGTCATTTATACCTGTAAAATAAATATTTTTTACATACGAATACAGAGTTTATTATAGCACAAAAAAGCCTGTATTTCCACGCAAAATCATAGGAAATACAGGCAAAAAAGTATCTTATTAAATGCAATCTCAAAATACAGCACAATATGGTCTATACTGCAAGCAAATCATTTCGACAAAATCCGCACAGTACTTTTTATTACCACAAAAAAAGCCACATACGTTCCCAAAAATCCTTGGTCACAGTATGCAGCTTATTCAATCATCCACGATCACGTTACCTACGATCCGTACCACAATTACACCTGATCATTCAGCAGAATCTTCTCCATCCAGAAGCGCCTTATAAATATCCCGCTTGGAAACACCACGATCCTTGGCAGCAAGCTTCATGGCATCCTTCCTGGAATTCCCCTGCTGCTCATACATCGCCACATGCTCCGCAATGGAAATCTCCTCCCAGGAAGCACGCTTCTCCGCCTCCATCTCACTGCGGCTCCTGCCCTCGATTACGAGAACACACTCACCCAGCGGCTTCTCATCTTTATAAAAATCCATCAGATCATCAATCGTAGTCCGGAATGCCGTCTCATGCTTCTTGGTCAGCTCTCTGCAAAGAGTCATCCGGCGGTTGCCAAGCGCCTCTCTGAGCTCGCCAAGGGTCCGTACAAGCCTGTGAGGTGCCTCATACAGGATAATAGTCCTGGTTTCACAGGAAAGCTCCTCCAGGATCGTTTTTCGTTCTTTCTTATCCGCCGGAAGAAAAGCCTCGAAAGCAAAACGCCTGGTATGCAGGCCTGACAAAGTCAGAGCAGTGATGCAGGCAGCAGGACCCGGAAGTGAAGTCACTTCAATTCCGGCTTCATAGCACATGGCGGCAAGCTCCTCCCCGGGATCTGAGATACCCGGAGTACCTGCATCTGTGATCAACGCAATGTTTGTACCTGCCAGCAGCTTTTCCACGAGGACATGACCCTTATCGATCTTATTGTATTCGTGGTAGCTGGTCATGGGGGTTTTTATATCAAAATGATTTAGAAGTTTTATGCTGTTGCGGGTATCCTCCGCAGCGATTAAATCCACTTCCCGAAGGGTTCTTAGTACTCGAAGGGTGATGTCTTCGAGATTTCCTATGGGGGTGGCGCATAAGTATAGTTTTCCGTTTTGTTTCATAATTTGCCTCTTTTCTCGCTTGACCGCGGGGGAGTTGTTTTCCACTTGGCCGTGGGGGAGTTGTTTTGCTTAACCGCGGAGGATATTCCACTTGACCGTGGGGGTTATTCCGCTTGACCGCGGGGGGTTGTTTAAGTTTGGGAACTTTGAAAACCGCAAAGGGGCCGCAAAGCCGCGCCCCCTCTGCACACCCCTTGGGCTTTTTTTAAGTAGTGCAAGGGATTCGTTGTTCTTATTTGTTGACTTGTGTCTGTATGCTTCGGTATTCAGCGCACTACGCTGTGCCGATGTTGTTTTATTTCTTCACTTTCTCTGTGGTTCGCTTCCGGCAAGGCGTCTGTATGCTTCGCTACTCAGCGCGCTACGCTGTGCCGATGTTGTTTTATTTCTTCACTTTCTCTATGGTTCACTTCTGGCAAGGTGTCTGTATGCTTCGATACTCAGCGCACTATGCGTTGCGATCTCTCGCTTTGAATCTCAGGCGAGGGGAGGCAGGCTGCTGGTGGTGACGTTAGCGGAGCCCCCGTCAGCGAGGTGAGGATAGCTGCTGCCACCGAGCGCACTGTTTGAGCGAAGCGAGTTTGCGCGAATGGCAGCAAACCGGCGCCGCAGCCGAGCAGGGGGCGCAGCGTGTCACCACCAGCAGCCTGCCTCCCCTCGCCGTCCCTTCACCAACCGAAGTACCACAGCCACCACTACCTCCCAGCCATCCAGCGCAGCGCCGATGGCCCAAAACCTCCCGAGCAGCCACCCCAATCTCTCACAACCGGGGCAGCCACCCTAAACCACAACATCACAACATTCACACCATCCGATACAACTTCAAAACATCCTCCGTATAAACCCCAGGCCGCTCATAAACCACCAGCGGCCGCTCAACCCGGATCCTGGAATTCCCGCCCTTACAAGCCTCGATCAACACCATATTCGGCTCCTTATCAATAAAAGGATACACCAGCTGCATCCTCTTAGGCTCCAGCTTATACTTCGTCAAAGTCGCCATCAGCTCCACAAGCCGAAACGGCCTGTGCACCAGAAAAAACCGCCCCCTGTCCTTCAGGACCCGGGCAGCCTGACAAGCCACATCATCAAACGAACACAAAATCTCATGCCTCGCGATCGCCTTCGGAAGATGCGGATTCGTCAACCCATGCTGCCCGATCATATACGGCGGATTACACGTCACCACATCAAAAGAAGCCGCCCCAAAAATCCCGGCAGCCTCCCTGATATCACCCTCAACGATCCGAACCCTGTCCTCAAGACCATTATACCTCACACTACGGTCAGCCATCTCCGCACACTCATGCTGGATCTCCAGCCCCGTGAAATGCTCCCCATCCGTACGATCAGAAAGCAAGATCGGAATGATCCCCGTACCGGTCCCCATATCCAGCGCAACCTCACCCCTCTTCACCCGGGCAAAACCAGACAACAGAACCGCATCCATCCCAAAGCAAAACTTCTTCGGATCCTGGATCACAAACAACCCATTCTGAAGATCATCCACACGCTCACCGCAATAAACCAGATCACTTCTCATTCGGCTTCGAATCTCCCTTTTTAACCTCTTTCTCCTCGTGGTCAGCAGAACCACCCTTACCCTTTTTTCTCTTAGGACGGAACCTCAGATCACGGACCGGAAACTCCTGGATCTCCTTCTCGTCATTCACCTCAACCACGATCTTAACCATCTGCCGGAGAACATTCACACTCTGGACCGTACCCGAAACACCCTGCGGCGTCGTTACCATATCACCGATACCCGGAAGATTCCGGTTCAGCTCCTCATAAGTCTCCTGCTCATTCTTCAGACAGCACATCAGACGACCACAAACACCGGAAATCTTCGTCTGGTTCAGAGAAAGATTCTGCTCCTTCGCCATTTTGATGGAAACCGGCGCAAACTCCGAAAGATACGTATGACAGCAAAGCGTCCTTCCACAGATACCAATACCGCCAAGGATCTTCGTCTCATCACGGACACCGATCTGACGAAGCTCGATCCTGGTCTTAAACACAGACGCCAGATCCTTAACCAGCTGCCGGAAATCAATACGGCCATCCGCTGTAAAATAAAACAGCACCTTGTTATTATCAAAGGTATACTCCGCATCGATCAGCTTCATATCAAGCCCATGCTCACGGATCTTCTTCTTGCAGATCTTAAAAGCCTCTTTCTCCTTCTGGCGGTTCTCAGCCTCATGATCCTCGTCCTCCTTCGTTGCAACACGGAGAACCTCCTTCAGCGGATGGACCACCTCGTCCTCCTTCACGCTTCGCGGCTCCAGGACAACACGGCCATACTCCACACCACGGGCAGTCTCCACGATCACATGATCGCCGACCTTTACCTTATAATTCTTAGGATTAAAATAATAAATCTTACCAACGTTACGAAATCTGACTCCAACTACCTTTTCCATTCTATTTCTCCCTAATTGTCAGGAACAGGAGCTCCAGGGCAAGTTCGAGATTAACATTGGCACGGAGACGCACCTTCGTCTTCTCCAGTGCCTCAAGGATTTTTTCGATATTCTCATAAGAACGCTCGCTGGCCTGCTCTCTGATAAAATTAATCTCCTGTTTAAAAACCAGGTTGTCAATTTCCCTTGTTGCCTTAAACATCAGAACATCGCGGAACCAGAACTGGAAAATATCCAGATAATCATTGATATTATTCTTATCAGCAGTCAAAGTCTTGATTGCCTCTGTCAGCTCATAAACCTCCATGGAATTGGCATATTTCAAAATCTTCAGGGCATTGGCAGTCATATCCGCAAACTCCTGAGAAGTCGCAGCCTCCTTCGCTTTGCCGATACTGCCCTGCGCATAAGACGCATCGATCTCAGCCTGATAATCCGGCACCTGAAGATGCTCCATCAGATATTCCTTCACAAGACTGTCATCCACCACCTTCAGATCCAGACGCACACATCTGGAACGGATCGTAGGAAGAAGACTGTCGATATTGCTTGTCAGCAGCATGATCACCGCATATTCCGGCGGTTCCTCGATAGTTTTCAAAATGGCATTCTGCGCCTGCACCGTCATCATCTCCGCATCCGGAATGATGTATATCTTATACGGACTGCAGTACGGCTTGATATCCACATCACGCACAACCTGGTCACGCACCTCGTCAATGCTGATGCTTCCAGGCTTCTCATGAGTTACTGTAATGATATCCGGATGATTCTTGCCGATCACCTTCTTACAGGAATCACAAGTCATACACGGTTCAGACTCTCCCGATTCACACTGCAGTGCTGCCGCAAAAGTCCCCGCAAGAAGCTTCTTGCCGGATCCCGGTTCCCCTGTAAAAATATAAGAATGGGATACCTTCCCTGTCTCTATCGCATTCTTCAAATGCCTGATTATATCGTCATGGCCGATGATGTCATGAAATCCTACCATAAGAATCACCTCTTTCTGCCTTTTGTGCCCTCCGTTATACCCGGCGGACATCTTTCAACTAATTATAACATAATCTTCTGTATAAAAAAAACTATTTTTCCTTATTGCACAGATTTTATATAATTTACGATCTCCTTCACACATTCATCCAGATTATGATTCTCAAAACGCTTCCATATACCTGCTTTAAGAATATTTTCCTCGGAAAAATCATTCTGGTCTGCAAGAAAACGCCTGCACATCTCCTCGTACTTCGGCACCTCCTGAGTCTTCTCCCTGGCAAGCGCACGCTCCAGACGCTCTCCGTCTTCCACCTCTATATAAACCGGCCACATCACTTCATTACCGTAATACTCCCGGAGCCTCACAAAAGACTCCAGTGTACCGATCCCCAGATAGCTGTCATTTCCCACAGACACCTGCCCGTCATCCGCGGTAAAATATGTCCACGGCCCGTAAACCGTCTGATAAGTACGCGCCTCGATCAGCTTCCCGTTTCTTCGGAACTCCTTCAGTTTATTCTCATCCGCAAAAAAATATTCTCTTCCATTCATCTCTCCATCCCGGATCGGACGGGTGGTATAGATCACAAGCCGCTTAAGCCCCAGCTCCTGATCCGCCTCCAGCTGTCTGTAAATACTGTCCTTACCGGAAGAGCTTTTTCCCATAATGTAAAAAATCTTTCCCATATGTCTCCTCTGTTACATCTCATTTCTCACAACACACACCGTCTCACTGGTCTGGTCGCTCAGGCCCTGGACCTCAAAGCCCTGTTCCAGGTATCTTCTCACATTTTTTACGAAATGTCCAGAAATCTGTTCCCCCGGAACGATCAGCGGGATCCCCGGCGGATAAAGATACGCAAACTCCCCGGACGTCCGTCCGATACACTCATCCAGCGGACACCGCTCACTCTCCGCATCCATAGCCTGGGAGATCCGCATGATCTGCTTCATTTTTCCATTTTTCAAAGGCTCCTTCTCCACAGCCTCTTCTCTGTATTTTAACGATTCACGGCGGTCAATTTCTTCAATAGCATCACAAAGCCGCTCAAAGCCCTCCGCCGTATCACCCACAGCCGCCAGCGCCAGCACATAATTCTCCGCCTCCATCTCCATTTCCAGATGAAACTCCCTCCGGAGGATCTGATGCAGCTCCCGGCCGTTCAGCGAACTGTTCACAGTAGAAAACAATATCTTGGATCTGTCAAAATCAAAAACTCTCTGGCACTCACAGGCCTGCGGCGTTACCAGCCGGATATACTTACACTCGGAAAGACGCCTGCGTGCTTTTTCCAGATTCTCCGTAAACACACGGAACATCTCATCCCCCTCACGCTCCAGCTTATCCATGCACGCATCAATGCTGCTCATAAGAATATAAGAAGGACTGCTGCTCTGATAGATTCCCAGAAAGCGCTTCAGTTTTTCCCGGCTCACACGATCACTGCACAGGTGGATCACCCCCGTCTGGGTCAGACAGGGCAGCGTCTTATGCACACTGTTGATCACCACATCCGCACCAAGCTGCGCCGCAGACACTGGAAAATAATCCGAAAACCGAAAATGCGCCCCGTGAGCCTCATCCACGATCAGCGGCACACCATAGTGATGCGCGATCTCCGCGATCCTCGCCACATCCGACACGATCCCGTCATAAGTCGGCGAAGTGATCAGCACCGCCTGGATCTCCGGATTTTCCGCCAGATACATTTCCACACGGCCGGGTGAAATCCCTCCGTTTATCCCCAATTTCGGATCCTCATGTGGATAAATATACGTGGCACTCAGCTCCCGCAGATAAATTGCATGGTAAACCGCCTTATGGCAGTTCCTTGCCACCAGGATCTGTCCTCCCTTATCCACAGCCGCAGACACCGCCGCCAGGATCGCCCCGGAGCTTCCATTAATACTGTAAAAACTCTCCGGCACACCATAAAGCCGTGCAACATCCTCCTGGGCCCTTTTCAAAATATCCTCAGCATGATGCAGGTTATCAAACCCGTCAATCTCCGTAATATCCCTCTCCACCGGAAAATCCCCCTCCACAGCCAGCGGATTCCTCTTATGCCCCGGCATATGAAACGGATAAAAATCACTCTTACCGTACGCTTCCAGTTTCTTGTATAATCTGTCTTCCATAATTCATCCTTTCAAAAAATCCACCTCTGTTACTTTCCCCATATCAATATCACAGTTAGTTTCATTATACCTGAAACGAATTTTTCTGTCACTGACGATTATCCATATTTCAGATTTTTGCATCTAAGTCGGATGTATACCGTGGTAAATTTTCGCAGTAAACAGGTTGACAAAATATCATCTCGCACATATAATAATTTCAGAATCAAAAAACACTTTGTGTTTTTGTAAGGACGGCGTTGCGACGGCGTTCTATTTTTTTGCCAAAAAACAAAGAGGGGCTATCACCAGACGATATTCCCCTCCATCTTTATCACATCTCAGCAAAATCGATCCTCAGATCCTCATAGATCCCCACCTTGATCGAATCCTGAAATGTATACTGCTCCGTATCCTCATTTTCAAAATCATACACCATTACCAGCTTCTTCACAGGATCCACGATCCAGTACTCTCTCACACCAGCAGTCCTGTATTTAAACAGCTTGGTATAATAATCCATACGCCTGCTCGCCGGAGAAACGATCTCGATGATCCAGTCCGGAGCCCCCTTACATCCCCTGTCATCCAGCTTATCCGGATCACAGATAACAGAAACATCCGGTTCCACATAAGTATTCGTCTTCTCATCCAGATACACCGCAAACGGTGCGGCAAACACCTCACATTTCCCCTTGTTAGAATCTATATAGTTACCTATCTTTCTGGACAAGATACTTGAGATCCTCTGATGCATCGTATTCGGCGGCGCCATATAATAAATATGTCCATCGATCAGTTCCGCTCTTTCACCCTCCGGCAAAGCATAAATATCCTCTATCGTATAAATTCTTTCCCTCAACAGCGGCATATCTCCACTCCTCTCAAAAGCACCCGGCAGATCATACTCCATCATTCCGATCTGCACTCATACACCTGCAGCAGCCCCATCCGAAGCCTTCCCAGCAGGCTCACACCTTAAACCGGTACCCCACACCCCAGATCGTCTCAATATACTGCGGCTTGGCCGTATTAAACTCGATCTTCTCACGGATCTTCTTGATATGCACCGTAACTGTAGCGATATCACCCACAGACTCCATATCCCAGATCTCCCGGAAAAGCTCCTCCTTGGTAAAAACCCTGTTCGGATTCTCAGCCAGAAAAGTCAAAAGATCAAACTCCTTGGTAGTAAACGTAGTCTCCTCACCATTGACCCACACACGCCTGGCCGTCTTATCGATCTTAATACCACGGATCTCGATCACATCATTCTTATGCACATTAGAACCAACCAGCCGGTTATAACGCTCCATATGCGCCTTCACACGTGCAACCAGCTCACTTGGGCTGAACGGCTTGGTCATATAATCATCCGCACCAAGACCCAGTCCGCGGATCTTATCGATATCATCCTTCTTGGCAGAAACCATAATGATCGGCGTATTCTTCTCCTCACGGACCTGCCGGCAGATATCAAAGCCATCCACCTCCGGAAGCATCAGATCCAGGATGATCAGATCAAACTCCTCCTTCATGGCACGTACAAGACCTGTATCACCACGGTTCTCGATCTCCACTTCAAACCCCGAAAGCTCCAGATAATCCTTCTCCAGATCCGCGATTGCTTCCTCATCCTCTATGATCAAAATTCTACTCATTCAGCTGTACCTCCTGATATTTTCTGAGAACAAAATACATGATCGTTCCGATCCCCAGCCGGCTTGTAGCCCAGACCTTTCCACCATGATCCTCCATGATCTTCTTTACGATGGAAAGTCCGATACCGCTTCCTCCCTTGGAAGAATTTCTGGAAACATCGGTACGGTAAAAACGGTCAAAAATATACGGCAAATCCTTGGCGGCAATACCCTTACCGTTATCCTCGATCTCCACCTGGATAAAATCACCCACATCCTTCACCCGAAGCTGGATGATCCCCCTTGGCTTCTCCATATACTTAATGGCATTACTCACAATATTATGGATCACTCGGCGGATCTGCTCACCATCCGCAATAACCTGCACACCCTTCTCCACATAATTGGCATACACAAGCTCGATCCCCCTGGTCTCCATCTCAAGCCCAAGCTCCTCCGCACATCCGAAAAATAATCCTCCACATTCAGCTTGCTGAACGTATACGGAATACGGTTGGTATCGATCTTGGAATAAAAGGTCAGCTCATTGATCAGATGATCCATCTCATTGGTCTTATTATAAATGGTACGCACATACCGGTCCATCTTCTCCGGCGTATCCGCCACACCATCCATGATTCCCTCCACATAACCCTTCACCGCAGTGATCGGCGTCTTCAGGTCATGGGAAATATTGCTGATCAGCTCCTTATTCTCCTTATCCATCAGGATCTTCTCTTCCGTGGACTCCTTCAGACGCTTACGCATCTCCTCAAAATCCTGGCAAAGCTGGGAAAATTCATCATTCCCCTCAACCTCCAGCACAAAATCCAGATTCCCCTCCTTGATGTTCTTGGTAGCCTTCTTAAGCTTCACCAGCGGAACCGCAATACTCCGATAGATCCACAGCCCCACGGACAAAGCAGTAAAAACAAGGATGATCGTTGCGGTCAGGATCATATCCTTGGCCATCAGCTTCACCTGGCTGCTGGAAGACTGCGGCAGCGAAATATCATAGACCATCTGGCTGGAATCCGAAGCCTGGCTGCTGCTCTCCTGCACATGCTTCGCCTGCGTCTGGCTGAACCCGTACAGACTTGCGGAAAAAAGAAGCAGCGGCAGCAGGATGATCGCAACGAAGCCCACAATAATACGTGTTTTTAACTTCATCTGTATCTCCGTCCTTTATAAATTCACACATTCACATACACGTATTATAACATAAACTATATTCCCTATCTCTAAATTTTCTATAAAAAAGCCCCATCTTCTAGCATCAGTATTATTCCATTTTGTTCTAAACTATGCTATCATATTCTTGTTGTCCACCCGATACCCGGCAACGGGAGGAGGTGAGTTCTTTTGGAAATTATTATCTCTTTTCTTGTTTCCTGCATGGCAAACATAACTGCCTATTACGTTTGCAAATGGCTAGACGGCAACAAGTAGGACAACGCTAACCTAGTGGTTTCTTGTCCACTATAAAAAATTAGAAGAAGCCCCCGGTATTGGCACTACCGGGGGCTTCACTCTTTGTTCTTTTGGAACTATTACTATCTCTTTTGCCTAATGGCATTATATCATATGCATTTCTTAAAATCAATATTCCTGCCAAAAGGATATATAAATATTTTTTTTGACTCTCTTACAGATACTTCTTCAGAGTCTCAACCTTGTCCAGATGCTCCCATGGAAGATCAACATCTGTACGGCCGAAATGACCATAAGCAGCAGTCTGCTTGTAGATCGGACGGCGAAGGTCAAGCATCTTGATGATACCAGCCGGACGAAGATCAAAATTCTCACGAACGATCTCAACAAGCTTAGTCTCAGAAAGCTTACCTGTTCCGAAGGTATTCACACTGACAGAAGTCGGATGCGCAACACCGATCGCATAGGAAAGCTGGATCTCACACTTGTCAGCAAGACCGGCTGCAACAATGTTCTTTGCAACATAACGTGCAGCATAAGCAGCAGAACGGTCAACCTTTGTGCAGTCCTTACCGGAGAAAGCACCGCCGCCGTGACGTCCTGTTCCGCCGTAGGTATCAACGATGATCTTACGACCTGTCAGACCACTGTCACCGTGAGGTCCACCGATAACAAAACGACCTGTCGGATTGATGAAATACTTCGTATCCGCATCAACCATATCAGCCGGAATGATCGCATCAAAAACATACTTCTTAATATCCTCATGGATCTGCTCCTGAGTAACATCCGGATCATGCTGTGTAGAGCATACAACAGCATCGATTCTCTTCGGCTTGCCGGCCTCATCATACTCAACAGTAACCTGAGTCTTTCCATCCGGTCTTAAATATTTCAGAGTGCCGTCCTTACGAACCTTTGTCAGCTGCTGAGCAAGCTTGTGAGCCATGTTGATGGCATATGGCATATACTCCTCAGTCTCATTGGAAGCATAACCAAACTGAAGACCCTGGTCACCGGCACCGATGGAATCCAGCTCGTCCTCATTCATATCGTCCTCTTTCTGCTCAAGAGCCTTGTCAACACCCATAGCGATATCTGTGGACTGCTTGTCAAGTGATGTGATAACCGCACAGGTATCTGCATCAAAGCCATAATCCGCATTGTCATATCCGATCTCACGGATAGTATCACGAACGATCTTCTGGATATCAACATTAGCCTTGGTTGTGATCTCGCCCATAACAAGTACAAGACCTGTTGTAGTAGCAGTCTCGCAGGCAACACGGCTCATCGGATCCTGTGCCATCATAGCATCAAGAATCGCATCGGAAATAGAGTCGCAGACCTTGTCAGGATGACCCTCAGTTACAGATTCAGACGTAAATAAAATTTTCTCCATAATCTTCTCCTTTTGTAATAAAACAACGGTTATACACATAAAAAACAGCCCGTACAATCCGGACTGTTTAAGTTCTGTAAACAATCCTCTTATTGTTCGATTGCTCGCTCAGGTTGGCACCTTCCTGGATTCTCCGGGGTTGCCGTGGCTTCACAGATCCTTTGTATCTCCACCACTCTGAATAAAAGGCTATCTTTTATGAAATTTACTGCAACACATACAATATACTTATCATACCAAAATGTCAAGAGCAATTTTCGATAAAAAATATCACCCGTTACTTTTTGAACCGGTATTTTCCCTTTCCATAGCCAGGGACTGTTCCAATAACATCTGCATGTACCAATTTGGAAAGAAACTTTGAAGCACCGGAATCCTTCAGTCCGATCAGTTCTTTAACCACAGTCTTATTAAAAATCCTGTCATACCCGACCACCTCAAACAATCTGAGAATATGCCCTGTAGTTTTTGCAGAAAAAGCTATCCCCTTTTCCAAAAAAAGCTTCTCTATCTCTGCATTCGGACCGCCCATATATCCGCTTTCACATCCAACCTCTGCTTTTCCATCTCCAATATCTACTTTTCCATCCTCAATATCTACTTTTTCATCCCCAATATCTACTTTCTCATCCCCAATATCCACTTTCTCATCCCCAATATCCACTTTTCCAGTATTCAGTACTCCACTGATATGCAGATTTCGATTATGAAGCTCATTCCTCTCGCCCAAAAGCAGATTTCTCAGAAAAACTTCCAGATACTCTGTTGTCTCATAGATCCCTTTCTGCAGATTCGTATAATTGGCACGAACAAGCGCATTTCGGAAATACCATGCATTCTCCGCAAAAATATCATTAGTTGCCGTAAAACCAAGCATTCGCAGATACTTGATAAAAAATACTGCCGTGGTTCTCGTATTTCCCTCTTCAAAAATATGGATCTGCCACAATCTTGAAATAAAAACAGCAAGATGATGAATGATCTCCTCCATGGAAAGCCCCTTATAGCTGAACGCCTTCTCCTGAGAAAAATCATATTCCAGCGTGGCTATCAGTTCTGAAGCACTGCCATACATAACCGTTGCACCATCCAGCACCCATTCCTTTTTCGTAATATTATAATCTCTGATCTTCCCTGCATGACTGTAAATCCCCATAAAAAGCTTTCTGTGGATTGAAATATATTCATTAGGTGAAAATGAAAATGCTGTCTCAGAAAGCAGTCCTGCAATCCGCGAAGATACCTTATCTGCTTCCTCCGTCCGTTCCTCATCGGAAAAATGTGCCGGACGTTCTTCATAGTAACTGTTGATAAGCTCCTGCGCTTCTCTCATTGTGATCTTACCTTCGATATTCTGAATAGCAGTATCGATCAGATATTCCGATGTTTTAAGACCATCAACAGCCTGAAGACCGATTGCAGTACTCCACGCATACCCCTTATTTGCCTTATCCGGTTCCGATTCTTTCAGATACTCTTCAAACGGGTCCCTTTTCATATCATCCACCTCTCTTACATTATCACTCACTATCAGTTCTGCGATTTGCATAAAAAAAATTATTAACCATTATAACATTTTACAGTCCCAACAGAACGTAAATATTCCAAAAAAAGAACCGGGCATCCACATCGCCCGGTTCTTCCATCGATCATCCTTCAAAATGATCCGTTATTTATTTTTTCTTCTTTCTTTTAACTCCATAAGCTGCACCACCGCCAACAATGATCGCTGCTGCAAGGATTCCAACCCATACGCCGATCGGTGTATCATCGCCGGTCTTTACAGAACGTCTTGCTGTACCGCTGGTATCGTTCGGAGCAGTTCCGCCCGCTGTGCCGTTATTCGGGATCGGAGTGATCCGATCATTTCCACCATGATTTCCACCAGGTGTAACAGTCGGAATCGGTGTCGGCTCGGAAGAAAGACTGTTGGTGATCTCCTTTGTTACAGTATATCGGTTATCATTATTCAGTGTAACCTCACCCTGACCGGTAACTGTATACTTAAAGGTATCATCATCAACCGGATTTCCATCCTTATCCGTCTCCAGAACAGTATAAGTAACACTGTTGATCTCCTGATCCTTTGGAAGATCCAACATTACCTCAACACTATCATTCTGTTTCAGAGTCACTACCTTCTCAAGCGTCAGCTCACCGTTACTCTCAGTGGAGAACACACCTGCATAGAACGTATCATCCACAGTAGAAGCAACACCATCGATCATCACATTCTTCTTAATGTTGATAAATCCGTTACGGCTGAATATATCGGAAATCTTTGTATAATAGTTATTTACATAAGCCGCTGCCTCAGCAGCACCACTATCTCCACCGATCACAACCTGATTGGACTTCTCTTCACTCTCGCCATTCAGCTTCGTTACATTGTAGTAGTAAAGGTTCTCCTCATCCACCTCAATCTTCGTATTCTGCTGAAGAAGATTTCCATCCTCATCCAGCTCAAATACATAATAGGTGCCATCCGGAACATCCGTCCATGTAGCTGTACCACTGGAAGCATTCTGGATATGGATATCCTTTAAATAATCATCACGGAACGGGATCGTACCTTCCTGATCCGAAAAAACGCCAACCTTATAAGTTACATCCTCTTTCGTTTCCAGAGGAATCACATTGTCATTCTCATCAACATTATAGATTCTCTTCGTAACCTGGATCTGTGTATGCTGTTTCGTTGAAGTCTTCGGATATGCCTGCACATCATACATCCAGCCCTGCTCCTGATCTGCAAAAGGAACGGAGATCAGCATCGGTGAAACCATAACACTGCTGTTTCCATCTGTCTGCACCACCAGGTACATACCCTCAGCCAGATCAGCGAAAGTCATATTACCCTCTGCATCAGAGGTTCTGGACAGACCCCACACATCCACGCTTCCGCTGCTGATCATATCTGCCAGCTGCCCTGCTGCTTCATACCAGTCGTCAGCCGTCGTGATGGAATCAAAATCGATCGCTGCGGCAGCCAGTGCCTCATCCAGCACGAAATGCACATTACCATCAAAATTCACACTGCCAACCCTGTAGATCGTCAGCCCTACACCCGGCAGCGGAGTCTGATTTCCCTCCTCATCCGCCTGCTGAACCGTCAACGTCAGATTACCCTTTGTTCCAGCTACATAATCCCCGGCGAAAACCGGCTGCAAAACACTCGTGACCAGCATAGCCGTCAGCATCAGAACAGCCAGAAGGCTCCGGAATATTTTCCCTTGCTTTCTTCTATTTTTCATCGCTCTCTGCCTCCTCTTTCCTTTCTGAAAGCTGTTTCATTCTGCGTTTTTTATCCTTGCGGCGGACAATCAGGTAAATCAACAGAATCAGAATAACAAGCGCTGCCGCACCGCCGGCAAGAACCCTCTTCGGATCCACAACTGCAAGCTTCTGCGGAATCGTTTCGTCATTCTTAGTAACTTCTTCCTCCACATACTTCGTCCGAATACCACGAACAAGAAGTCTGTGGGTATTCACCGCATAAGGCGTACACGTAACCAGTGTCACATGATCCTCGCCCTCAACAATATCCAGGTCACTGGTCTCATCCGGAAGCACCGTCTTGATCTGATCCACCTTGTAGGCCAGATTCTTGCCAAGAATATGCAGGATAAAAATATCTCCCTTTTCCATCTGATCCAGATCTGTAAAAAGCTTCGCATTCGGAAGACCTCGATGCGCCGCCAGAACCGCATGGGTGCTCTTGCCTCCGATAGGAAGACTGGTGCCCTCCACGTGGCCCACACCCTTTTCCAGCACGGTCTTGCTCAGTCCGTGATAGATAGCCAGCTTCGCTTTGATCTTCGGGATCTCGATACTCCCCATCAGACCATCACCGTTCGGATCCAGAACCCTGTCATAAGGATGACTCAGCTCATAAGTATCCTCTTCCTCAAAAGCATCTACAATGGCATTCACCGGATGCTCGGCATTATACTCCTTCGCCTCTTTCCACAGCCTGTCATAGTCGTTGTCCGAAAGCTCCGTTACAAAGATTGCTGATGATCTTTATGAGGTTCAGGTTGTTTCTTGGTACGACAACGAAAACTCATACACAAGCCAGATGGTAAGAACAATTAAGTATTTCGCTGAGCTTGGCTAATCTGAATTTACAGA
>ENA-OQBD01000240-OQBD01000240.1-human-gut-metagenome-genome-assembly--contig:-NODE-240-length-31103-cov-24.612700_pt1 | contig 31103 bp, 22 predicted proteins | sample MGYA00242742_ERZ504543 | MGnify/ENA primary metagenome ERZ504543 (study PRJEB26092, sample SAMD00036239) | human gut metagenome | host: Homo sapiens | study: EMG produced TPA metagenomics assembly of...
ATGCGATGACGCTGAAGGTCACGCCGCTGCGTCCTATGCAGACCGTGATCCTTGAATTCGAGGCGCTGTGATGAGCGGGGAAACGATGGGCGGGGAAAAACTTGCGGTCCGTCGATCCGCAGCCGGTCGACCCGCACCTGAACACGCTGACCCGTACGTTGTTCCGATCCTTGCACCAGGCAAGCGGCAAATTCGCCATGTTCGGCCACCAGAACGAAACCAGCAACGTGATCGGTCCGAACACCGATTCCGACGTACACGCGGTCACCGGCACCTACCCCGCGCTGTGGGGCAGCGACCTGAGCGGCGTGGAACGCGACGAAACCACCAATATCGACGGCTTCTCCATGGGCGACGTCCGCGACGAACTGCTGCGCGCCTACACCATGGGCGCGGTGACGACCATGAGCTGGCATTCCGCCAATCCGATCACCTTCGGCGGGTACGGGCACAATATGGCGCCCGGTTCCGTGGCGGCTGTGCTGCCCGGCGGCGCACGGCACGGGCAGTTCCTCGAATGGCTGGACCGCGTGGCCTCGTTCCTGGACTCGGTGGTGGACGGCGTCAGCGGCGAATCCGTGCCGATCGTATTCCGCCCGTTCCACGAGCACACCGGCGACTGGTTCTGGTGGTGCACCGGGTCACCCGCGCAACCCACCGACACCACGCCGGAACAATTCGTCGCCCTGTGGCGCATGACCGTGGACTACCTGCGCGACTCGTGCGGCCTACACAACGTGCTCTACGCCTACTCGCCCGACCGTAGCCGTATCGACATGAGCTCGGAAAGCACATGCGAGGCCGGGTATCTCTACGCCTACCCGGGCGATGAATATGTGGACGTACTCGGATTCGACGACTACTGGGACATCGCGCCCGCCGACGTCGAGGCAGAGCGGCCGCGTGAACGGCACGACGATCTGATCACCATGCTGACGGTGGTCGGGCGGCTCGCCCGTGAACGCGGCAAGATCGCCGCCGCCACCGAAGTGGGCTCGCCTGGCGAATTCGCGTCGCGGTACGTGATGAGCGCGGAAGACGAAGCCGCGCTGGCCGGCGCCGGCGCTTGTGCCAGTGCCGCGGATGATGGTTGCGCTGCCCATGGCGAATCGAATGCTGTCGGCTCCGGAACAGCCCAGACAGCTGCGCCGTCCGAATCCGATTCGCCGTGGACGCGCTACCTGCTCACCGCCGCGCTCGCCAACAGCGATACGCGTCGGGTGCTGTGGTACATGCCGTGGCGCAACGATCCGGGCGCCGCTGGAACCGGCGCATACGGCACTCCGGTGGAGGGGTCGCGTTATGCGGCTGATTTCCGCCGTTTCACCAAGCATCCTTTCATCCGTATGGCCAATACCCTTCCGCCGCTGTACTGATTCCCGGATTCCCGCGGCCATCCGCGCCGGTTGAGACGGCAATCGTCGTCGATGCCGGAGGCGCGGATGAAGGACTTGACGGCGCGGATGGCGTGTCCCACTTGCAGCTTAAGCGCTTAATCACTACAGTAGGGCACAGCGGCGAGGGAATATGACGAAGTTTCCCGAGCGCATAACCGAACAAGGTGCGAACGCAAGGGGCGCATGCACATGCGGCGCGTCGCTCATCGGCGCGCCGGAACGTGCGTTGCGTGAAAACCAAGTGCGCGATCGCAGGAAATCAGGAAAGGATTTGACATGGCTGTCGAAGACAAAAAATATCAGCTGGGAACGGCGGAAAACAAGGCGTTCCTCGACGCGGCCCGCGACAATCTGCTGAACTTCGGCACGAAGTTCCCGGCTCCCGACGGCAGCTCCTACTGGCTGGGCGACGACGGCACCCCATGGAAGGACCGCAATCGCGCCACTTGGATCACCTGCCGCATGACCCACGTGTACTGCCTGGGCGCATTCGTCGGTTTCCCGGGTGCCGAGGAGCTGGTCGACGCCGGTCTGAAGGGTCTCAAGGGCGCGCTGCATGACGACGTCAACGATGGCTGGTATCCGGAAATCACCCCCGAAGGCGGCTACACGCCCACCAAGCAGTGCTATGCGCACGCTTTCGTGCTGCTGGCCTCATCGTCCGCGACCCTGCTCGGTCGCCCCGGTGCCGCCGAACTGCTCGACCATGCCGAAAAGGTCTTCCTCGACAAGTTCTGGGACGACGAGACCGGCCTGTCCGTCGACACGTGGAACACCGAATTCACCGAACTCGACCCGTACCGCGGCCTCAACGCCAACATGCATTCCGTCGAGGCGTTCCTCGCCGTGGCCGACGTGACCGGCGACGAGACCTGGCGCAAGCGCGCGGGCCGCATCATCGAGCACGTGCTCGGCTGGGCGAAGGCCAACAACTGGCGCATCCCCGAACACTTTCATTCCGACTGGTCGCTCGATCTCGAATGCAACCGCGAGAAGCCGGACGACCAGTTCAAGCCGTACGGCGCGACTCCGGGCCACGGCATCGAATGGGCCCGCCTGATCACCCAGTGGGCCACCAGCACCTATCCGTCCGATCCGGCGGCCGCGTCCCCGTACATCGACGCCGCGGAGCATCTGTTCAACCGTGCGGTCGAGGATGCGTGGAACGCGGACGGTGCGCCCGGCCTCGTATACACCACCGACTGGGACGGCAAGCCCGTCGTGCACGACCGTATGCATTGGACGCTGGCCGAGGGCATCAACACGTCCTCCACGCTCGCCCGCGTGACCGGCAAGGAATCGTACGCCAAGTGGTATGCGACGTTCCTCGAGTACGCGGACAGCACGGTGATGGATCACGTCAACGGATCCTGGTTCCACCAGCTCGACCGCACCAACCAGCCGATCGGCACCGTGTGGCCGGGCAAGTCCGACCTGTACCACGCGACGCAGTCCATGATGATTCCGCTGCGCGACCCGAGTCTGTCCATCGCACCGGCGGCCAAGAAGCAGGGCTGAGCCTCCATCAGCCGGCGTAAAAAACGGCCTTCCCGTCCGTATGTTGTCACCGCGGATCGATTGATCCGGTGATTTCCATACGGACGGGAAGGCCGTTTTATGTTGCTTATGGACGCTTCCCGCGTGGGGCTTGTCGTTCCTTTTGCCGTTCCTTTAAGGAATCGTGTAAGGAAGTGCGTAAGGAAGCGCGGTCATTCGGCGTCCGCGGCGGACGCGTCCGCCTGCTTGCGGCCGACCTGCGTGAGCTGGTACGCGGCGAACAGCACCGCCAGCCAGATGACGCCGGCGATCACGGCGATGCGGTAGCTTGCGGAGAAGCACATGAGCACCACGACCAGCAGCATGAACGCGATCACCACGTACGGCGTCACATTGGCGAACGGCAGCTTGAACGCGATCTTGTCGAGCGCTTCCTTGCCCTTCAGCCCCTTAAGTTCGGCCGGGCCATCGCCAGCCGCAACCATGCGACGGAACTTGATCTCCGTAATCATGATCATGATCCAGTTGATCGCAGCCGCGATCGTGGCGATCGACATCAGGTAATTGAACGCGAATTCCGGCCATACGAACACGACGACAACGGCAATCGCAATAATTATCGCGGAAGTGATAACACCCCCAACCGGCACGCCTTTCTTGCTGAGCTTACCCAGGTAAGCCGGCGCGTTGCCCTGCTTTGCCAGCGAATACAGCATGCGGGAGTTGGCGTACAGGCCGGAATTGTAGACGCTCATCACAGCGGTCAGGCACACGAAATTGAGGATGCCGGCGGCCGCGTGCACGCCGACGGAATCGAAGATCTGCACGAACGGGCTGGAATCGCCGTCGATCTTGCTCCACGGAATCACCGCCATGATCACGCCGAGCGCGCAGATGTAGAAGACGAGAATACGCCAGATGATGCCGTTCGTGGCCTTCGGAATGGTGGTGCGCGGATTCTCGGTTTCGCCGGCGGTGATGCCGATGAGTTCGGTGCCGCCGAAGCTGAACATCACCACGACGAGCGCCATCAAGAGGCCCGTCCACGTGCCGTCGGCGTTGCGGGTCATCAGGCCGTGCGGCAGGAATCCGCCGTCCACGGTGAACCAGTTGGCGAAGCTCGCGCGAATGCCCGACGCGGTCGGCACGTTGGCGATCACGACATACAGGCCGCCGAGAATCATGGCCAGCACGGCCACGATCTTGATGATGGCGAACCAGAATTCGAATTCGCCGAACTTGTTCACGCCCATGAGATTCAGCGCCGCGATGGCCACGAGGAACACCGCCGCCGACACCCACTTCGGAATGTTCGGGAACCAGTAGTTCACGAACGAGCCGACCACGGCAAGCTCCACCATGGCCACCAGCACGTAGTTGAACCAGTAGTTCCAGCCGGAAATGAAGCCCGCTCGCCGTGACCAGTAGCGCGTCGCGTAGTAGCTGAACGCGCCAGCCTTCGGATCCTCGACCGCCATCTCGCTCAGAGCGCGCACGATCATGAAGATCGCGAGACCGCCGACGAGGTAGGCGAGCAGAATGGACGGGCCGGCCAGCTGAATGGATTCGCTGGAGCCGTAGAACAGGCCGGTGCCGATGGCGCCACCCAGCGCGATGAGCTGGATATGGCGGTTTTTCAACGATTTACGGAGCGTCGGCGGAACCGGCACGTCGTCGGTTCCACGCGGCTTCTTTGCGGCGGTGACGTCGCTCATGGAGATTTCCTCTTCTCTGTTTCCTTGCGATTGCGCGTTGTGCGTTGCGCTCGCTGCTTGCGTTGCGTGCTGTTGCACGCTTGCATGTGCTTGTTTTGCTTGCTTTTTTGCGATTCGCCCTTTGTGAGGGAACGTTTCCGATTGTAGCGGGAAGCGGCGGGCAAAGTGTTGGTTTGTTCGTTCCGGAATGTCTGGTTTGCTTAACGGGTTGTTTGGTTTAGAAGTTCGATTCGCGCGATTGCTGTGCGATTCGAACGCGCGATTTGGACACGTGTTGCGGATGTGCGGTTTGGCGCGTCTTTCCAAGCTTCATGGTGTTCAATGGAATGAGGGGCTACGAACGGAGGTCGACATGGCATTCGTCAAGGACATGCTGCGAATGTGGGCGCATTCGTGGAAAAGATTCATTTCCATCGCCATGATCACGTTGCTCGGTGTGGCCGTGCTCACCGGCATTTACGCGGGCTGCCGTGACGCGTTCCGCAGCACCGACCGCTTTTTCGACGCGCAGGGCCTGCACGACGTCCAGGTGCTGTCCACTGCGGGCCTGTCGAATGGCGATATCGCCGCGTTGCGCAAGGTGAACGGTGTTGCGAAAGTGCAGGCGGAACGGTCGCAGGAAGTGACGTTCGATTTGGACGGCCGCAAGTCGGCGACCATGCAGGAAATCGGCACGAACGGCATTGACCAGCCATACTTGCAGGAAGGGCGCATGCCGAAGAAAGCCGGCGAAATCGCGGTAACCAGGAAATTTATTCGCGATTCGGGCAAGCGTATCGGCAGCCGCCTCACCGTAACCCCCGAATCGGCTTCCTCCGATACTTCCGATACGAACGGTGCGGACGGTACGAATGAAACGAACGGCACGGACGAGGCGCCGAGCTTCCCGACCAAGCTCACCATTGTGGGCGTGGTGCTCGATCCGCAGAACCTGAGCAACCCGGACGGCTACTCCGCCATGACCTCGTTCCGTTCCACCGCCACCACCGACTACACGTTCTTCGCGCCGTCCGATGGCGTGACCGGCACCCTCTACACGTCCGCCACGCTGCTCGTCAAGGGCGCGGCCGCCGAAAGCACGTTCGACGAATCGTACGAAAACACCGTCAAGCAGGTGACCGACCGCATCGACGGCACCGTGAAAACCGACCGCCAGAAGGCCCGCCGGCAGGAACTGCTCGACGCGGGCAACAAGAAGATCGTCGACGCGCGTGCGGAAGCCGACAAGAAGTTCGCGGACGCGCAGTCGCAAATCGACGCGAATCGGCAGCAATTCAACCAGCAGGTCGACCAGATTGTCAGCATGCAGGCGGGCGCGGCAGCTGCGGGAGCTGCGACAAACGGCGCGAACGCAGGTGCGGCGGCGGCCGCAGGTGCAACTACCCCCCAACTTGACGAAACCACGCGTGAAACAATGCGTGAAACCATCATCGCCGCTAGTCCCGAACTGACGCAAGCCAAGCAGCAGCTCGACCAGGCGCAATCGCAATTGAACGAGCAGAAGGCAAGTACCGAACAAACGCTGAAAACCAAGGAAAACGAGCTGAAAACCAGCATTCCGCAAGTACGCTGGTATGTGCAGGACCGGCAGTCGCTCGGCGGGTTCAGCGCGCTCAAATCCGACCTCGACTCCATCCAATCGCTCGGCAACGCGTTCCCGATTGTGTTCCTGCTGGTGGCCGTGATGATGAGCCTGACCGCCATGGCGCGCATGGTCGAAGAGGACCGCTCGCTCATCGGCACGTACGTGGGGCTCGGCTACGGGCGGCTGGCGGTCGCGTCGCGCTACCTGCTGTTCGCGCTGCTCGCCTGCCTCATCGGCGGCGGCCTTGGCCTGATCGCCGGCTTCCTTGGCATTCCGGCGTTTCTGCTGGTCGTATTGCAAGGCATGTATGTGATGCCCGGCCTGCGACTGGAATACGACTGGCTGTACGGCTCGCTCGGCATCGCGCTGTTCGTGGTCGGCGTGCTCGCCGCCACCATCTACGCGTGTGTGCAGGAAATGCGGCAGACGCCCGCCGCGCTGATGCGTCCGAAAGCGCCGCGCGCCGGCTCGCGCATTCTGTTGGAACGGATTCGGCCGGTCTGGAATCGCATGGGCTTCCTCGGCAAAGTGACCGCGCGCAACATTTTCCGCTTCAAGTCGCGCCTCATCATGACGGTCGGCGGTGTGGCCGGCTGCACCGCGCTGATCGTCTGCGGCCTGGCCATCAACGACACCGTCGCAGACCTCGGCATCAAGCAATACCGCGACATCTACCAGTACGACCTGATGGTGGTTTCCGACGATTCGGACGCGTCGGCGATGCGCACGAAAGTCGCGTCAGACGGGCGTGTCACGTCATCGCTTGACGTGCGCATAGAGTCGGGCGATTTGACGGTTGCGGGCAGTGGCGACGGTGACAGCGGCAAGGCCGGCAGCAGCGGCAGCGAAAGCATCCAGCTGGTCGCGGTGCCGGAAAAGCATCTGTCCAATTTGGGCGAAATGGTCACGTTGCAGCCGGTCTCGTCCGGCATACTGGGCACGTCCGGCGTCGGCAAAACCGGTTCGCTGAAACTCGATGACGATGGCGTGATCGTCGCGCAGTCGGCGGCAAGCGCGCTGGGCGTCAAGGCCGGTTCCAAGGTGCGACTGACCAACGGCGACGGCGTGCAGGCGACGGCGAAGGTGAGCGCGGTGAATCGCAACCTCATCGGCTCGGATGTGTATGTAAGCGAAACCTACTACGCCAAGCTTTTCGACTCGAAAGACGCGAAGAACACCAAGAATTCCAAGAGTTCCAAGGATTCCGAGGCTCTGACGTGGAACGCCATGCTCGCCAAGCTTTCCGGCTCCGACGCCTCGCAAACCGACTATGCGGAATCGCTCGAAGAGGACAGTTCGGTGATGAAGGCCGTAAGCTGCGCGCATATGGCCGACAGCTTCAAATTCGACCTCATGGGCGCGGTGGTGGCGCTGATTGTGGCGCTCGCCGGCGGTCTGGCACTGGTGGTGCTGTTCACGCTCGCCAACACGAATGTGTCGGAACGCGTGCGCGAGATGGCTACGCTCAAGGTGCTCGGCTTCTTCGACCGCGAAGTGCACCATTACGTGAACCGTGAGATGATGATCCTCACCGTCATGGGCGTGATACTGGGTCTGCCGCTCGGCCGGCTCGTCGGCGGCATGCTGACGATGGCGCTCAACATGCCCTCGTTGTATTTCGAGGTGGAGGTCAAGCCGCTGAGCTACGTGATCGCGGCCGTGGCGACCATGGCCTTCGCGCTGCTCGTGCAGCTGTTCGTCAACCCCGTCCTCGACCGCATCGACCCCATCAGCTCCCTCAAGTCCGTGGAGTAGCGCCCCTCCGAAGCCCTCTCAGTTCTTCGGGTAGCGGTAGTTGTGGGGGAGTTGGGTGGTGAGCTGCGGGTCCAGGCCGAGTTCCTTGAGTTGGCGGTCAATCTCACGTCGGGCGCGTTCCACAAGCTCGGCCCGATGTTCGTCGCCGCGCTCATGCGCTTCCAGTGTGTCCAATGTCTCCGCCATGCGCTTGAGCCGGTCCTGATGGTGCAGCAGCGCACGTACCTGCGCATGTTCGCGTACGATCGTCCGCCAATCGGATGGCGTGTGCGCAATCTCCCGAACCGCGGTGACGGGGTGTATGTCGGCCACCTGATACGTGATCGAGCCGAGCAGCGGCATCAGGAACACCGTAATCGCGCCGGCTGCGACCAGCGTCGACGCGGTGTCGCTCTGCATGGTGCCGACCTTCACCGCCAGCGACGTGACGGCGACGATGATCGGCAGCGCGGTCGTGCAATACAGGGCTACGGTGACGCGGTGATGCGATGACAGCGGATTCTTGCGTTTGTCGAGCGATAGCGCAACATATACGGGCACCGCGCGAATCAGCATGAGCATGACGATGAACGCGACGAGCAGTGCTGGCCGGCCTGCCACGGCGCGCACGTTGATCGCGGCGCCTGACACCACAAAAAATACAGGAATGAGGAAGCCGTAGCCGACACCCTCCAGCTTCATTTCCAGCGACTTGCTGCCGTCGGGGATGATGTAACGCAGGATGAAGCCCGCGGCGAACGCGCCGAGCACCGCGTCAAGTTCGAACAGCGCGGAAATGGTGACAAGGAAGATGAGCAGGAATGTGGTCAGTCGCATGAGCGTTTGCGATGACGTGTTTGCATTTTCCGTAAGGAAACGGTACAGGCGATGGCCGGTTCTCAGTGCTTTCGTAGGTAGCATCGCGCACAGTAGGCAGATGGCAAGGAACGCGCCGAGCACGAGCATGGTTTGCCAGCCGGTTCGGGTGGATAGCAGGATGGCCATGGCAAGGATTGGGCCGAGTTCGCCCCATGTTCCGTACGAGATGATGGCGTCGCCGATGGGGGTGCCTTCGAGGTTGCGTTCCTTGAGAATCGGCATGAGCGTGCCGAGCGCGGTGGTGGTGAGTGCGATTACCGTGGCCACACCGTTGATGCCTTGCTTGGTGAAGAACGGAAGGAATGTCACAACCAGCCAGGCGAGGCCTAGCGTGATTCCCCATGTAAGCAGTCCGACTTTGCCTTGATGTCCGGCGAGTCGTTTGGGGTCGATTTCGTAGCCGGCGAGCAGGAACAGGAACGCCATGCCGAGCTCGTTCAAGAGTTTCACGGCGTCGTTTACTTCGATCACGCCTAGTCCGTACGGGCCGAGCGCGGTTCCGGCGGCGAGCAGCAGCACGGTTTGCGGAATGAACTTGCCGGGAATCAGCTGCGCCACAATGGGGCTGGCGGCCGCCACCGCCATGATGATGGTCAGGGAAACAAGCTCTTGCGTCATACCGTCGAGCCTAGTGAGCCATTGTGACCGGAGGTTGAAGAATGTGATTTCCGCTATCTGTGGCAGGTTTCTTCGGGGAAACCGACCTAGGGGGCATGATTCCTACCCCCTAGGTCTGGATTTGTTCAAGGAACCTGCCACACATAACGCAAATCGTTTTCTTGTGAAGGGCGAATCTGCCACATATAGCACGTTTCACGACATTAAGGGGGTCGGTCGCGTTTGCGAGGCGGCCAACCCCCGGTTCTCGTCCGCCGCGCGCGCACCACCCGCCCGCCAAATGCTATCTAGCTTATAGATGGCGGGTGGTTCGCCCCATTTGCCAGTTCGGGGGTATAAATCATACCCCCGAACCGCCTATTCTCGTCTAGCACCCGCCATCTATAAGCGAAATACCTTTCCGCAAAGCCCCAAATCCGCCATCTATAAGCCAGATAGACCCATCAGTTTGACCATGGATAGACTCGGTTAGAGATGCTCTTGGCGAAAATGCTAATTTTGGCCTCCTGCAAAGGGTTTTGATGGGTCTAACCCATGATTTACATAAAACCTAACCCACGATTTGCATAAAACGTGGTTCGCTCAGAGCTGTGGCCGGAAAGACCGCCTAGGTCCGACCGATGCTATCGAAATCGTTAGGAAAGGAGGCACGCGGGCGCATTGGGCGGTTCCCGCGGTAGGGTGTGACCATTATGACTTTAGGGAATACGAATACCGGGAAGGCCGGCACAAACACGCAAGCTGCCGACGCGTCTGACGCAACGCAGAACGCGCAAAGCACACAATCGCATATCAAATCCGTCGAAAGCCTCGACAAAGACAACGACATGGAACGCGGCCTGAAAAATCGCCATGTCCAATTCATCGCCATCGGCGGCACCATCGGCACCGGCCTGTTCCTCGGCTCCGGCAAATCGATCGCGCTGACCGGACCAAGCATCATCTTCGTGTACATCGGCGTGGGCCTCATCATGTTCCTGCTCATGCGCGCCATCGGCGAAATGATGTACAGCGACCCAAGCCAGCACACCTTCATCAACTTCATCACCCGCTACCTCGGCCGCGCGTGGGGCAAATTCGCCGGCTGGACGTACTGGATTGTGCTCATCCTGACCGGCATGACCGAAATCACAGCCGTCAGCACGTATTTCGTCACGTTCTTCGGTACGTTCGGCATAGACCTCAACGCGTGGAAATGGCTTATCGAACTGTGCTTCCTCGTGGCGCTCACCGGCATCAATCTCATTGCCGTGAAAGTGTTCGGCGAGGCGGAATTCTGGTTCTCCATGATCAAAATCACGCTGATTGTGGGTCTGATTGTCACCGCCGTGGTGATGCTGTTCCTCGGTTTCAGCTACCCGGCCACGCATATCGAAGGCGTGGACGGCACGGTCTCCGGTGCCACTGTGAGCCTTACGAACATTACCGACGGCTTCCAGCTTGCGCCGAATGGCTGGATGAACTTCTTCATGAGCTTCCAGATGGTGTTCTTCGCCTACCAGCTCATCGAATTCGTGGGTGTGACCGTGTCCGAAACCCAGAACCCGCGCAAAGTGCTGCCGAAAGCCGTCAACGAGCTGATCATGCGCATCCTCATCTTCTACGTGGGCGCGCTCGTGGCCATCATGGCCATCGTGCCGTGGCGCAACTTCCATCAGAACGCGGACGGCTCGTTCGGTTCGCCGTTCATCATGGTGTTCAAATACGCTGGCCTCGACTGGGCTGCCGCGCTCGTGTTCTTCGTGGTGATCACCGCAGCCGCGTCGGCACTCAATTCGCTGATCTACTCGGCGGGCCGCCACCTATACCAGCTTGCGCAGGACTCCGAATCGCCCGCTATGCAGCGCCTCGGTGAGGTGTCGGATCACAAGGTGCCGGCGAAGGCGATTATCGTGTCCGGCTGTATGATTCTGTTCTCCCCGCTGATCAACGCGATCCCGGGCATCTCCAGCGCGTTCGTGCTGTTCGCCTCCGCAGCCAGCGCCGTCGTGGTCTTCATCTACGTGCTGACGATGCTTGCGCACCGCCGCTACCGTCAAAGCGCCGACTTCCTGCCGGACGGCTTCGTCATGCCGGCATGGCAGGTGTGCGACTGGATTGCGATTGCGTTCTACGTGTTCGTGTACGTCACGCTGTTCCTGTCCGCAGATACGCGCGGTTCCGCCATCGCCGGCCTGCTGTGGCTCGTCGTGTTCGGCGGCTACTGCCTGCTGCACGAGCGATTCCAGAACCGCGACCTGAAGGCGGCTCTAGGGAAGTAGACGTATTGCCTGTCGTGCGGTATGCGTGGCATGCGCGCGTTGCGCTACGTGCCGCGCATCCGACGAAAGAGGGCCGGTGGAAACCTTGCGAAAATGTGCGTTTCCACCGACCCTCGTCGTGTAATCGCAATAAAACAGTGCGAAACGTTAGTGCACGAATCGTACGAAATCGGCGCGAATCAGCCGATGTAGTCGGCCTCGTTCGTCGGGCTGGACGGGACGGCGTGGTCCTCCGTCACCTTGCCCAGGCCGGACAGGTACGCTTCACGGCCGGCCTCAATCGCATTCTTGAAAGCGCGCGCCATCAGCGGAATGTTGCCGGCGGATGCGATCGCCGTGTATGCCATCACCGCGTCCGCGCCCATCTCCATGGCCTCAGCGGCCTGGCTCGGACGGCCGATGCCCGCGTCGATGATCACCGGAACGTTGGCATTCTTGATAATCACTTCAATGAAATCGCGTGCGCGCAGGCCCTTGTTCGAGCCGATCATCGCGCCGAGCGGCATCACGCAAGCTGCGCCCGCGTCCTCAAGACGCTTCGCCGCGATCGGATCCGGGAACATGTACGGCATGACCACAAAGCCCTCCTTGGCCAGCTTTTCCGTGGCCTTGATGGTCTCCTCGTTGTCAGGCAGTAGATACTTCGCCTCGTGCTCGATCTCCACCTTCACGAAGTCCGTCTGGCACACTTCGCGGGCCAGACGTGCGATGCGCACCGCCTCCTCGGCGTTGCGCGCGCCCGACGTGTTCGGCAGCATGGTGATGCCCTTCGGAATGTAGTCGAGCAGGTTGTTTTCGGTGGTGCGGCAGCGGCGCAGCGCCATGGTGACGATCTGCGTGCCCGCGTTCTCGATGGTCGCCTTGATGAGGTTCAGGTCGTAACGACCGGAACCGAGGATGAAACGGCTCGTGAACTTGTGCCCGCCGAGAATCAACGGATCGGCGTCTCCTGTGGCGATCTCGTCGTACGCGTGCGCGTCCGGCTCTGGCAGAATCGCCGTGTTCGTGGTGGTGCCGACCAGCTCGTCAAGCGTGGCGTTCGGTGCGGCCGCAACATCGGCGGCTGCGGTGGTGATGGTGTTTTCGGTGCTCATCGTCGGTTCCTTTCGTTGGGGTGTTTGGTGTTGCTGTTGTTGCGATTGCTGTGCTGCTGTTGTGTTGCCGTTGCGTCGCTGTTGTGTTGTGTGCAACGTGCGTTTGTAATCGCAATAAAAATTTCGATTACGGCAGTGGAGTAACGTAGCAGTGCGTCAGGCGTCTTCCTCGCCGAGGATCAGTCGCGTGATCATGTTCGCTTCGTGGCAGGCGACCACGCCCACGCGCGGCGCCATCAGGCCGGCACCCGGTACCGGAGCCGTCTCGCCATCGCCACAGAAGTAGAAGTTCTTCGAAACGCGACGCGTGCTCACCAGGTTGGAGCTGCGGAAGCCGGCCATGCCGGACGCGCTGACGAGCTTCTTGCCCGGCAGATTCTCCAGCACCGCGTTGACGAGCATCGTCTTGTTTTCCGGCACGTCGAACGCCTCGCAGATGATGTCCTCGTTTTTGAACAGCGTCGGCACGTTCTCGTCGGTCACCTTGACGGTGTCGATGGTGATGTCCGTGAACGGGTTGATTTGGCGCAGATTGCTGCGCAGCGCCTCCGTCTTGTACTGGCCGAGGTCCTTCAGGAAATACTGCTGGCGATTCAGGTTCGTCATATCCACGCGGTCGAAGTCGATCAAGTGCAGGTGGCCGACGCCGATGCGGGTCAGCGCCACCGCGATGGTGGAGCCCAGGCCGCCGCAGCCGCAGATGGCCACGTGCGCCGCGTCGAGCTTGTCCTGCGTGGCGGCCGTGTGACGGTCGAGCAGGGCCGCGCGGATCTCCTCGCGGCTGACCAGGGTGGCCGGGTCGGGCTGGTTGTCGAAAGCGTGCTGGCGGGCGTCGATCTGCGCCTGCGATGCGGATGGTTCAAAAGTCATGGTTGTTCTCGTATTCTCGTTTCCGTTCGTATGGTTTGTTTCGCTGCTGTGCTCAGCCGCCCTGCACGAACGTGACGATTTCCAACGTGTCGGTGCCCTTGAGCTGCGTCTGCGCACGCTGGGCGCGCGGCACGATCTCGCCGTTGAGCTCCACGGCCACGCGGTCGGCGCGCAGACCGCGCTGCTCCACTAGTTCGGCCACGGTGATCGGCGTGGCGACGTCCTCTTCCTTGCCGTTGATGATCATTTCGGTTCCCTTCTGTATGTCAGGCCCCACGAGTGCCGTTCCCGCCGAAACGGACGTTCAGAACTGCTTTGTGGGCTTCCGAGCGTCTGCTTCCGGTGAATCGGACATTCACGGTTGGTACGAAAAAAGGGTCGCCGAAGGAACCGTACCCTATGAGGTGGTGCGCCCCTCCGTGACCCTAATCACGCGATATTCGGTTATCGCGAACGGAAATGAGATGCGCCTCGCGGCGCGAACAACCCGTCTCCTTACGGCGGCATTACCCGCATCAAGTCCTCGGTCGAAGCTCGTCGAGCTCCCTCTCAGCCTTTCGGCTCCCGTTCGGTTGTGCCCTCATCTTCCCGCACCCGCCCGACAACCCGCTCCGCGCTGTTTTGTGCGAGAATGGGTGGCGGATTTTGTAGCGACGGATGTGGCGACGGAAGGGAGACGGTTATGACGACCGCACGAAACATGGGCGAATTGGCGGGATTTGCGATTCCACGGCTCGGCATGGGCACGATGGCGTTGGCGATTGAGGGCCGCCCGGACCGCGATACGGCGATCCGCACGATTCACGCCGGCTTGGACGCGGGCGTGCGATATCTGGACACCGCCTGGTCGTATTACCTGCCAAGCCAACCCGGCGCCGGCACCGCCGAAGACCTAGGCTACGGCGAAAAAATGGTGCGCGACGCGCTCGCCAGCTGGGACGGTCCGCGCGACGAAGTGCTGATTGCAACCAAAACCGGCTATCGCCGCACCATGGAGTCGCCGAACGTTGCCGAAAACGAGCCGGAACGCCAGCATTTGCAGGCTGTGGGCAGCCAGTACGGGTGGATGGCGGATTCGCGTCCGGAAACGATGATCTGCGACGCAAAGGAGTCGGCCGCGCACCTCGGCGTGGAGGCGCTGGACCTGCTGTACTCGCACGGACCGGACCCGGAAGTGGCTTATGAGGACCAGGTCGGCGCGCTGAAGCAGCTGCTTGACGAGGGCGTGATCCGGTACGCGGGCATTTCCCGCGTGGACAACGCGCAGATCGACATCGCCCGCGAGATTCTCGGCGACAAGCTGATCGCCGTGCAGAACCAGTTCTCGCCCTCGCATCCCGACCCTGAGCATACGATGGAGCACTGCGCGGAACTTGGACTCGCGTTCGTGTGCTGGAGCCCCCTCGGCGGCTTCCTCGACGCGTTCGACCAGCGCGCGTACGACCCGTTCCGCACGGTCGCCGGCAACCACGGCTGCTCCTACCAGCGCGTGGTGCTCGCCTGGGAACTGAGCCGCTACGAGCGGTTGTTCACCATCCCCAGCGCCCGCAATCCGCAGGAAATCAACGATTCCTTCGCCGCCACCGAACTGACGCTCACGCAGGATGAGCTGGCGATGCTGAACGCCTCCGTCGACGCCCGTCGCGGCTGAATTCCGCGCAATACGTACGATTGGCCGCGCCCGATTCCGCACAATAATCGCGATTCGGGCCGCGGCCTTTTTCGTGCCTTCTGTAGCTTGCTCGCTGCAAAATCGCCCTGGGAATAACTTACACTGTAAAATGTTTACACTGTAAGATATTATGACGGCGATTGCGACGGAAGGAGGTGCCGCGTGGGCTTTGAAGAGGAACTGTTCCACGAATTGGCGACCAACACATGGGACAAACGCTCGCGCATGCAGCAGGAGATGGTGAAAGGCGCGAAGGGCGAACCCTTCGCCGTGCAGGAACTCTATAGGAAAGGCCCGCTGACGCCATCGCAGCTCGCCTCTTCAATGAAAACCACCACCGGACGCGTGTCCACACTGCTGTCCGCGTTGGAGAAAAAAGGCCAGATCACACGCGAATCCGACCCCGACGATCGCCGTGTGGTGCACGTGAACCTCACCGAAGCCGGCAGGGAACGCGCCGAACGGCAGCGCGAAAGCATGCGCGAGGCGATCTGCTGGATCTTCTCGCAGATGGGGGAGCGCCGCGCGCGCGAATTCGTTGAGCTCACCGAGGAATTCACCACGTACATGTCGCTGTGCATGCCCGGCAAACCGCGCCCCACGGCGGACGAGGTCAAAGCCGCGTTCTCAGGAAACGCACAGGAAGACGCGTAGTATCTTACGCTGTAAATAATTCACAGTGTAAGTAATCGCAATCCAGTAATCGCAAAAACCGCGAAAAATCGCAAAAACTAATCGTAAGAAAACAAGCAAAACACAAAACAAGAGAAGGAACCAAGCATGCTTCGCATCGTACGATACCTCTCCAAAGCGGAGATCGGTCAGATGCTCGTCGCGCTGGTCAGCATCGTCGGTCAGATCTGGCTTGACCTGACCCTGCCGGATTATATGGCCGACATCACGCAGCTCGTCGAAACCCCCGGCAGTGAAATGCGCGACATCTGGGTGGCCGGCGGCAAAATGCTGCTCGTCTCGCTCGGCTCGGCGGCGTGCGCCGTCGTCACCGGCTTCATCGCCGCGCGCGTGGGCGCCTCGTTCAGCCAGCGCCTGCGTTCGCTCGAATTCAACAAGGTGGAAAGCTTCGGACCGGCGGAAATGAACCGTTTCTCCACCGCGTCGCTCATCACCCGCTCCACCAACGACATCACGCAGATCCAGATGTTCATCACCATGGGTCTCATGATGATCGTCAAAGCGCCGATCATGGCCGTGTGGGCTGTGTGCAAGATCGCAGGAAAGGGCTTCGATTGGACGCTCGCAACCGGCATCGCCGTGGCCATCCTGCTGGTGGTCATCGCCGTGCTCATGCACTTCGTCATGCCGAAGTTCAAGGCCATGCAGCGCCTGACCGACAACATCAACCTCGTGGCGCGCGAGAACCTCACCGGCCTGCGCGTGGTGCGCGCGTACAACGCCGAGGACTACCAGGAAGCCAAGTTCACCGAAGCCAACAAGGAACTCACCGAAACCCAGCTGTTCACCAACCGTGCCATGGCCATCATGATGCCGTTGATGAACACCATCATGAACGGCCTGATGCTCGCCGTCTACTGGATCGGCGCGTACCTCATCGACGCTGCCGAAGCGCTCGACAAGCTCACCACCTTCTCCAACATGGTGGTGTTCTCCAGCTACTCCATCCAGGTCATCATGAGCTTCCTGCTGCTGAGCATGGTGTTCGTGCTCTGGCCGCGAGCCGACGTGTCCGCGCAGCGCGTGCTCGAAGTCATCGACACCGAGCCGATGGTCACCGACGGCACGCAGGACGCGGGCAAGCCAGGCGAGGAAGGCGAAATCGAATTCCGCAATGTGAGCTTCGCCTACCCCGACTCGCGTCACGCCATGCTCGAAGGCGTCAATTTCAAGGCGAAGAAGGGTCAGACGGTGGCGTTCATCGGCTCGACCGGCTCCGGCAAATCGTCCCTCATCAACCTCGTGCCGCGTTTCTACGACGCCACGCAAGGCGAGGTGCTCGTCGACGGCGTCAACGTGCGCGACTACAAGCTGAAGGCGTTGCGCGACAAGATCGGCTACGTGCCGCAGCAGTCGTTCCTGTTCAAGGGAACGATCGCCAGCAACGTCGCGTACGGAGATACGGACCGCGACGACGACACCGTGCGCCGCGCATGCGACGTCGCGCAGGCGACGGAATTCATCGACAAAAAGCAGAAGAAGTACGATTCCGGCATTTCGCAGGGCGGTTCCAACGTTTCGGGCGGGCAGAAGCAGCGTCTGTCGATCGCACGCGCCGTCTACCGTCATCCGGAAATCCTGATCTTCGACGATTCCTTCTCCGCGCTCGACTTCAAAACCGACCGTGCCGTACGTGACGCGCTCGAAAAGGAAGCGAAGGATTCCACGAAACTCATCGTCGCGCAGCGCATCGGCACCATCATGAATGCCGACCGCATCATCGTGCTCGACGACGGCAAAGTGGTCGGCCAGGGCACGCACGAGGAACTGCTCGACACGTGCGAAGTGTATCGGCAGATCGCCGAATCGCAGTTGAGCGAAGACGAGCTGAAGCGCTGAAAGGGGGAGAGATGCCTAGAGGACCAATGGGACGCGGGCGCGGGCCCGTGGAGAAGCCGAAGGATTTCGGCGGTGTGATGAAGAAGCTGATGCGATTCTGCCGGCACTACATTCCGGTGATGATTTTCGCGCTGATACTGGGTGCGGCCGGCACGGTTTGCCAGATTATCGGCCCGGACAAGCTTAAGGACATGACCAACGAGATTACGAAGGGTCTGCCTGCCATGGTGCACGGCAAGCCCGTCATGAACTCGATCGACATGGATGCGGTCTCACGTATCGCATGGCTGCTTGTCGCGCTGTACGTCGGGTACGCGCTGCTGAGTTACCTGCAGAGCTGGCTGATGGCTAACGTCACGCAACGCACGGCACAGCAGCTACGTGAGGCGATCAGCCAGAAAATCAATCGCCTGCCGCTGAAATATTTCGACAAAGTCAGCTACGGCGACGTGCTGAGCCGCATCACCAACGACGTCGACGCGATCGGACAGACGCTCGGCCAGTCGGTCGGCTCGCTCATCACATCGGTCACGCTGTTCTTCGGCGCGCTCATCATGATGTTCTACAACAACGTGACCATGACGCTGTGCGCCATCGGCTCCGCGCTGCTCGGCCTGATCATCATGGGCGTGATCATGAAGGTGTCGCAGAAGTACTTCACCCGCCAGCAGGTGGCGCTCGGCGACGTCAACGGCCACGTCGAGGAAATGTACACCGGCCACACCGTGGTCAAGGTATACTGCGGCGAGGAACGCTCCATCGAGCAGTTCGAGAAGTACAACAACGACCTGTACGTGTCCGGCTGGAAGAGCCAGTTCCTGTCCGGCCTGATGATGCCGATCATGAACTTCGTCGGCAACTTCGGCTACGTGGTGGTGTGCGTGGTCGGCGCGGTGCTCGCCATGGACGGCAAGATCGAATTCGGCGTGATCGTGGCGTTCATGATGTACATCCGCCTGTTCACCCAGCCGCTCTCCCAGTTCGCGCAGGCCTTCCAGAACCTGCAGCGTTGCGCGGCTGCCTCCGAGCGCGTGTTCGGCTTCCTTGACGAGCCGGAACTGGCCGACGAATCCGGCAAGCGGGCGTTGCTCGGCGTTGACGCGGACGGCAAGCCGCAGCCGGTGCGCGGCGACGTGGAATTCAGCCACGTGCGCTTCGGCTACGACGCGGACAAGACCATCATCAACGACTTCTCCGCGTCCGTGAAGGCCGGCCAGAAGGTGGCTATCGTCGGCCCGACCGGCGCCGGCAAGACCACCATGGTCAACCTGCTGATGCGCTTCTACGAGATTTCCGGTGGCACGATTTCGATTGACGGCATCGACACCAAGTCCGTACCGCGTTGGAACGTGCACGACCAGTTCTCCATGGTGCTGCAGGACACGTGGGTGTTCCGTGGAACAGTGCGTGAAAACATCGCGTATTCGAAGAAGGACGTCACCGACGAGCAGATCGTGGCCGCATGCAAGGCCGTCGGCCTGCACCACTACATCATGTCGCTGCCGAACGGCTACGACACCGTGCTCGACGACAAGGCGTCGCTTTCCCAGGGCCAGCGCCAGCTGCTGACGATCGCGCGAGCGATGGTGGAGGACGCGCCGATCCTGATTCTTGACGAAGCCACCTCCTCGGTCGATACACGCACCGAGGAGCTGATCCAGAAGGCGATGGACGCGCTGACCGTGGGCCGCACGAGCTTCGTGATCGCGCACCGCCTGTCCACCATCCGCGACGCCGACATGATCCTGGTGATGAACGGCGGCGACATCGTGGAACGCGGCACGCACGAGGAACTGCTCGCCAAGGGCGGCTTCTACGCCGACATCTACAACAGCCAGTTCACGCTGGCCGAGTGAGGTTGGTGTGCTGACTCGCTAAAAAATCCGGAGGGACCACCCCTCCGGATTTTTGCGTTTTGGCTTCGGCATTTTTATTGTGTTGCGCTGACGGGACGGCGGATTTACCATTGAGGTGACTGGCATCAATCGATTGACGTATTTGAAAATCACAAAGAAAGTGGGCAGTCATGAAAAGCATCGAAATCGGCAAATCGGCAGTGGTCGCATCGCAAGCGGCGTTAGGCGTGATGCGCATGGACGCGCTGGATGCGGACGCTGCGGCAGAAGTCGTGCGTACGGCCGCCGAGCATGGAGTCAACTTCTTCGACACGGCGGACATCTACGGATTCAACGTCAACCGCGACCATGCCAGCTCGCGTGTGCTCGGCCGCGCGTGGAAGGACGCCGGGCTCAAGCGCGAGGACATCTTCCTGCAGACGAAGTTCGGCATCAACATCGACTTCAGCGACCCGAACAACGTGCACGCCACCCGCTACGACTTCTCCGCGAAGCACCTCATCACGCGACTCGACGAGGAACTGGAGGCGCTCGGCACTGACTACGTGGACTTCGCGCTCCTGCACAGGCCCGACACCCTGATGGAGGCCGAAGAAATCGTCGAAGCGTTCACCACCCTGCACAAGGCGGGCAAAGTGCGTCACTTCGGCGTGAGCAACGTGAACCCGTGGCAGGCGGAACTGCTGCAATCCTGGCTCGGAGACGACCCGGCCATGAGGCTCGAGGCGAACCAGCTGCAGTTCGGTCTGATGCACGCGCAGATGGTCAGCGACGAGCTGATGACCAATTCCGGCGCCGAAGGCATGGTCGTGGCCAACCATTCGGACGGACTGCTGTCCTACTCGCGACTGCGCCACATGACCATCCAGGCGTGGAGCCCGTTCCAGTCCGGCACGGAATACGGCCCGTTCGTAGGCAACGAGCACTTCCCGGAGTTGAACAAGGCGCTGGACGAAAAGGCCGCCAAGTACGGTGTGAGCGCCAACGCCATCGCCACCGCATGGGTGCTCAGGCATCCGGCGAAGATCCAGATCGTGCTCGGCTCGATGAACCCCACCCGGCTGGGCGAAATGCTCGACGGTGCGGACATCGATCTCGACAAGCAGGATTGGTGGGACCTGTACGTGGCCGCCGGCAACCTCATTCCGTGAGTTTTGCTTGCGATTGGCCGGTTTGCGGTCTGCGATTGGCGGGCCGCCAACCGGCCAACCTGGCAATCAGTGACCGGTCGGCAATCAGAAGAAACGGCCGGGGAAACCGGCACTGATGGTGGCGTGACGGTCGGCGTCCAACGTGGCGCAATCGAAAACAAAAACGCTGCGCAGTTCATTCGGGTCCGCAACGAACAGCGCCGTAGCCAACCCGTCCGCCACCGCAGTCGGATAGTCGCCAAATGACGCGGATCGCACCGCAACCCAGGCGGCTTCCGTTTGTTGCACGGGCAGGCCGTCGATGGCGTTGAGCAGGTGGTGAATCGCCAGATGCGTCTGTTCGTTCACCGCCACCTCCCAATGGCGACGGCTGGGCGCGCTCGCACAGAACGCGCCATCGCCGATCAGTGCGACGCCGACCGCGCAGGACGGATCATCCGGATCCTCAAGCGCCACACGGATCGGCTTGTTCGTGCGCGCCAGCAGATCGCCGCCCGCATCAATCACAAATTCCGGGGCAGCGCTTTCGCGTTTGCTGTCTGAGGTGGAAGATTGGCATGTCGGGTTGGTCGTTTCGGCTGACTTGACATGCGATGTGCGCGAAAGTTCTGAATCGGTGAGCAATCCGCCCAGCGAATCCACCAGATAACCCTTGCCGCACGCGCCGAAATCCACATGAACCGGACTGCGTGTAACCAATGTCGTGCCACTCGAACGAACCACATCACGACCCCATACGGCCCGTCCGTGCAGCGCGCCCAGGCGCTCGCCGGCGTCGGCTTCAACGGTGAAACTCAGCGCGGGATCGTAACCGAGACGAATCAGGTCCTCGCCCACGCACGGGTCGATCGCACCGCGCGTGGCGGCGTGCAGCGCGTCGTACAAATCGAATAGCGGGCCGGCCCAATCGGGAAAATCGAAATGCCCGCCATGCTCCGCATTGCCGATGTGCGCAACCAGCGAATCAGCGCGAAACCGCGAAAGCACATGCTCGTATTCATCGATGAACCGCTCCATCTCGCCGCGCAATTCCGCGGTGATCGGGCGAGGCGTCGAAATCAGCAACCCCGTGCCGAGCGCCTTGGGAAACGCGGTGGTATACGGCATGCGATGCGCGAGCGGTGCAATGGAGTCCATACCACGATGCTAGCGCGTGCCCGGCTTGGCGTAGTTCGTGCCTGGGGCTGGCGGGCGCGCGGGATTTTGCGTGCGGTCGAGGCGCGGGCGTCACCGAGGATGGTATACGCATTGTCAACGCCATTGATTGGCTGTTGGGTGATTGAGCCAATTGAGACGCGTATCTCGCTTATAGATGGCGGATTCCGGGGTTCGCCCGGTGCTATCTCGCTTATAGATGGCGGGTCTCGGCGGAGAAACGAACCTAGGGGGCATCTTTTCGCCCCTCTAACCCTTGTATCTCGCAAAGGGGCCGCCATCTATAAGCGAGATACCAACTGTCACCCCGCCAAATCCGCCACTCATAAGCGAGATGTTTTTTCGTGGGTGTGGCATGAGGCATCGCCTTATTTTGATACCCCCGTAGCTTTGTATGGTTACGATTATGCTAATCGTGATTATGCAAGTCGCGATTATACAAACCGACGCTTTGGCATGGAGTTCGCTTCACGTTTTTCCATGTGGACGGGGGCATTGCGCAATGACGCTGCTCGCCACAATGTGAGACGACACGCGGAAAACGGGAAAAATAAAAACGGCGGAATTCCAACGTTTTTTCATGCGCGATACAACAAGACCAATTAAAAATCAAGACTGTTATTCAAAAAACTTTCGTTCTATCTTGGCTTCCGATGCGCGCTTCGTACGTCGGGTACGTCGGGGAAATCGCGCCGAAAAGATTTGCGGAAGGAAGGTTCGACCCATGTCATCTCGCGTCGCGCAGCGCCACGCAGCCGGTTCCTACGATTCGTGCGATTCGCGCGTCTCGGCTTCCGGCCGTCTCATCACGCTCGTCGCCGCGCTGATGATCGCGCTCGCCACGCTGTTTGTCGGCATCGCGATGCCGCGGCAGGCGTCCGCCGCTGACGGCAACCAGACGAATTTCGATTCCTGGACTGCCGTCGCGCAGAATATCGCCAAGCAGCTTGCCACCGCCGAAAAAGACTACAATGACGGCGATTACGGCCAGGCCGGCACCGGCTTCCAGACCGCGCATTGGATCGGCTACGACGCATCCAACTTCTCGAAGGCCGTCAACGACACCATTTCCGCCGACAAGCAGCAGGCGCTGCTCACACAGTTCACCGATTTGGAAGGACTCGCGTACCAGCAGGGCCAGGGGAGCGCGATCGCAAACGGAATCAACGCGCTGAACGCGGACCTTGACACGGCCGCGCAGACGCTTGACGGCAACGCGAACCTCGCCGACCCCAAAACCTACGCGAAGCAGCGCGCCGAACAGACCGCCGCGGAACGTAAGAAGCTCGACGCGGCCAAAAAGAATTCCTCCAAAGGCAAAGGCGACCGCACGTGGAGCGAAGTCGCCAGCGAAATGAACGTCATCCTCGACAAGGCATACAAGGCCGCCATCTCCGGCAAGGGCGCGGAAGGCTCCAGCCTCGTCAACGACGCGTACTACCAGTACTACGAAAAGCTCGGCTTCGAAAAGAACGTCATGAACGCCATCTCCGGCGACCGCGTCTCGCAGGTGGAATACCAGTTCAAGATGACCCGCAAAACCATGCGCGACGGCGGTTCCGACAAGGAGATCAAAAAGCTTGTCGACGACCTGAAAAGCTGGCTCGTCGAAGACGCGGCCACCCTCGACGGTGGCGCGGTCGGCAACGTCAACGCCTTCACCAAAGCCATCACCAGCTCCGCCGGACAGGCGTTCCTCATCCTGATCCGCGAGGGTCTCGAAGCGCTGCTGGTGGTGGCCGCCGTGGTGGCCTACCTCGTCAAATCCGGCAACCAGCGTTTCACCAAGTGGATTTACCTCGGCGTGCTCGCGGGCCTTGCCGGCTCCGGTCTGGTCGCCGTGCTCTTCACGTTCCTGTTCGGCGGCTCCGGCCCGGTCCAGGAAATCAGCGAAGGCGTGTGCGCGCTGATCGCCATGCTCATGCTGCTGTGGACCAGCAACTGGATGCTCAACAAAAGTTCCGTGGAAGCGTGGAACCGTTACATCCGCACCAAAACCGAGTCCGCCGTGGCCGACGCGCAAAACAAAGTCGCCGCCGGCGAAGGCGTGGGCCTGGGTATGGTCGTTTCGCTCGCCATGCTGAGCTTCCTAGCCGTGTTCCGTGAAGGCGCCGAAACCGTCATCTTCTACGAATCGATCTACTCGATGAGTCGCGACGCGCAAGGCATGTGGATCGGCGGCATCGCCGCGGGCGTGGTGCTGCTCGTCATCTTCCTCGTGCTGCGCTTCACCTCCGTAAAGATTCCGATTGGCCCGTTCTTCCTCGTTACGTCGATCCTGATGGCCGTGCTGGTCGTCATCTTCGCCGGCGGTGGCATCCACGCGCTCATCGAAGGTGACCTGATCGACGGCCACTACCTGTCCAGCGTGCCCACAAACGACTGGATCGGCCTGTATCCGTACGTCGAATGCCTTGCGGCACAAGCGATCGCGGCGATTGCCGTACTCGCGCTGTTCGCCGTCGGCTTCGCACGCAAACGCAAGTTGCGCACGCCTGACAATCGCAAGTAATACGCAAATTTTCCGAGATTTACCGATATTTTTTCCACATCCAACAACAAAGGAAAGAGAAATGAAGAACAAGAAGATCGCCGCTCTGCTCGGCATCCTGCTGGCCGGCTCCATGGCCTTCTCCCTGTCCGCATGCGGCAATTCCAACGATTCCGCCGCTTCGGACAAGTCCAGCGCCTCCGCGTCGGCTTCGAAGGCCGACGACTCCAGCAAGGACGATTCCAGCGATTCCGCCGGTTTCGAAGAGATCCAGGTCGATGAGAAGCACTCCGACCAGGAATGCGGCCCGCTGACCGTCAACGCCGTCTACTTCCAGCCGATCGACATGGAACCGTCCGGCATGGGCCTCAAGGCCGCCGATGCGAGCTTCCACCTCGAAGCCGACATCCATGCCAACCAGAAGGGCACCGAACTCGGCTACGGCAAGGGCGATTTCGTGCCGGACCTGACCGTCAACTACGACATCATCGACAAGACCTCCAACGCGTCCGTCGCCTCCGGAACCTTCATGCAGATGAACGCCTCCGACGGCCCGCACTACGGCGCCAACGTCAAGCTCGACAAGGCCGGCGCGTACAAGCTCGTGCTGAAGATCGAATCCCCGGAGAAGAAGGGCTGGATGCTGCACGTCGATCCGGAGACGGGTGTGAAGGGACGCTTCTGGACGGAACCGATCGAGGTCACCTTCCCGGACTGGAACTATACGCCGCAGGAGTGGTGATCTCCTAGCGTAGCCCGTTCGCGGTTTCGGTATGCATTACCCGACACACTCAAGGCCGTTCGGCCAAGCTCACGGTCGGGCAATGCATACCGAAACCGCTCTCTCGCGTTTAGGGGGATGGATTCACCTCTGCGATTGTGGAGGGGGTCCGGGAAATCCTCGCATTTTAGGGGAGGAATGAGAGGGGTGGGACTCTTTGGGATGGGGCGGAATGGGAATCGTTGGGTTCTTTGAGTTGGGTTTTTGGATGAAAGGATTTTGGGATGCTGCTGCAGTTTGTGACGGTGTTGCAGGGGGTGTTGGCGCCGGCGCTGCTCGTCATGGCGTTGAGCGTCATGCTCACCGTCGGTGAGGGGCGTGACAAGCCTCTGAGCGCGTACTGGCGGCTGGCCGGTTTCGTTGTTGGATTCGCCGGCGCAGTCGTATTCGCCGCGCTGCGCGCCACCGCCGTCATCACGCAACGCACGTTCGTCAACTATCCGACCCTGTGGTGCTGCGTGATCCTCGACGTGGCCGTGTTCGTCATCGTCCTGTTCGCCCGCCGCATCACCGCCGACTGGCACAACCACCGCGCGCTGCTCGACATCGCGAATCTCGTTGCGGCGCTTGCGATCGAGGCCACCACCTTTCGTGCGCTGCCCGACGTGATTCTGCGACTGACGATCTTCGTCGAGCCGGGCGATCCCATCTTCACTTCCGACATGCTGTTGCGCGCGCTCGGCTTCGCTTTGGGCGCGGCCGTCGCAATCATCGCCGCGCTTATCTTCCGCACGATGCGTTCCACCGCCGTCCGCTGGTCGTTCACGACGGCGGTGCTGCTGTTGGTCGCGCTGCTGTTCGCACAGCATTTCACCGACCTTGCGCAGATCCTCCAATCCAAACGCATCGTCAGCTTCCCGACCGCCGCCTTCCTCGCGCTCGTGTGGGGCATCAACCATCAGCGCAGCCTGACCATCGCAATGGCGCTCGTCTTCGCCATTCCGGCAATCGCCAGCATCGTCATGGGCTTCAAAGTCAAGCCGACCGGCGCCAACGAGGCGATCGCACGCACGCATATCGCGTTCCGCCGCCGCGCGAAAGCGGCCGGCGCGTTCAGCCTGGTCGCCATGATCTGCGTCACCGTGGCCCTGACGTACGGCGTCGCGCAAACGCAGAAAGTCGTCACGCTGTCGCCGCCGGAAGACTACTCGCTCGCCGACGGCGTGGCCACCATCAAATTCAGCCAGATTTCCGACGGCCACCTGCACCGCTTCGAATACCGCGCGAAGGACGGCACCTCCATGCGATTCATCATCATCAAGAAGAACGGCGGCGCGTACGGCGTCGGCCTCGACGCGTGCGACAACTGCGGCGACGCCGGCTACTACGAGAAGGACGGCAAAATCATCTGCAAGAAGTGCGATGTGGCCATCAACCTCGCCACCATCGGCTTCAAAGGCGGCTGCAACCCGATACCGTTCGACTACCAGGTCAAGCCGGGCAAAATCGTCATCCAAACATCCACGCTCGACGCGCTGTCGAGCCATTTCCAGTGAGCGCCGAGAAAGGTAAGGGGGTGCCATGTTCTTCCTGAAAATGATCTCTCGCTCGTTCAGCCGGCAGTTCAAACGCCGTCTGCTCATCGCCGTCACCGTGTGCCTGTCCGCCACCGTCAGCGTGGCCATGCTCGGCGTGGTGTTCGACGTGGGCGACAAGCTCAACGCGGAGCTGAGCACGTACGGTTCGAATATCGTCGTGCAGCCGAAGTCCGATGCTGTGGTGAGCGATTTGTACAATACCGGCGATTCTGCTGGCTCGGCTTCGGGTAGTTCGTCCGGTTCGGACGGGGGTTCCACTTCCGACGGCTCGGCTGCGGCGGACAGCGCCGACCCGACCGCGTTTCTGAAGGAGTCGGACGCGCAGAAGATCAAGACCATCTTCTGGGCGTTCAACATCACCAATTTCGCGCCGGAATTGAACATCCACGCGGATGCGGGGTGTGTCGGTTCGGGGGCTGGTTCGGCTGGCTCTGCTGGAACGGCTGGTGCGTCAGGTGCGGCTGCTTCCGCGGCGAAATGCAAGGCGACCAACGTGCCGATCGTGGGCACGTGGTTCGCGAAAACCCTGCACATGGACTCCGGCGAGTCCACCGTGGCCGGCATGAACGGCATGCGCTCATGGTGGAAAATCAACGGAACCTGGCCGAAAGACGACAGCGAGCAGGCGATGGTCGGCAGCGCGCTCGCCGCGAAACTGGGCGTGAACGTCGGTGACAGCGTTACGCTCGACAAGACGATCGCCGTCGGTGCGGACGACAATACGAACGGAGGTACCGGGAAAACCGGCAAATCCTCCACCGAACGCAATCGCGTGAAAGTGAAAATCGTCGGCATCTTCGATTCGGGCGATTCCGACAACAGCGCCATTTATATGCCGTCCATCGCCGCGCAAACGCTTGCGAATCTGCCGAATTCCATCGACAAGATTGAAGTCAAGGCGCTCACCACGCCCGACAACGACCTCGCGCGCAAGGCGTCGAAGAATCCGAACGCGCTCACGCAGGACGAGTGGGAGACGTGGTATTGCACCGCGTATCCGTCGTCGATCGCGTACCAGATCGAAGAGGTGCTGCCGGGCGCGGTGGCCAAGCAGGTGCGCCAGGTGGCCGCGCTGCAGGGCGATGTGCTGAACAAGACGCAGGCGGTGATGGTGCTGATGACCGTGCTGTCGCTGGTTGCCGCCGCGATCGCCGTGGCGAACCTGATGGCCGCGTCGATTGGCGAACGCGGTTCGGAATTGGCGCTGTTGAAGGCGATCGGCGCCACGGACGGCGCGGTTTCGCGCCTTATGCTCGCCGAAACGGCGGTGATTTCGCTGGTTGGTGCGATTGCCGGCGCGCTGCTTGGCTCGGGCGTTGCACAGATTGTGGGGCACGTGGTGTTCGGCTCGGGCATCACCATGCGTCCGATGGTGTTCGTGTTGGTTTTCGTGTTGCTGGCGGTCACTGTGCTCGTAGCCTCGCTTTCGTCGATTCGGGCGATTCTGGGCTTGCGTCCGGCGGAGGTGCTGCATGGTAGGTGAGTTGTGCTTGGCTTTCGTAGGGGGTGTGCGATGACGAATCGCAAGATGTTCTTCACTATGCTGTGGGGCGCGGTGTTCCGCCGTCGCTCCCGTGCGATGATGGCCGTGATCGCGTCGCTCGTCGGCGCGGCCACGCTGTTCTGCCTTGCATCCGTGTGCGTCGCGGTGCCGCAGCAGATGAACGAGGAAATGCGCGCGTACGGCGCGAACCTGATCGTCACGCCCGCGTCCGCAACGGGCAAATCGCAAGGCATCGATACTGCAACCGTACGCAACGTGACGGCGCTCATCGGCGCCGGACACAGCGTGAAATCAGCCGCATACCGGTATGAGAGCGTGCGCATCAATTCCGCGCCGTACACCATCGCCGGCGTGGACGTGAAAGCCGTCCGCGCGCTCAATCGCCATTGGAACGTGACGGGCGATTGGCCCGGCTCGGGCAACGTGATGGTCGGCCGCGACGTCGCCGACGCGCTCGGCGTGAAGGTCGGCAGCCGCGTCACCATCGGCTACCGCACCGCCGACGCGTCTGCTTCAGCGTCTTCTTCCGCGTCCGCAAAATCCGATTCGGACGAATCAACTGAAACGGCAGAATCGTCCGCGCAGGGCACGCAGAGTACACAAACTACGCAAGGCGAACAGACCACGCAAGCCACGGAAAACGGCCGCGTCTCGTCCGACATCATGGATAACAACGGCACCGAATTCCGCATCTCCGGCATCGTCGACACCGGCGGCAACGAGGATTCCATCATCTACGCCACCACCGCGGACGTGGCCAAACTCGCCGGTTCCAAGCGCGGCGCCGACGTGGTCGAATACTCCGTGAACGCCATGGGCGACGAGCTCAACGACATCGTCAACAACATCAATCGCAGTGCCGACAAAAACCCGAACAGCGCCGTCAAAGCGCAGACCGTCACCAGAATCACCTCGTCCGACACCCGCATCATCGCCATGCTGCAGACCCTGTTCTGGATTGTCTCGCTCGTCGTGCTCGTGCTGACGCTCGTCGGCGTGGGCACCACCATCAGCTCCATCGTGAGCCAGCGTCGCAACGAAATCGGCCTGCGCAAGGCCCTCGGCGCCGACTCACGCGCCATCGGCGTCGAATTCTATGTGGAATCCGGCATCTACGGCTTGATCGGCGGTCTGCTCGGCACTGCTATCGGCTATGTGCTGGCGCGTGTGCTGTGCGCCACCGTCTTCGCCCGCGCGATCGGCTTCGACTGGCTGCTCGGCGCCGGCTCGCTGCTGCTGAGCGTGGCGATCGCCGTCATCGCCTCCATTCCGCCGGTCCGCCGCGCCACCCGTATCGACCCCGCCATCGTTTTGAGGGAGGAATAATCATGGACAACGAACATATGCTGCTGGAACTCGACCACATTTCCAAGATCTACGGCGATCTGCACGCCGTCGACGACCTGAGTCTGACCGTTCCGCAAGGGCAATGGCTGGCGATCGTCGGTTCGTCCGGTTCCGGCAAAACCACGCTGATGAACATGATCGGCTGCATGGATACGCCGTCGAAGGGTTCCGTCATGCTTGAAGGCCGGCGATTGGAGGATTTGAACGCCCGCCAGCTCGCCGATGTGCGTAAGAACATGATAGGACTCGTGTTCCAGAAGTTTTACCTCGTGCCGCATCTGACGGCGGTGGAGAACGTGATGGTGGCGCAATACTACCATTCTGTAGTCGATGAGAAGCAGGCGATGGAAGCGCTGGAACGAGTGGGATTGAAGGAGCGTGCGCATCACCTGCCCGGCCAGCTGTCCGGCGGTGAGCAGCAGCGCGTGTGCATCGCCCGCGCGCTCATCAACTGCCCGAAGCTGATTCTCGCCGACGAGCCGACCGGCAACCTGGACGAAAAGAACGAGAAGATCGTGCTCGACCTGTTTCGCCAACTGCACGAGCAGGGCACGACGGTCATCGTCGTCACGCATGACGCGCTCGTCGCTTCCTGCGCACAACGCGAAATCATGCTCAACCATGGCGTGCTCGTCGGCGAGCAGTGGAACGACGAGGAGGCGAAACGCGCGTACGAAGCGGCCGGCGGCAAGCCCGCATTCACCGGTTCCGCCGCGGAAGGCGCGCAGAACGGGGGTATTGCGATTTCGTTCGCCGACCCCACGAAAGCCGCGAAAACCGGCGATACGGACGCGGCCAACGTTGCCGTTGCGGCTGGCGTTGCCGACGATACGGACGTAGAGCCCGACGTCACGAAAGGGGAGCAGGCATGAGCACCGCACAATCGAACGCAGTCAAAGTCATCGCACTGTCCGCGGCGAGCATCGCGCTGCTATCGGCATGCGGCGAGCCGAAAGCCACGCCGATGGACGACGAATACGCCGGCAATTCCGGCGAAAGCGTGCAATCGCAGGAAGAGAAGTCGAAAACTGACGGCAAGGCGTCCGGCGACACGGCAGACGACGGCGACGCCACCAAAAACCGTGCCGACGCGAATTCCGCAACATCCGACAAGCAGGACACCGGCAACTACGCGGATGGCGACTATTCGATCAACGGCCAGTACGGGCCGGTCGGCGAGGACACCATCGACGTGCATCTGACCGTTAAGGACCAGAACGTGACGGCCGTGGAAATCGTTGGACATCCGTTCACGTCCATCTCCAAAAAGCATCAGAACGACTTCGCCAAAGCCGTACCGGACGCGGTGGTCGGCAAGCCGTTGAAGGATCTCAAAGTAGACAAGCTCGCCGGCGCCAGCTGGACCTCCGAAGCCTTCAACAAGGCGTTGGAAGTGGCGCGTCAGGAAGCGTCAATCCAATAGCCC
>ENA-OQBD01000241-OQBD01000241.1-human-gut-metagenome-genome-assembly--contig:-NODE-241-length-31079-cov-13.399102_pt1 | contig 31079 bp, 31 predicted proteins | sample MGYA00242742_ERZ504543 | MGnify/ENA primary metagenome ERZ504543 (study PRJEB26092, sample SAMD00036239) | human gut metagenome | host: Homo sapiens | study: EMG produced TPA metagenomics assembly of...
AAATCTCTAATAAACTATTGCCGGCGACAAACTATGAAAGATAATAAAAGCCACTGCATACCTGTTTCCATAACTTTTACAAGCATTTTGTAGATAATGTTCCATATTCATCACATATTTATCAAACAATCCCATCTATATATTCCATTACCAGAAAAAAATGCATCTTCAATCTTTATTAAGTCAAAAAATTTTTTGGAAGGACCGGATGAGTGCAGTTCTTTAAAACTTCAGTTCTCTTTCCATTCCTTCAAAATAATCTTTTTCTGTTGGCAGGATCAGATGTTATATACTTCTTAAGAGCATAAATTCCACCATTGTGAATATCCCTTGCCTTGTAGACAATAGCACTTCCTCCTCTGCCTATAAGTTCAAGTATATAATATCTTCCTCCAACAATATTATTTATAATATCTTGCCATAAACACAACCTTTCCGATGTGTTTCTCTCCAAGGCATTTTTTTATTGCAATGTCATTATCCCACCATTGTGCAAGCACAGATGAAATAAGACCTTAGTCCAATAGTAATCTTAGATGGTTGCAATATCAACTAATGTTAAGTTTTCTTTTGCATTGCTTTCTAAGCTTGTAAGTAATGCATCAACTGTGTCTAAGCTTGTAAAGCAGTTAACACCTGTTTCGATTGATGTTCTTCTGATTAAGAAACCGTCACGGTTCTTATCACGTCCCTGTGTTGGTGTATCAATAACAATATCAATCTTATGTTCAAGAAGTAAGTCCATAACTGTTGGTGCTTCCTGATGAATCTTGTTAACCTTAATTGCATCTACACCATTCTGACGTAATACATCTGCTGTACTTCTTGTAGCATAAACTTCATATCCAAGCTTTTCAAATCTCTGTGCAAGTGGAACAACTTCCTGCTTATCAGCATCCTTAACAGAAATAATAATCTTCTTATGTTTTGGAAGAACAACTCCTGCTCCAAGGAATGCCTTGTAAAGTGCTTCGTTAAATGTCTTTGCAATACCAAGACATTCACCTGTTGACTTCATTTCAGGTCCTAAGCTTGTTTCTGCGCCACGGATTTTTTTCAAATGAGAATACAGGCATCTTAATTGCAATGTAATCTGCATTAGGCTGTAATCCCGGTTTGTAACCCATTTCCTTAATTGTATGTCCAATAATACATTTTGTAGCAAGTTTTACAATTGGAATACCTGTAACCTTACTAATGTATGGAACTGTTCTTGATGAACGTGGGTTAACTTCGATTACATAAACCTTACCGTCACAAACGATAAACTGAATGTTAATCATACCTTTTACGTGAAGTGAACGTGCAAGCTTTTCTGTGTAATCTTCAATTGTATCAATAATCTCTTTTGAAAGTGAGTATGCAGGATAAACTGAAATACTGTCACCTGAATGAACTCCGGCTCTTTCAATATGTTCCATTACACCAGGAATAAGAATGTCTGTGCCGTCGCAAATTGCGTCAACTTCAACTTCTGTTCCCTGTAAATATTTATCTACCAAAATTGGATGATCCTGTGCAATTCTGTTGATGATTTCCATAAATTCTTCTACTTCTTCATCACATGTTGCAATCTGCATTCCCTGACCACCAAGTACGTAAGAAGGTCTTACAAGACAGGATATCCTAATCTGTTAGCAACTTCCTTAGCTTCTTCTGCTGTAAATACAGTTCCACCTGTAGGTCTTGGAATACTACATTTTTCAAGGATTTCATCAAATAATTCTCTATCTTCTGCAGCATCTACGTCTTCTGCCTTTGTTCCAAGAATAGGAACGCCCATCTTCATAAGTGCTTCAGTAAGCTTAATGGCTGTCTGACCACCGAACTGAACAACTGCACCGTCAGGTTTTTCAATGTTTACAATATTTTCAACATCTTCCGGTGTTAATGGTTCAAAATAAAGCTTGTCAGCAATATCAAAGTCTGTTGATACTGTTTCAGGGTTATTATTTACAATAATTGTTTCATAACCTTCTTCTTTAAATGCCCATGTACAATGTACTGAACAGAAGTCAAATTCAATACCCTGTCCGATTCTGATAGGACCTGAACCAAGTACAAGTACCTTCTTTGGCGGATTAGTTTCTACTGATTCGTTTTCACCACCATATACTGAATAATAGTAAGGTGTTGCAGCTTCAAAATTCTGCTGCACATGTATCAACCATCTTGTAAGAAGCTACAATGTTATTATCATAACGCATCTGCTTAATTTCGTCTTCTGACTTGCCTGTTAATCTGCTAATAACTGTGTCAGGGAATTCAATTCTCTTAGCTGCCTTTAATAATTCAGGTGTTAAAGGTTCATTCTTAAGTGAATTTTCCATTTCAACGATAATAGCAATTTTATCAATAAACCACTTATCAATCTTTGTGATTTCATGAATTTGATCATAGCTTACGCCTCTTCTAAGTGCCTCAGCAATAACCCAGATTCTTCTATCATCTACTACGTGAAGCTGATCTTCTAACTGATCATCTGTAAGTTCTGTAAAATCATAATCCATAAGGCATTCAACATGCTGTTCCAAAGAACGGATAGCTTTCATTAAAGCACCTTCAAAGTTGTTACAGATACTCATTACTTCACCTGTAGCCTTCATCTGTGTTGTCAGCTTTCTGCTGGCTGTAATAAATTTGTCAAATGGAAGTCTTGGAATCTTAACTACACAATAGTCAAGTGTTGGTTCAAAATCTTGCATATGTTTTCTTAGTAATTGCATTCTTGATTTCATCAAGTGTATAACCTAACGCAATCTTTGCTGCAACCTTTGCAATCGGATAACCTGTAGCCTTAGAAGCCAAAGCTGATGAACGGCTTACACGAGGGTTAACTTCGATTACACAATATTCAAAGCTTTCAGGATGAAGTGCGTACTGAACATTACATCCACCTGTAATGTTTAATTCATTAATAATATTTAATGCTGATGTACGAAGCATCTGATGTTCCTTATCACCTAAAGTCTGTGACGGAGCAACTACAATACTGTCACCTGTATGAACACCAACAGGATCAATATTTTCCATGTTACATACTGTGATGCAGTTTCCTGCACTATCACGCATAACTTCGTATTCTACTTCTTTCCATCCTGCAATACATCTTTCAACAAGAACCTGACCTACACGGCTAAGTCTTAATCCGTTTTCAAGGATTTCAACTAATTCAACCTGGTTGTGAGCGATACCACCGCCGCTACCACCTAATGTGTAAGCCGGACGAAGAACTACCGGGTAACCGATTTTGTTAGTAAATGCAATACCATCTTCAACATTTTCTACTACCAAAGATGGAGCACATGGCTCACCGATTTTTTTCCATAGTCTCTTTAAACTCAAGACGGTCTTCTGCCTTCTTAATTGTTTCTGATGTTGTACCAATAAGACGACATTCATGTTTTTCAAGGAAATCTGTTTCTGCGATTTCCATTGCAAGGTTAAGTCCTGCCTGTCCACCAAGTGTCGGTAAGATACTGTCAGGTTTTTCCTTTTCTATAATCTTTTCAAGTACAGGTACAGTAAGTGGTTCAATATATACCTTATCTGCAATATCCTTATCTGTCATAATTGTTGCCGGGTTAGAGTTTACAAGTACAACTTCCAAACCTTCTTCTTTTAAAGAACGGCAGGCCTGTGTTCCTGCGTAGTCAAACTCTGCAGCCTGTCCAATAACGATTGGACCTGAACCTATTACTAAAACTTTCTTAATTCTTGGATCTCTAGGCATTCTTCTTCACCTCCATCATTTGAATAAATTCGTCAAACAGTCTGTCCGAATCCTGTGGACCAGGGCATGCTTCCGGATGGAACTGAACTGTAAAAATACTCTTGTTTTTATATCTTAAACCTTCTACGGTTTTATCATTTACATTTATGAAAGCTACTTCTGCAACTTCAGGATTTACTGTCTCTCCGTCAACCATATATCCGTGGTTCTGTGAAGATATGTATACTGATTTGTATGTTAAAAACCAAAGCAGTGCGGGCATCAATATTAGTACAAAATTTTGAAACAGAATTGCCTGTACGGTGTAGGGGTGGTCAAAATAGAACTCTATGAGATAAAGCGGAGTTATTGCAAACATAGGTGCGTATATCGGCGGCTCGGATGTTATACAATGAATATTAAAACACACGATTGACCCTACAGTAAGCCACAATACAAAGAAAATCTGCCAAATTGCTGTCGCTTGATTTTTTGTAATTTCTTTCATAAAATCACCGCCTTTTGATTAATTACAATTTTTATGTGTTTCTATTGTATTAATATTATAGCACAATATAATTCAAAGTGCAATTGCAAAATATTCTGACATGCAATTTCGTGCGATTTTTACAAAACAATAATCCTAAAAAGGTTCAGATTGACGGTAAAATTAGTTGCAATGAATAAATTGCAGTAAAACTTTTGTGCAAAATAAATGTGCAAAATAAAACCCGACAGCCACACATTGTACCGTGTGACTGTCGGGGAGAGAAAGCTTTGTATTAACTTTAAATCAGAATCCCGTTGCAATGGTCAATTTCATGTTGAATAATCTGTGCGGTAAAGTCTGAAAAGCTGCGTTTTATCTGCTTGAAATTTTCGTTGAAATATTTTACTTTTATCGTTTTGTAACGAACTGTTTTGCGTTCGCCGTCAAGCGAAAGACAGCCCTCCTCGGTTTCAAATTCACCGAACTTGCTAATAATTTCGGGATTGAACATAACAAGATATTTTCCGTTGTCATTAATTGCGATTATCCTCTTTGCAACGCCTATCATGTTAGCCGCCATGCCCACACAACGGTCAAAATTTGCCCTGAGTGTGTCAAGCAAATCCTGTGCCGTCTGCAAATCTGCCTGTGTTGCGTCCTCCGATTTTCTCTGTAAAAACATAGGATCATGTACAATTTCTCTTACCATAACTCTGCCTCTTTCAGTTTCTAACCCGAGTATAACACATCGGTGTATTTAAAACAAGCCTTACTGTTCCGACTGAATATTAACCGCTGTCCATTCATCTTCTTTATTGATTACGGTAATTCGTGATTTTACGGGTTCGGTTCTCATCCAAAAAGTTCCGTCCTCTGTGTATAAATCCTTTGTGTATTCAATCCACATATATCCAGTGTCTGTGTAAAGCTTTGCGGAGTTCAATTCAACCTTAGCTTTGACTGTGTAATCGCCCTCAACACGGTCATATGAATAATACGCAAGTTCTCCGAATTTTCCTTTGGCGGTTTCATATTCACCGTTGAAATCAATAACATTTTTTATATCATTCAAAAGCGGTTCAAGCTGTTTTTGGTCCGATTGTGAATATCCCTTGTCAAATTCATTTAGCATTTCGTCGCTGAAATATGGGCTTTTCGCTGTATCTGTGTTGTCAGCACCGTACATATAATTTGCCCCGATAATAATTAAGGGGATAAGAACAGTAACCAAAATAGCCGCAATTGCAACTTTAATTATTCTTTTCTTTTTGTTCTGCTTTTCAATACTTTTCCATACGCTGTTAATTTCATCGTCAAGGTGTGTAGTTTTGTCAATTTCGGTTTTTGAAAGTGATAAAATACGATTGCATTTATCGCAAGTACGGCAATGCTCCTCAATAAATTTTCTGCTTTCATCACTTGCGGTATTATCGGAATACAAAGGAATTAAATCACGCACTATGTTGCAGTTCTTATTCATTATCATCACCAAGCCTTTCCAATAATCTGACTTTTGCACGGTAATAGGTGACTCGTACCCATGTTTCTTTTTTGCCGAAAATTTCGGCAATTTCCTTATATGACAGCTCTGCAAAAACTTTTAAAATAAAGACCTCACGATACGGTTCATCAAGAATATGCAGATATTTATGTATTCGCAATGCCGTGTCTTTATCCGAAAGCTTTTCTTCTAAATTGCTGATGTCGGCAATTTCTGCATTGTCAAAACCATCAATTTTCTTTTGCTTACGCAGATATTTTAAATATTCGTTTTTGGCAATGGCACAAAGCCATGTTGAGGGCTTGTACTTTTTGTTGTAGCTTTTGTAATGTTCAAATGCTTTAAGAAAAGTTTCGGCAGTCAATTCCTCTGCAAGGTCGCTGTTTTTACAGAGATTAATCAGAAATCCGTAAACTGTTTTAAAGTTTTGTCTGTAAAATTCTTCAAATGGCACTTTGTCACCTCCCGTATATTAAATCCGCAAATTGCTGCTTTGTTACAGTATATTGAAATTTTATCATAAAAATTTTTTCTGTTCAATGTTTTGCAACAGACAACCTCTTGTCTACATATAAATTACCGAGGTGGTTAGGTGAAATATCCGGAGTTATCGTGCAATGTTTATGCTGAGGTTGACGGTGAGAATGTTTTGCTGATTGAAATTGACAGAGAGGGCAGAGCAAAGGTTTATCATGAAAATTTAAGAATTGACGGGGTGCAGAAAATTTTTGAAGAAATCAACTGCAACATTGAAAGCTACATAAAATATTTCGGAACAAAATAAAATAGCACAAAATAAAACGCCCTCCGTTTGGAGAGCGTAATTCTGTGAATTTACAAATTATCAAAATTAATCTTCGTCATCGCTGTGGGCATGGTCATACAGCTTTTGAATATCATCGGGAAGATTGTTCGGGAGCATTTCGTTGATTCTGTCCTCGTTGCCGTCAGCAATGGCAGTATCGTAGTACCAGCACTTAAAGCGGAGCATATCAAGCGTCTTTTGAAGACGCTCAATTTCCTTTTCTACGGTTTTTTTCTGATTTTCAAAAAGTTCTCGCCTTTGCGGATAGGATGAACTGCCCTCGGCGCACCATTGCATAAATTTTCTTATTTCCCTGATTTCAAGTCCCGATTTTTTGAGGCAGTCAATTATGCGGAGTGTTTCAAGCTCTCTGTCGGAAAATCTGCGGATACCCGAAACCCTCTCCATATGCGGAAAAAGTCCCTCTTTATCGTAGTAACGCAGGGTTGAAACAGGAATACCGCACATCTGAGATACCTGACCGATTGTGTACATAAAATCACCCCGAAACATTCTAAAAGGTCTTGACCTAAAGCCAAGTTTATCTGTCAATACAATCATACTGCATAATGATTTGGTTGTCAATTGAATTGTTTTTTGAATAAAAAATTAACGGAGCAGATTTTAATTTCTGCTCCGTGTTTGTTATTTGAATGAACGGGAAAATACGCTTGTCATATCTATATCATTTGTGGTCATGTTAAGTATTATCATTGCTACGGTTATTGCAACGATAAAAACCGAAAAGAATTTAAAGAACGACTCTGCTTTTGAAAATTTTTTAGCACCTTTAGTGTAAACAAAGGGTGATTTTACCATTTTTTCAGCCATTGCTGATTTTGAAATATAAAAGAAAAATCTTGATGCCATAATGCCAAAGAATGCAATCATTATGTTATTCCACACATTTCCCGACTTTCCGAAAAAGCCCATAAACGGCATACAATAAAAAATGTATAACGCAATGAACAGTAATATTGGTCTTAAAAAAGTTATGTTTGAAACGGTACAGTCAAAGCCGAGTACATTAGCTGTGCTAAGTAATATCAGAGTAAACAAAAGCACTGTTATGATAATTCCGATTACACTTCCATTGGTAATGTTTATACCGCAATTTTGAAGTATGGCGACAAAAGTCAAAAAAATTGCTCCGATTCCAAGACACACAAAGTCAAAAATCATTAGTTGCTTTTTCATATAAATCTCCGTGTTTTAAAATATATGCTGAATATACCATATTTTTTGACATTATACAATACTATTGTTATTTAATTGGAATAAGTCACATATTGAACACTTTTTACTTATTGAAATTGCATATAAAAAGAAAGCAAGGCACGAAATTGCACCTTGCTTTTTGGGAAGATATATTAATGTAACTTGTTGTTTTGATTATTTCTTTTCGAGAACATTGAGGAAATCTTCAATTTCGGCAAGCCTTTCTTTCGCAAGATTTTTGCCGGCGTTATATGCCTCGTCAAGCACATCCGTGTTCATCTCAAATGATTTTACATACTTGTGTGACGGGCGGAGTACCATAAGTATGCCGTCCTCCTCAAGCTGTTTCATTCTTTTGCATTGCTCATTATAGCGGTCAAATCTCGTCATAAGAGCGTTGATGAGGTTCGGATAGTCCTTGTATTTTTTGTTGATTAAAAATTCAAACTTGCGATAGTCCGTGCAAGGCTCATTTTCGGGCTTTGTCAAAAGCACAAGCACACGGGAACAGCCCTGTTCAAACGCACGGTCAAAGGGAACAGCGTCGGCAATACTGCCGTCAACATACTTTCCGCCCTCAAATTCGCTTATCTGATAGAGAATAGGAACTGTGCAGGACGCTCTTACGGAGTCAAGCAATCGCTGTTCGCTTTTGTTCTCGGAAAAATATTTTGCCTTGCCTGTTACACAGTCGGTTGCCACAAATTCGCAGTTTGTATCTGACGCAAAAAATGTATCAAAATCGAACGGATAGTCCTGATAAGGAAATCTGTAAATCATATTGTCAAGATCCATTGAAAGAAAACCGAGAACTGAAAAATCGCCTGTTCTGTGGGGCATAATAACCCTGCGGGAACGGCCTTCCTGTTTTGCGGTAAAATCAAGGGCGACCTCAGCTCCCGCCGAAACTCCTGCAACATAGTCAAAATGTATTTTGTTTTCAAGCAGACAGTCGGTTATACCGGCGGTAAAAATTCCTCGCCTTGCTCCGCCTTCAATTATCAGACCTGTCATAAGGACCTCCGTTGACTCAAAAAAATTTTGGTGCTATAATCAAACTGTTTTATGGGGTGATAGTATGGACGCTAATGTTACTGACCTTCGCATTGTAAAAACAAGAACCAATATAAAAAATTCGCTGATTGATTTGCTTGCCGAAAAAAATGTTTCCAAAATCACGGTGACTGAGCTTGCAGAAAAGGCGATGATTAACCGCAAAACCTTTTACCGTCACTACAACACGGTTCAGGATGTTGTCGATGATATCAATTACGATATAATCAATGATGTTATCAGCCGTGCGAAAAAATCCGACCGTGACGGCAACAATCTTGTTAATCAGCTGAATTTTATCGGTATTTCTATTGTTGAAAATAAAGAACAGATTAATAAAATTCTGAAAAATTCTCCCGAGGTGTTCGGCTCGGGACGCTCTGTTGAGCTTTTGAAAAGATTTATCGAGGTTTCAATAAGACCTGTGCTTAATTTTAAAAATGAAACAAAACTCAAATACCTTGTTGAGTTTGTCGTTTCGGGATTTATCTCGGTTTATGTCCGTTGGTTCAATGACGGTTGTGCAGAAAGCTCCGAAAAGCTTGCAGACGCTGTCAACGAGTTCGTTCTCGGAGCATTGTCCGAATATGTTCGCCCGAAAAGCTGATTAACTCATTTTCCAATGAGCCTTAGTAATTGCTTCAAATCCTTTGGGGGAGAGAATAGGCTTTGAAATTTTTTTCATTGTTTCGTCGCAAAGGCAGCGGTTTTCGCAGAATTCCCTGCCCGCCTCCGTGATTGAATCAAGATATGCCTTTCTCTGCCTTTCAGCTTTTTCTGCAATAAAAAGCTCGCCCTCGGGGCATTTTATCATCGTGTAATTGCCGTTACCGCAAATCAAATCAAGCTGTTTTATAAGCGAGGGATACATCGGTTCGGCACTCACATAGCCGCAAGTCGTAATAACCAAAAGCCTCTTTTCGTGCATTGTTTCATCACGCAGTTCATGGAAAGAGGCTTCTTTGTCCTCGGCAACATTTCCCGAATAGGGGAGCATATACGGCAGACATCTGTCGGTTAATGCTTTCATCTGTGACGGCATACCGAAAAAGTAGAGCGGAAAGCTCTCAATGATAATATCGGCAGAATTAATCTTTTCGTAGATTTTCTGCATATCGTCCTTTATAACACATTCGCCGGGTGTTCTGCTCCAACACGAAAAGCAACCCATACACGGCTTGATTGTTTCCTTTTTAACCGTGATATATTCAATTTCCGTATCGGCTGAAAAGCCGTCAAGAAATGCTTTTGTAATGTTGAGAGTATTGCTTTTTTCGCCCTTTGGACTACCGTTTAATACGAGAACTTTCATAATCACTCCTGTGACGGCTTGTAAACCGCATTTTTATCCATTGTGGTAAACAAAAGATTTCCCTTTGCCCTCACTTCACCGTCAACCTTGATGACACACGCAAATTCAAATGCCGACTTTGTTGACATTGTAACATTTACGCTGATAATAAGCGTGTCACCCGGAATAACGGGGCGGAGCATTTTGAAATCCTTGACTTTTAGAAGAACATACAGCTTGTCCTCCTCAACGCTTTCGGGAGCAAATACAAGACTGCAAAGCTGTGCCGCAGATTCAATGAGCAATACTCCCGGCATAATCGGTGTGTCGGGAAAATGACCTGCAAAATACGGCTCGTTCACCGACACATTTTTTATACCTGTTGCCGAAACATTCGGCTCAAGCTCGGTCACTCTCTCAATCATCTGAAAGGGTGGTCTTTGTTTTATTCTTTGATTGATTTCAAGCAGATTCATCATAAGCTGAGTCCTCCGTCAAGCACAAGCACCTGACCTGTCATATATGAAAAATCGTCACTGCAAAGCTGTCCGACTACATTTGCGACATCCTGAACTGTGCCGAATCTCTTTTCGGGAATAGCCTCAAGATACTTTTTCTGCAATTCTTCGGGAATGCCGTTCATCATTTCGGTTTCGATAAAACCGGGTGCAACTGCGTTCACTCTGATTCCGTACTTTGCAAGTTCCTTTGCAAGCGTGTGTGTCATAGCGTTTACCGCACCCTTTGTTGCACTGTAAACCGACTGACCTTCAACTGCAAGAACAGAGCTTACGGAAGAAATGTTGATGATGATTCCGCTCTTTTTGCGGAGCATTTTAAGCGATGCCTGTCTTGCACAATTGAAATATCCTTTGATATTAATGTCAAGACTTCTTTCAAGTGACTCGTCCTTAATCATCAAAAGGTAAGCGTCGTCAACCACACCTGCGTTGTTGACAAGCACATCAATTCCGCCGAAGTCCTGCTGAATACTGCGGAACATATCCTTTACTTCGTCAATATCTGCCGTGTTTGCCTTGTAGGCAACGGCTTTTCTGCCGAGTGATGTAATTTCGTCAACAGCCTTTTGAGCCATTTCTAAATTTGAATTGCAGTTCACGGCAATGTCATATCCAAGCTCTGCAAGCTTTAAAGCGCAAGCCTTGCCAATGCCCCTTGATGAACCTGTTACAAGAGCGGTTTTGCTCATATTTACCTCCGATTTTTACGCTTTCTTCAGGATTACGGCAGAGTATGTTCCGCCCGCACCCATTGAAAGAGCAAGTCCGTATTCGTAATTTTTTTCGCTGTCAGAAAGAAGCTCAGCCGCATATGCCGCTGTCATTGCGCTTGCTGCGGCTCTTGCATTGCCGATTTCCTGCGATACATCATAGCAGGGCATAAGCGTCTTGATAATCTTCCTGTCGTCACAACATACAAAGTCGATATCGTCTGCCTCAATGCCGGCATTCATACAAGCCTTTTCGATAACCTCAACAACAGCATTGCTGTCAACCTCTGAGTTGTCATAAGATACAGGGCGGTGAGCCTGTGCATAACCCTTAATTTCTGCATACTTGCGTGCATTTCTGCCGTTTGCACTTTTCTCTGTTTCAAGAACGAGAGTTACAGAGCCCTCACCGAGCGGTTTTTCAAGCAATTCGGCCTTTGTATAGAGTTCAAGGTTTGTCTTTGTATTTTCATCGGTACCTGCGGCAAGCATAACGCTTTCGTTGCCGTCTGCAAGAATATCAGCGGCATAGCAAATACTCTGCAGTCCTGCCTGATTGCCGTTTGCAACAGTTGCGTTGTAGCCCTTGATGCCTGAGAAAATGCTCAGATAACCGCCTGCGGCATTGTAAACCGTATTCGGGAATGAAAAAGCACTGCCCTTTTTGGTACCTCTTGTGATTGCCTTTTTCTGGAAATCAACAATTTCGGTCATAGGGCCGTCAGCCGTGCCGATTACAATACCTGTTTTATATTCGTTGTCTTTGTCAATTTTAATGTCAGCGTCTGCAAGTGCGTCCATACCGCTCAAAAGCTGGAGCTGGCTGAAACGGTCAAGCTTTCTGTAAAATGCAACCTTGATTCCGTGTCTGTCATAATCTTCGGAGGTAAGATTGCAGTTAAGGCTGTGTTCGTCAGTCCTTGTGCCTGTAAGCTTTGAAATGCCCGTAATGTAAATTTTTTCATTTTTACTGTTGTCGGGAATATCATGCTCGTTGTCCGAGAAAATGATGCTTGCGTTGTTGCCGCCGAATGCAAATGAGTTTGACATTGCATAGTGAACATCTTTTGTGTGGCTCTTGTTCGGAATAAAGTCAATGTTGCCCGCCTTTTCGGAAAGCACCTTCAAATCCTCATCGGAGTAGCCGATTGTAGGCGGAACGAGGTTTTCTTTTATTGCTTTTACGGAAAATACAGCCTCAATTGAGCCTGCCGCACCGAGGCAATGACCTGTCATAGATTTTGTTGAGCTGACAGAAAGGTGGTCGTTGTCGTCAAAAAGTGTGTGAAGTGAAAGAAATTCAGCCTCGTCATTTTTGGCAGTACCCGTTCCGTGTGCGTTTATGTAGTCGATATCGTCAAAACTAAGAGCAGAGCTTTCAACAGCCCTTCTGATTGCACTCATCTGACCTTCACCGTCGGGACGGGGAGCGGTAATGTGGTAAGCGTCACTGCTTACACCCGAACCGAGAATTTCACAGTAAATCTTTGCGCCTCGTTCAACAGCGTGTTCGTAGCTTTCGATTACAAGAATACCCGAACCCTCGCCGAGCGTGATACCTGTGCTGTGATTGAACGGGGAACAGGCGTTTTCGTCAAGCGCATGGAGAGCGTGGAAACCGCTGAATGCAAGTGAAGAAAAGCTGTCCGAACCGCCTGCAATGAACACATCCCCCTTGCCCTCACGGATAAGGTCACAGGCATAGCCGATGCTCATTGTGCCTGCCGCACAAGCGTTGACGATGTTTGCGGTAATGCCCTCAAGTCCGAAATGAGCGGAAACATTGTTGGCAATTGCCGAAGCGCCCATTTTGAAAATATCTTCTTTTTTACCGCCGTCACCCTTGATTTCGTCTGTGTAATATTTGTCAATGCTTGCCGCACCGCCTACACAACTGCCAAGAATAACACCGATGTTCTTTTCGGATGCGTCAATGCTTGCATCTTCAAAAGCCTCGTTTGCGGCATGAATACAGAGAAGGGATGAACGGTCATAGTTTTCGGGAGAAAGCTCTGACGATGCCTTGTCAACCTCTGCACCTTTGTGTGCATAACAGTTTGAGGTGTCAACCGACTTAACCTCATCAATGCCGGAGTGACCGAGTGTTACGGCATCCCAGCAATCCTTTACATTGTCACCGACGCCGCAGATAAGTCCGAGTCCTGTGACAACACATCTCTTTTTGTCAGCCATATTAACCCTGCTTGCTTTCTACATATTCTGTAAGTGCTCTGATTGATTGGAAGTGCTCACGGTCTGCACCTGTCATATCAATACCGAAAAGTGTGTCGATGCCTGCAACGATTTCGATTGAGTCGATTGAGTCAAGACCGATTTCGTCACCGAAAAGCTCTGAATCGTATGTAAGAATGTTTTCGGGAATTCTAAGGTTTTCTACGAGCATTTCCTTAATCTGATCTGCAATAGCATTATTCATTTTAATTACCTCACTTAAAAATTTGATTTTATTATAAATTTTCCGAAGAAAAATCTTCTTTGTAATAAACCTTGCCTTTGCCGTATTTTTCTTCAAGCTCAAGATAAAGCTTTTTGACCTGCTTTTCGGCTTCGGCACTTATTTCTTTTGCATATTTTGAGCAGCGAACATTTTCGGGACATTCGGATTTTATCGGATTGCCGATTAAAATTTTCTGCCTCTTTCCAAAAAGAATTTTATACTCACCCAAAGATGCAATCGGGATTATGTCAAGCCCTTTTTTTGCCGCAAGCAATGCCGCACCGGGCTTGAACGGGAGCATTTTGCCCTCTCTTGCAATTCCGCCCTCGGGGAAGATAAGCATTGAATATCCGTTTTCAACCGCACCCTCACTTTGCGCATACCAGTTTGTGTCCATGGTGTCAAAGTCAACGGGAATACTGCGGCAAATTCGGATAAACGAGCCTGTTCCGCTCTTGTCGTACCAGCTTTTTTTAACAAGCATATACGGCTTGTATCTGCTGAGTACAGAGCTTATCACAACTCCGTCAAAGTGGTGAGTGTGGTTGCATACAAACACAACAGGCTTGCCCTTGAGGCTCTTTTTAAGGCTCTCGTCCTTCCATTCAACCTTCGGGCGAATAAGAAGGTGCACAAGACCTTTTACAAATTTTATGAATGCAAGCTGTCCTGCATTTTTATGATAATTGTACTCCATACTCTTTGCCCTCGTTTTTTTAAAATATTATATTTTTATTTAAAAAAATTCAACGGTCAAATGAATTTTGCGTGTGTCTTATGCAACATTCTGTCGAATTTTGTGGCATAAAATATATGGGAATTATTATGGAATATTTTTCCTTTTAGCTTTTTTACAAATGTTGACGGCTGTTGTTTATGGTGATATAATCATAGAAAAGAATTTTGCCTTTGAATCAAGGTAAACAAAGGAGAAACCTATGAAAAAAGTAATTTTAACAGGTGACCGTCCTACGGGCAGACTTCATGTCGGTCACTATGCAGGTTCGCTCAAGGAGAGAGTAAAGCTCCAGAATTCGGGCGAATATGATGATATATACCTTATGATTGCAGACGCTCAGGCTCTTACCGACAATGCCGAGCATCCCGAAAAGGTAAGACAGAATATTTTGCAGGTTGCGCTCGACTACCTTGCTTGCGGAATAGATCCGAACAAGTCAACGATTTTTGTTCAGTCAATGATTCCTGAGCTTACAGAGCTTACTTTCTATTATATGAACCTCGTAACCGTGTCCCGTGTTCAGCGTAACCCCACCGTTAAGGCAGAAATTCAGATGCGTAATTTTGAGGCAAGCATTCCTGTGGGATTTTTCTGTTATCCAATCAGTCAGACGGCTGATATCACGGCATTCCGTGCAACTGCCGTTCCTGTCGGCGAGGATCAGCTTCCGATGCTTGAACAATGCAAGGAGATTGTCCACAAGTTCAATTCCGTTTACGGCGATACTCTTACGGAACCGCAGATTATTCTTCCGAGCAACAAGGCTTGTCTGCGACTGCCGGGTATTGACGGCAAGGCAAAAATGAGCAAATCCCTCGGCAACTGCATTTATCTTGCAGAAGAACCCGAGGATATCAAGAAAAAGGTTATGTCAATGTTTACCGACCCGAATCATCTTCGTGTTGAGGATCCGGGCAAGGTTGAGGGCAATCCCGTGTTTATCTATCTTGACGCATTCTGCCGTGACGAGTATTTTGCGGAATTTTGGAATGATTACAGCTGTCTTGACGAACTCAAGGCTCATTATCAGCGTGGCGGACTCGGTGATGTCAAGGTTAAGAAATTTCTTAACAATGTTATGCAGGAGGAGCTTCGTCCCATTCGTGAACGCAGAAAAGAATGGGAAAATCATCTTTCCGATGTTCTCGATATTCTCAAAGAGGGCAGTAAAGTGGCAAAGGAAACTGCCGCAAAAACACTTGAGGATGTCCGTCATTCTATGAGAATCGATTATTTTACAGACAATAATCTTCTTAAATAATTTAAAATTCAATATGTAAAATACAGGTCGGAAGGACAGAAATCAAAAATTCTGTCTTTCCGATTTTTCTTATGAAAAATTATTGCGAATTGACTCAAAATTGTTGAAAAAATAAAAATATTATGCTATTATTGCGTTAAAACACCCCGTTTTAAGGAGGATACATTATGATTGACGCAAGAAAGCATACGCTTGATTCTGTTAAAAAGCTGACCGATTTCAGCGATTTTAACCTTTATAAAATGGATATATGCTACGATTACAGCATTGATAAAATCATTGACAGAGGGATTTTTGATGATGAGTCGGCTCTCGGTGCAATTGTGCAGGAGGTTCTGCCCGATTATCCCGTCAATCTTAAAATGCCGAATTTCGGGTGCAGTGCCTTTACAATGAAAAATCCCGACAGCGTAATGATGGGGCGAAACTATGATTTTAAGAACGACACCTCGTCAATGCTTGTGTATTGTTCGCCAAAGGACGGCTACAGGTCGGTTGCATTTGCGGCACTTGATAATGTAGGTGCAAACAACCCCGAGTTGAGTAATGAAACAAGGCTTGCAACCTTGCTCTCACCGTTTATCAGCCTTGACGGAATCAATGAAAAGGGCGTGTCAATCGCAGTTCTCACACTTGACAGCAAGCCCGTCCGTCAGCAAAGCGGAAAGCCCGTTATCGCCACAACGCTTGCAATCCGTCTTATACTTGACAGAGCTGCGTCAACCGAAGAGGCGGTTACACTTTTTGAAAAATACGATATGTTCGCCTCAAGCGGAAGAGATTATCACTTTTATGTTACCGATTCAAACGGTGACGGCCGTGTTATTGAGTACGATTGCAACAGCGATGACCGAAAGCTTGTTGTTACAAAATCGCCTGCCGTTACAAACTTTTTTGTGATGTACAAAAATTTTGTAAAGCCTCATCAGAAAAACGGTGTTTACGGTCACGGCAGAGAGCGGTATGATAAGATAATCAATATTCTTGAAAAGAATAATAGTTACACAAAAGAAACAGCATGGGAGGCTCTTGTTTCGGCATCACAAGCACCGAATCCGAACGATATAACGAGCAATACTCAATGGTCGATTGTTTATGACAACACAAACCTTACCGCTGATATTTCAATCCGTCGAGATTGGAACACGGTGACAAAATATTCACTAAAAGAAAATAAAATTACGGAATAAAAAAACAGGGAAGAAACCGAAAAAAGTTTCTTCCCTTTTATAATGTCCGATTCAGTTTTTGCCGTGCAGCATAACATCCGCCGTGAAAATCCCGTTTTCATGAGAAAATCTGCAATAACCGCCGTCTTTTTCGGCAATTCTGCGTACCGACTGCGTACCGATACCGTTACCGTTTCGCTTTGACGAACCGAAAAAACCGTCTTTTTCGGTAATCTCTCCGTTGAAAGTATTCTCTACGGAAATAAGCAATATCTTTTCGGAATGCGGACGAGCATACATTTTAATCTGCCGTTTATCTCTGTCAAGCTTCATGCTCGCCTCAAATGCATTTTCAAGCAAATTTGCGATTACAAGACAGATATCGGATTCCGAAACTGTCAACTTTTCGGGGATGTCAATTTTTAGTTTAAACGGAATACCATTGCTCTTGTATTTTGAATAATAATGTCCGATAATCGCATTAACAGCGTGGTTTTTACAGAGTACAAGCTCTGTGTCGGGAATATTCTGCGATGCTGACGAAAGGTATTTTTCAAGTTCTTCCCAGTTTTTTTGCTCGGCAAGAGCATTAAGTACGGCAAAGTGATGCCGCATATCATGCCGTGCCTGACGGGTTTCTTCAATAGCGCCTTTTAATGCGTCATACTGTGCCCTCTGCATATTCAAAAATTGATTTTCCTGAGCAAGCTTGTTATTGCGGTTCAGGCTTTTTGCAATAAAATACAGCAAAGCGTAGAAAATGAGCAACAGCACAAGAAGTGATACGCTGATAAAAATGTAACCCTGCATAATTCTTCCTGTATGGAGAATGTTAGGATTCCATGGAATTATAAAAAAGTTGAGCAAGATGAATATTATCGGTAAAATCCAGAATACATACCATGTCTGGGCAATGTTTTCATCATCGAGCAGTTCACTCACACCGTGTGTTGCAGGGTACCATGCAAGAATTACAAACATCCAGCATAGAATATTGAACAGCACAGCCGATTTAATTTCAAACCACGGCGTTGTGTTCTGCGGAAATGTTATCGAATCAACCGCCCGTGTAATGCTCGCAATGCAGGCAAACACTCCGCATACCGCAAGTAACACACTCACCGATTTCCACATGGATGTTTTGAGTGAACAACAGTATGCTGCCGAAAGAGCAAGCACTATCGGTATTGCAAGCACAAACGATTTCAGATTGTATCTGTAACAAACAAAACCGCACAATGTGCAAAGGCACACAAGTGATAAAATCATCACAGGAAACAGCCTGAGCTTTGATAGTTTGAGATGTTTTTTTATCGGAAAATATGCAAGTACAACACCGGGGATGATTGCACCGAGTTCAATCATCGGACAGAAAACATTTGTCAATGCAAATCCCTCCTGCCGAAAATATATTCGCCAAAGGTGCTTTTTGCGCTTTTTACAAGACTTCGACTTATGGAGATTCTTTCACCGTTGTCAAGAACAAATTCATTGCCGTTCATATCCCTGATGTGTTCAAGATTTACTATGATTCCTCGGTTGCACACAAAGAAATTATCCCCGTCATCAAACAGCATTACAAATTCGGCAAATGTACTGCGCACAGACTTTTCGGCTTTGTCCGTACAATGAATATGTATGCAGTGCTTAAAATGCTCGGCATACAAAATGTCGCAAAGCTTTATACGCAACGAGTCACTTGCAGAGGGTATTTCAATGTATTTTTCTTCAACGGAAATTTTCTGCGAAATCTCATCGAGCAACATATCAAGCTCTTCATCGCTGTACGGCTTCACAAGATAGTGCAATGCCCGAACCCTAAAACCTTCAAGTGCGTGGTCGGTTGATGTGGTTGTGAAAACAAGCAGACAATCTTTGTCAAACTTCCTCAGCTTTTGTGCCGCATCAATTCCGTTTTCCTTTTCCATATATATATCCATAAAAACAAGGTCAAATCTGTTCTGCATTGCCTCATTCAGAAAATCCGTTCCGTTACCGTATCCGCAAATTTCAATATCATATGACCTTGAAAATGAGCTTTGAGAAAGTCTTTTGCAAAGTTCATTTCGCTCATTTTCGCAATCATCAACTATTGCAATCCTCATACCGTACCTCCTGCATAATTATCACTCTTATTGTATCACATAATATCGCAAATAGTGACTTTACTTTGCATTTCGTGCCAAAATTTTTCACTTTGTGCCAAATGTATGGACTAAATGACAATTATTTATTATAATTCAGCTTAAACCAAAAAATCATGGACAGATAAAAACACGGAGGAAATATTCTATGATTAACAAAAAGAAAACGGGACTTTGTCTTGCTTTGGCGGCAACATTGATTGCCTCGTCTGCACTTTGCGGATGTCAGCAGAGCGACAGCAGCAAATCCGCAAAATTCAACAGCGATGTAAAGGATGCGTCAAAATATACGGCTGACGAAAACGCACAGGTGTATAAGACCCTTGACTTTTCCGATGAACAGGAAAAGGAATTTGCAAAAAAAGGCTTTATAACAGCACCCGACAAACTCGAAATCAAAACCGAGAACGGTACTGTTGCGTGGAGCCAGACAGCATATGATTTTATCAGAAACTCGTCAACTCCCGACAGTGCAAACCCAAGCCTTTGGAGAAACACGGAGCTTAACTCGCTTTACGGACTTTTTGAAGTTGTTGACGGTGTTTATCAGGTCAGAGGCTACGATGTTGCCAATGTAACCTTTGTAAAGAGCGACAACGGCTGGATTGTTTTTGACTGTACAACAAGCTCCGAAACTGCAAAGGCGGCGCTTGAACTTCTTGAATCTAAGTTCGGCAAGGCGCATATTGCCGCTGTTGTTGTAAGCCACGCTCACATTGACCACTACGGCGGTATCGGCGGACTTATTGACGAAAAGGATGTTGCCGATTCATCACTTCCGCTTGACGAGCAGATTAAGTCCGGCAAAACGCTCATTATCGTTCCCGAAGGCTACGAAAAGGCTGTTATGGAAGAAAATGTTTTTGCAGGTAACGCAATGAAACGCAGAACCAACTTTCAGTACGGATCATTGCTTGATAAGGGCGGTAAGGGTAGCTTGTCGGTAGGTATCGGTCTTACCCCTTCAAACGGCACAACAACATACATTTCACCGTCTTATGAGGTAAAGAAAGCTACCGAAACCATCAAGGTTGACGGTGTTGAAATGGTGTTCCAGCTTACTCCCGACACAGAATCGCCTGCCGAGATGAACACCTACCTTCCAAAATACAAGGCTTTGTGGATGGCTGAAAACTGTTCCGGCACAATGCACAACCTCTACACACTCAGAGGCGCAGAGGTTCGTGACGGCAATGCGTGGGCGCAGTATATTATGGAGGCAAAGGAGCTTTTCGGAGATAAAGCCGAAGTAGTTTTCCAGGCTCACAACTGGCCTCATTGGGGCAACGATGTAATCAATGACTACATGGCAAACACAGCCTCTGTCTATAAGTACATATTCTCACAGACACTTATGTACATCAATCAGGGCTATACATCAACCGAGATTGCAAATATGATGGAGCTTCCAGATGAACTCAACAAGGTTTGGTACACACGCCAGTATTACGGAACTCTCAAGCACAATGTAAAAGCAGTTTATCAGAAGTATATGGGTTGGTATGACGAAAACCCCATTCATCTTGATGAGCTTGAACCGACTGAATATTCTAAGAAGCTTGTAGAGTATCTCGGCGACACAGACAAGGTTCTTGAAATGGCTAAAAAAGACTTTGACAAGGGAGAGTATCAGTGGGTTGCACAGATTACAAACACACTTGTATATGCAGATCCCGAAAATAAAGACGCCCGCTATCTTTGCGCAGACGCACTCGAACAGCTCGGCTATCAGGCTGAAAGCGGTGCATGGAGAAACGCTTATCTTACAGGTGCTTATGAGCTTCGTAACGGTACAAAAAATTATCCGAATTCCGAAGGTTCAGGTGCAACAGCTCTCGGTATGAGTACCGAAACAATGTTGGATTATCTCGGAATCTGTCTTGACGAAAAGAAGCTTGAAGATCAGAACCTTGTAATCAATCTTGAGGTGACCGATAAAAACGCAAAATATCTTCTTCGCATAAATCACGGTGTGCTTATCTATTCACAGGAAAAGTGGAGCGATAAGGCTGACGCAACAATCAAAACCAAGAGTTCGGGTATTCTCGGCATTGCACAGAACAATCAGAAACTTATGGACGCCGGCATTGAAAAGGTTGAGGGCAACAGTGACATCATCAAAACCCTTACATCAAGCGTTGCCGAATTCCCGCTGTATTTCAATATTATTGAACCCTAATTAAAGTATGAGGTGACTATGAAAGTATTTAATTGTATTTTCGGCATATTGTCGATAATAGGCGCAATTTATTGTATGTTCTATCCGGGACTTACCTTCCTTAATACCGGTTGGATAGTGACAATCCTCCTCGGAGTGTGGGGAATATGCTCCGTGATTGACTACTTTGCAAAACGCAAAAAGGCAAAGGCTGAACAGAGTGAAGCGATAATGGGTACGCTCGGACTTGTTGTCGGCATTGCAGCGGCAGTAATTTCAATTCTTGCTATGTTTATGCCGGGCATAAGACTTATGTTTGATGTTATCATTCTCTGCATTTTCTCAGGCTGGCTTGTAGTGGACGGTATCTCGTCCGTTGCAATGTCACTCAAGGTCAAAAAAGCATCTTCCTCAGGTGCATGGCTTATTCCGCTTTTCTGCGGAATACTCGTCATAATCGGCGGTATCTACGGATTTTTCCACCTTATATTTGCCGCACAGACAATCGGATTTATGATTGGTGTCCTTTTGTCAATCTACGGTGTAAAGCTTATTCTTTCGGCATTTGAAAAGCCGAGCGTGTAAGATACTTATTTTGTTTTCTTCTCTTTTTAAGAAAAGTATGATAACCCCAAAATTCCGAACCTTCAGAGTATTGCATCTTTGAGGGTTCGGGGCTTTATGAGGAATCAAAAACAGAGGTGTCATTTTTCTGTTTGATGCATAAAATATCAGTGTAGAAATTTTCCGTTAAATTTTGTTGTTAAAATGCAAATTCAGTATTGACAAATGAATTTTATTATGATAGAATAATGCCTGTTGAGTGACATTGCTCAGTATTCGGCGACATAGCCAAGTGGTAAGGCACGAGTCTGCAAAACTCTGACGCCCCGGTTCAAATCCGGGTGTCGCCTCCAAAACGGAAAGCACTTCTTAACGGGAGTGCTTTCCGATTATAAAAATGTGGGAGCATAGCTCAGCTGGGAGAGCATCTGCCTTACAAGCAGAGGGTCACAGGTTCGAGCCCTGTTGTTCCCACCATTATATGCGGATGTAGCTCATCTGGTAGAGCGCCACCTTGCCAAGGTGGAGGTAGCGGGTTCGAGCCCCGTCATCCGCTCCATTAAATCAGTACAGTTGATGTACTGATTTTTTATTTTACAGAATTTTTTTGATAAACAAGGGGCTGTGAAAAAACAGCCCCTTTGATTATTGTGTAGTTAATTATAGTGTTCCGAATAATGATGTGCCTTGTCAAGAAGCATATCCTTAACCTTCATCAGCCTTGTACGACTGCTACGGTCATTTTCTTCAAGTTTCATCGAGATATACTTGATTGTTTCCTGATATCTCGGAATCATAACATGCTCAAGCGAATTAACACGGCGGCGTGTCTTTTCAATTTCTGCCGACATAAGCTCACAGCTTTTTTCAATTTCAGCAAGCCTTATCAGGTCGGGCAAAAGCTCGTTGAGCGACATAACCGCATCATCAAGTTCAAACGAAGTAAACGCAAAACCGTAGGGAAAAATATCGCTCTCGTTGCTTGTTCGTGTGCTTGATGAAAACTGCGGAATATCAACGCTCATAACATTTTTTGAAGAAAGCTCAAGGTCAATTCTCTGCTTCGGTGACATCAATGAGGCGTCCAGGGCCTCTTTTGACATAACCGCACTTGCGTTCACAAAGTGGTTGTTGCACTCTGCAAGCTCTCTTTCAATCTTCTCACGAAGCTCCTTGTTTTCTCTTACAAGGTCAAGAAATCGGCGCATCAGTTCGTCACGCTTGTCTTTTAACATTTTATGACCACGGGTAGCTGTTGCAAGCTGTTTTCTCAGCTTTGTCAACTGCATACGGGTGGGATTAACATTCATAACTGCCATTAGCAAACACCTTCAATGCGATTATTCTTTACCGTAAAACTCATCAAGCATATCGTCCTTAATTCGTTTAAGTTCACTTCTGGGAAGAATATGCAAAAGTTTCCAGCCGATGTCAAGTGTTTCTTCAATTGAACGGTTTGCGTCATAACCCTGTGAAACATACTCACGCTCAAATGCCTCGGCAAATTCAGCGTACTTTTTATCCATATCGGTAAGAGCCGCCTCACCGAGAATTATCATAAGTTCTCTTGCGTCTTTACCTCTTGCATAAGCGGCAAAAAGCTGGTTCATGGTTGCGGCGTGGTCTTTACGGGTTCTGTCAGGACCGATGCCCTTGTCTTTAAGTCTTGAAAGCGACGGAAGAACATCAATCGGCGGAGTAATTCCCTTTCGGTAAAGCTCACGGGATAGGATAATCTGACCTTCTGTAATGTAGCCTGTAAGGTCAGGAATAGGGTGAGTCTTGTCATCTTCGGGCATTGTAAGAATCGGAATAAGAGTGATTGAACCCTCTTTGCCTTTAAGTCTGCCGGCTCTTTCATACAATGTTGCAAGGTCTGTGTACATATAACCCGGATAGCCTCGTCTGCCAGGAACTTCTTTTCTTGCGGCAGAAACCTCACGGAGTGCATCGGCATAGTTTGTGATGTCGGTCATAATAACGAGAACATGCATTCCTCTGTCAAATGCAAGATATTCAGCCGCCGTGAGTGCCATTTTAGGAGTTGCAATACGCTCAATGGCAGGATCGTTTGCAAGGTTTACAAACATTACGGTTCTGTCAATAGCGCCTGTTTCTTTAAACGACTGAACAAAGTAGTCGGATTCTTCAAATGTAATACCCATTGCGGCAAATACAACGGCAAACTGCTCGTCCTTGCCTCTTACAGCCGCCTGTCTTGCAATCTGAGCGGCAAGCTGGGCATGGGGAAGACCCGACGCCGAGAAGATAGGCAGCTTCTGTCCTCTAACAAGTGTGTTAAGTCCGTCAATTGCTGAAATACCTGTCTGAATAAATTCCTGCGGATAGTTTCTTGCGGCAGGGTTCATAGGTGTTCCGTTGATGTCAAGTCTTTTTTCGGGAATAAGAGCAGGACCGCCGTCAATCGGATTTCCAAGACCGTCAAATACTCGTGAAAGCATATCGGGAGATACGGGAAGTTCCATTGAACGACCTAAAAATCTTACCTTTGAATTTGCAAGGTTAATGCCTGCGGCTGATTCAAAAAGCTGAACAAGTGCGTTTGAGCCGTCAACCTCAAGAACCTTGCAACGGCGTGTTTCACCGTTCGGAAGTTCAATTTCGCCGAGTTCGTCATATGTTACGCCCTCAACATCACTTACCATCATAAGAGGACCTGCAACCTCTCGTATTGTGCGGTATTCCTTTGGCATCAGTCCTCACTCCTTTCAAGTACATCCTTAATTTCCGAATCAAGCAGAGCCTTGATTGACTCGAACTCGTCCCGAACCTTATCCTCGGGTACATATTTATATCTTCCTATGCGTTCACGAACAGGAAGGTTGACAAGCATTTCAATGTCTGCACCGTTTGCAAGAGCTTCTTTTGCTTTGTCATAGTAAGCAAGAATTGCACGCATCATAAGCACTTGCTTGCCGAGAGATGTGTATGTGTCTGTCGGGTCAAATGCGTTTTGGTGCAGATAATCCTCACGGATTGAACGGGAGGTTTCAAGCTTAAGTCTGTCAGGTGCGGAAAGTGCGTCCATACCGACAAGGTTTACGATTTCCTGAAGCTCGCTTTCTTCCTGTAATAATGTCATAAGTCTGCCGCGAAGCTCCATAAAGTCGGGAGCGGCATTCTTTGAGAACCAATCTGCAAGTCGGTCTGTATAAAGCGAATAACTTGTCAGCCAGTTAATTGCAGGGAAGTGCCGTTTGTAAGCAAGGTTTGCATCAAGTCCCCAGAATACCTTAACGATTCTGAGTGTTGCCTGTGATACAGGCTCTGAAATATCACCGCCCGGAGGTGATACAGCACCGATAACCGAGAGTGCGCCTTCCGTGTCCTCACTGCCGTTTACGATAACACGGCCTGCTCTTTCATAGAACTGTGCAAGTCGGCTGCCGAGGTATGCGGGATAACCCTCTTCACCAGGCATTTCTTCAAGACGGCCGGACATTTCACGGAGAGCCTCTGCCCAGCGGGATGTTGAGTCAGCCATAAGTGCAACCGTGTAACCCATATCACGGAAATACTCGGCAATAGTAATGCCTGTGTAGATAGATGCCTCACGGGCGGCAACAGGCATATCGGATGTGTTTGCAATAAGCACGGTTCTCTCCATAAGAGAGTTGCCTGTGCGTGGGTCTTTAAGTTCGGGGAACTCGTTGAGAACATCAGTCATCTCGTTGCCACGCTCACCGCAACCGATATATACGATAATATCGGCAGCCGCCCACTTTGCAAGCTGATGCTGAACAACAGTTTTGCCCGAACCGAACGGTCCCGGAACTGCGGCTACACCGCCCTTTGCAAGCGGAAAGAGTGTGTCGATAGGTCTTTGACCTGTGGTAAGAAGAATATCGGGGGAGAGCTTTCTTTTGTACGGTCTGCCCACACGAACAGGCCATTTTGTACACATATTAATCTCAACATTGCCCTTGTCTGTTTTGAGAACGGCAACCGTTTCGTCAATTGTAAAATCGCCCTCGCTGATGCTCTCAACTACACCGCCTGTTTTGTTCGGAACAAGAATCCTGTGAAGAACAGCGTGTGTTTCCTGAACCGTACCGAGTGTGTCGCCTGCCGCAACTGTGTCGCCCTTTTTAACAAGGGGAGTAAAGTGCCACTTCTTTTTGTGATCAAGTGATGGAACATCAACACCTCTTTTGAGGTTTGTGCCGGCAACCTTCATAATCTCGTTAAGCGGTCGCTGAATACCGTCATAAATTGAACCGATAAGTCCCGGACCGAGTTCAACGGAAAGCGGAGCGCCTGTGGATTCAACAATCTCACCGGGTCCGAGTCCCGAAGTTTCTTCATATACCTGAATTGATGCCCTGTCACCGTGCATCTCAATTATTTCACCGATAAGTCGCTGACTGCTTACACGCACAACATCGAACATATCGGCATCACGCATACCCTCGGCAATTACCAGAGGGCCTGCTACCTTAGTTATAATTCCAGATTTCAAATTCTTACACCTCAATCATTGAAGATAATGTCCGACCCGACTGCCTTTTCAACGAATGACGACAGTCTTTTTATGCCGATTCCCGTATTGCCTTTTACACCGGGGATAGGAATAACGGCAGGAATGAGCCTTTCTTCATATCTTTTTCGCTCTTTTTCAACAAGTCCGAACATTTCCTCGGTAATAAAAATTACCGCATAGTTGTCACCGTCAGCAATCTTTCTGAAAAGATGCGGTGCGTTTTCGTTGTCATCACACGGATAAATGTCCATGCCGATTGCCGCAAAGCCCTTTATGCTTTCGCTGTCGCCGATAACGGCAATATTTTTAGCCATAAACTTCACGCAACCTTTCTTTTACGGTTTCATAATTTGTCTTGGTGCGGATTCCGCTTGCAATAATGTGAATAACTTTTTTCTCTGTTTCACTTGCAATCAGATAGCCCGTAATCGGGTCTGCACCGTCACCGCTTCTTTTGCATTTTTCTTTTGCAAGGCTCATAAGCCTGTTGTCAACAAATTTTTCAAATGCCGACGGAGAAGCCTTGTACTCTTCAACAGCCTTGTTACAGCCGTATGCCGAGATTTTTGACAGCACATCAAGCGTTGGTTCAAGTCCCTTTACGCTTGCCTCAATAACCCTTGAACGGGGGAAGTCCTGCACATCACAGATTGCATTTTCAAGAAAATCCCTGTCGCAATCGGCTTTTGCACCTCTTATGGCTGTCTTTACATTATTATAAAATACTGTAGCTTTAAAATATTCGGACATAAATTCGCTGTCGGATTTTTCGGATGTTTTCAGAACAAGCTCCATAAAAGCTCTGTCAAGAACCGCATCGCTGAGTCTTGCGTCACCTGTGTGTGCAAGAATCTCATATGCCTTGTCACAAGGTACGGAAAGTTCTTCGCCCAAAAGTGAAAACTTTCTGTTCTCAACCGCCTGTTTAAGCGTTTCTTCAGAGAAAGTACACGGCTTTACCAAAAGCTGTGAATACGGTCTGTTTGAAAGCGTTCCCTTTAAAACAGCTTTAAGGTTGTGAAGGTCGTTAAGATAGAAGAACGGTTTGAATATTGCAAAATCGGGTGCGGTTCTTTTAAGATATTCCCACACATTTTCGCTGTGTGATTTCAAAATCTCTTCAATGTCAGCACCCTCACCGTAACCCTTGTCCGAGAGGTATCTGCAAAGCTCGTTCACATTTTCACAACCGAGCATATGCTCAATGTCGCTGTTTGTAAACAGATTTTTTTCTTTAGCACGGACGGAGCCGATGGAAAATTCATAAGATAATGCCATCATATTCCTCCCTATGCCTTAAAAAGTTCCTGATTTATAAAATCCTCGATAGCGTCACGCTTTTCGGACAATATTGCCGAGAAGTCCATGTTTTCTTCAATGTCACCGCATTTAAGAATAAATCCGCTTTCAATGTCACACGGCGTTTTTGAAAGCTCTGCTTTTACACCGCATTCTTCAAGCCTTGCAAGAAAATCCTTCGGAAGTCGGTTCATATCCTTTTTGTTCAAAAGCACAACACCGCTCATTCCGTTTAACTTTTTTGCAAATGTGTAAATCAGTTCAAAGTAATCTTCATCGGGAAGATTTTTCATTTTATTAAGAATTTCACTGTATGTCTTGTCAATTTCTTCACGCCTTCTCTTTAGGAAAGCGTTGCGTGTTTCAAGGTCGCAACGGCTCTTTGAAGCCGCCTGCATCTGCTTGGTCTTTGACTGTGCCCTGTCGGCAATTTCGGCAGAAATCTTGTCGGCATCAAGCTTTGCCTGTGCCATAATCTGTGCGCATTTTTCATCGGTTTCAGCACCTATTTGGCTGATTCTTTCGTCACAGTCAAGACTTATGCGATTTAAAATTTTATCACCGCTGCTCAAAGTGATTCCACCTTTCTTTCGTAATTTTCGTTAGTCGGTTATCAGATGTTAAGGTTTGGAACTGTGATAACAACGAGAAGTGAAACAATGAATGAAAGGAGAGCGTAAATCTCAACGAGAGTTACGGAAACCATAGCCTTTGAGAAGTTTGAATCGTCCTTTGCGCTGAGTGCAATACCCGAAACGGCTGCCTTGCCCTGTGCAAAACCTGAAATCATACCGCCGATACCGATAGCAAGCGATGCTGCAAAGTATGCAAGTCCCTGTCCGATTGTCGGAGCTGTGCCACCGAGAACGCCGCCGCTTACGAGAATAAGGAATCCTACGATAAATCCGTAAAGTCCCTGAGTACCCGGGAGAAGTGTGAGAACGAGCATTTTACCGAATTTTGATGAGTCCTCGGAAAGAACTCCCATAGCTGCCTGTGCGGCAGAGCCTACACCTCGAGCAGAACCTACGCCTGCAAGTGCTGTTGCTATTGATGCGCCTAAAAGTGCGAAAAATATTCCATTCATTTTGATTTGTCCTCCTGAATTTTAATATATTTACTGTTGAGCTTGAACGGCTTAAACTGTTTGCCGCCTCCCTCATAGAATTTTCCGAACATTTCAACATACTGAAGTCGCATTGTGTGAACATATGAACCGAGTGCGTTGAGTCCGATGTTGATTGCGTGTCCGATGATGAACACAATAATGAGTAAGATAATTCCAAACCAGCTCTTGCCGAACATGGTCGAAAGCATATTGAATACCTGAGCCATAACTCCCGTTGTAAGTCCGAGAGCAAGAAGTCTAGAGTAGCTCAGAAGGTCACTGATGTAACCTGTGATGTCATAGAGAGAGGCAAGTCCGCCGATGACTTTGCCGAATCCCTTTTTGTTTCTGCCCTGTGTGAGAACAAGACCGATTGCGCAGAAAATCGCAATGCCTGCACCGATATAGATGAGTGTCTGACCGAATGCCATACCTGCCGCCAAAACGGCAAATCCGATGAGCATCAGCATCCAAAGTCCTGTGTCAAAGAACGCTCCGCCGTAATCCTTGTGCTTTAGGCAAACATAGAATTTGCAGCCCATACCAACAAGAATGTGTACAAGACCGAATGCTATTGAAATAATCATCAGCATAAGTGCATCCTTTTGCGGATCAATTGTCGGCCACGGGAAGATTTCTTTCATTGTAATGCTTGCACCCGTAAAGTAGTTGTAAAGGGTTGCGGGGGCATCTCCGAAGAAGCTTGCAAAAACAAGTCCCCAGAAAAATGTTGAAACACCGCAATATTGGAACAGCTTCAAGGTGTTTCGCATTTCCTTGTCAGGCTTGAACAGCTTTATTGCAAGTCCTGTTCCTATTACCATTAACAGTCCGTAGCCTGCGTCCGAGAACATCATTCCAAAGAAAAAGTAGAAGAAGAATGCAAGCAACGGCGTTGGATCAATATCGCCATGCGACGGGGGAGAGTACATATTTACAATGCTCTCTGCCGGTGCTGCAAAGCGATTGTTCTTTAGCTTTACAGGAGCTTTTTCCTCGTCAACATCGCCAAATTCAACATAGCATACAGAAACTCGTTCACAAAGCCTTTCAAGCTTTTCACAGTCCTCCTCGGGAATATAACCCGAAATGACAAAAACATTCCGTGAATGCTGAAGTTCACCGATTACGCTGTATTTATCGGCTCTGATTCTGAAATAATCCTGTGTATCTTTAATATCTTTTCGTCTGTCTGCAAAGGAAATGATTTCTTTTTTTGCGTTTTCTGTATCATCTTCAAGCTTGTGACTTCTTTCAACAAGCTTTTTTGATTCCGCCAAAGGGGTAAGACTTGAGTTCGTAACAGGTTTTGCAAAACCGATATCACGCAGAGCATTTTCTGCAAGCTCCTTTTGAGCAATCGGTGCAAAAAGTACAATACAGGTAAGCACCTCGTTTGCAAATTGAATTTCAAAATCAAATTCAAGCTTCGGAGAAGCCTCGGCAAGTGCCTCTGAAAGCGATACCTCGTTGTACTCCTTTTGAATTGAGCCTATGAAAACAGCCGTTGTTTTTGTGTCCTTTGCATTAAGCGGAATGTCAAGATTCTTCCACGGCTCAAGCTGTGCAAGAGCGGTTTTTATACGAATCCGTTCCGCCGCATTATCGGCAATCTGTTTGTTAAGCTCACAAATTCTGTTGCACACATCAATAACTTCGCCTGCATTTGATGCGATAACTCCGATTTCATCGGGATCAATCTCCCGCCGTCCGCAAAAAGCGGAAAGCATACTTTTCTTTTCGGGAGAGTTGCTGTCGAGAATTTTCAGAGCGTTTTCACTGAGAGTAACATTTCGCTCGAAAATCTGAATTTGTGAGGTCATATCAATCTTGCCGAAACCTTTTCTGCAGGTTTCGGTCTTTTCAATCTGAACCAAACCCGAATCCTGCAAATGTTCAAGAAGTCGCTTTCTGTCCTGTCTTAGGGCAATAATCCGAACCGACTTCATTTTAAGTTTTGCCAATTTCTATCACCACGCTTCTTTCATTGCAACCGTTTTAAAGAGAGAGCCTTTGTATAGCCCCGTCAATAACACGCTTGCGGTTTTTGTCTGCAGTCTGAGAGAGAATGTCGCACTCAAGATTTGCCTTTTCAGAGGCTTTCTCAAGCTCTTTTTTGCCCTCTTTCGCAGTCTTTTCAAAAAGCATATCGGCATCCTTCTGTGCCTTTTCCTTTGCCGAAAGCACAACCTGTTTGGCATCTGCCTTTGTCTGTTCAACCCTTTCTGCTGATTCTGCTCGTGCATTTGCCTCACGCTGTCTGCAATCCTCTTCGGCATTGTAAATGGCGTCCAGCATATCTTTTGCCATTGTTATCCTCCTTTGCTAAAAATTGCATAAAAATATTTTTGAAGAATACACTATTTTGTTTATTCTA
>ENA-OQBD01000245-OQBD01000245.1-human-gut-metagenome-genome-assembly--contig:-NODE-245-length-30883-cov-5.110613_pt1 | contig 30883 bp, 24 predicted proteins | sample MGYA00242742_ERZ504543 | MGnify/ENA primary metagenome ERZ504543 (study PRJEB26092, sample SAMD00036239) | human gut metagenome | host: Homo sapiens | study: EMG produced TPA metagenomics assembly of...
GAATTGCAGGTGCTTGCAGATGAAGCACTGCGCGTAATTCCGGAACGGGTACAGTTTTATGCCCCGGTTGTCGGCGTGACCTATGGCAGGATCACCATACGAAACCAGCGTACACGCTGGGGAAGCTGCAGTGCAAAGGGCAATCTTAACTTTAACTGCCTGCTGATGAAAGCACCCCCGGAAGTGCTGGATTACGTGGTTGTCCATGAGCTGTGCCACCGGCTGGAGATGAACCATTCACCACGCTTCTGGGCACAGGTGGAGCGTGTGCTTCCAGACTATAAAATTTCCCGCAAATGGTTACGGGAACATGGCAATGAGCTTATGGATTTAAACCCATAAGAAGGAGATACCGGTATTCCTGCATCTCCTTCTTGCTTTCATGTTATTTTTTCACATGTAATATCGTTCTGTTCTCAATTACTTTCTATTGTATAAGTCCCCTCTTCAAAATTTACATGCAATTCGGCATATGCCCCGTCATATTCCCAGCGGATTTCCAGAGAACTCTCCTCTCCGGAGATTGTCACCTCTGCACCTTCCGAAAATGCCTTATGGGTATTCCTCATACGGATTAGCGCAAGCTGTTTTTGAACCACATCTTTTTTCAGTCCTTCCGCGATCTGATCACCGGAAAGATTTGTCCGGTTGATTTCCTTATGTCCGGATTCCCCTGCACGCTGCACCGCTTCATGGTCATTTTTTCCGGCAAACAGATCCAGATACCAGATCTGCGGTTTGCCCGGCATAAACATCTGGATGGCCCGCGCCAGAAGCATTTTTTCATCCGACTCTCCCAATGCACTGTAGTACGTGGCATTTACCTGATAATACAGATTCTTTTGTCCATGTAAATTTTTGACCATGCCCCCACGGGATACAATCCGGTCAATTAACGACTGGATCTCCTCTTTTGGAAGCAGTCCCTTTAAATCCAGAAGCGGGATGCCGTCGTGACAGCCAAGCATGTTGACCGTGGAGATCTTCTTTTCCACAATTTCCTTCGCCCATGCTGCAAGGTATGTTCCGCGCCTGTTCTCAATCGCATCAATGACCAGTCCCGGCAGGAAAAAATCGTAGGTCGCATAGCCTTTTTCTGCAAGCGTCTGGTATATTTTTTCGCCATACGCTGCGTGGATCTCCGGCAAAAGCGTAAGTCCCAAAGGTTCTGCCAGCGCATGAATCTTCTGTAAAAGTTCCCATGTCTCCGGATCATTGAGGAAGTTTTTCTTTCCCGGTGTCTTCGGCGCATAGGCAAAGGCATCCAGCCGCACGATCGCCGCTCCGTAAGAAGCTATTTTCTCCAGTGTTTCACGATAAAACTCCCACACCTTTGGCGACTGGATGTTTACATCCATCTGTCCGAGATAGTGTCTGCCATGCACTTCCTGATAAAAGGTATTCCAGTACGGCACCTTTTTTCCATCCGGAAATTCCACCATCAGGATCGGCAGCCCGGGTTTGCGGAAAAACATCTGCTTCAGGCAGCTTTCCTCCGGCTGGATATAGCCTTCCTCTGTCATGGTTCCATGCCCTTCCCAGAAGCGGTTCCAGTCGATGAAAAAATCGCGGTACGCAGAAGCCTCCCCTTTTTCCACAAGATCCTGAAACTGTGGGGACTGTGCGGAAGCATGGTTTAAAATAAAATCCAGTTTCAGGTCAATCCCCATATTCTTTAACTGGTCAAGGTCTTCCCGGTTGGCAAGCTGCTCATTCAGGTCATAATCGATCACGGAAAATCCCCGGTCGAGATCGGAATGATACAGGCTCGGCAGAATGTAAAAGGAAGAAAATACATCCTGCATTGCCTCAGTTTTTAGCAATGTTACAATATCTCCCAGATTTCCTCCAAGGCTGTCGGGATATGCATTGAGCATCGGTTTATGGTTCATAAACTCTTCCGTCCTTTCCCACGATTAATCCTGCATTTTTGCGCTGCACTTCAAGTTTTTCCTGTTCCAGTTCTACCACGCGGCAGATAAACGGGCTTGCGGCATTCTCATCGCGGTTTCTGCGGATGCGCCGCTCCTTTGTCTCCTCTGGGGAACTTTCCAGAAAGACGGGCAGATCCACACCATGTAAATCGTCACTGCCTCCGTGTGTCCACTCCAGAAGTAATACGGATATTCCGGAAAAATCGGTTTCTTCCGATGAAATCTCGCCATCTTCCCGTCCCATATGCCGCAATGTGATCGTATCTTTTCCCTCATGAAATGCCGCAATCACTTCATTGATCCGGTCGAAGTCAATCTCTTTCTTTGTTCCGAGATATCCACGCAGTCCGTCTTCCCCGGTTTCTTTATACACACGCATCCGTTCTTCATCATTGCGTTTTGGAATCCGGTGTGGATAATCATCGCCCGAGAGCAGATAACAACCCGTTCCGTCATTTAAAAAGTACTGCTGCAATGCCGTTGCAAGTGTTGTTTTTCCGGAACCGGAGCCACCGTAAAGGCTGATGACCACTCGATTTTTGACATTCCTGTCACACCATTTCTGCACTTTTTCATATAATGTTCCAGCCTCTTTCAGCTCTGTAAGAGAAAACTGATATGCCTCATATTCTCTGGTAAACGGTGGAAGCGGAATTCCCGCATGCATCAGTGCTGCACCGGAATACTGTCTGCCGCTCTGTTCTTCCAGATACACGGCATCCGGCTTTAACCCACGCAGGCGGACATAAACGGTCGCCTGATTTGCCTCTGCCATAAGACGCACTACGCTTACCAGTGCATGATCCTGTTGCTCTGAGACGGACATCCATGCCGCAATTTCATCCGTAAACGGATCCGACAGCCGCCAGTACGTTCCCTCGTTAATGAGCGTTTCATACTTCTTGTACGTTTTGATCTGCTCCCGGATCTGCTGTTTTTCCTCATCCGATAAAAGCGCCGGGTTTAATTCGTAACCGAAAGTTCCCGCCATCGCCGTCACCCCACGGGTATGGAAACTTGTCACCCGTCCGGTCTGGTGATTTGGCACCGCTGAAACATGCGCCCCCATCGCGGAAACCGGATAGAAAAACGAAGTTCCGTACTGGATTCTTGTGCGGTTGATCGCATCGGTATTGTCGCTGCACCAGATCTGTGGGGAATAATAAAGCATTCCCGCGTCAAACCTGCCGCCGCCACCGCTGCATCCCTCCAGCAGAAGATCCGGATAGCGGCTGCACAGGTGTTCCAGAAAATCATAGACACCAAGCACATAATCATAGGAAAGATTTCCGGCATAAACATCTGCCATGCTGCGGTTCATATCCCACTTGACATAATCAATTTTTCCCTGATCGAGCACGGCACAGATCTGGTCAAATACACAGTCGCGCACTTCTTTTCTGGAAAAATCAAGCAGTAGCTGGTTTCTCGAGCGCACCGGCTTTTTCCCCGGAATCCGGATCGCCCAGTCCGGATGCGCCCGGTACAGATCACTGTCTTCATTGACCATCTCCGGCTCAATCCAGATGCCAAATTTCACGCCCTGCTCATGCACACGGGTAATAAGATCTGCCAGACTGCCACCTAGTTTCGTTTCATTGACCCACCAGTCCCCAAGGGAAGAATTGTCATCGTTTCTTTTCCCGAACCAGCCGTCATCCATTACTACCATATCAATTCCAAGGGAAGCGGCTTCTTTTGCCAGATCCACAATCGTATCTCCCGTAAAATCAAAATAGGCTGCCTCCCAGCTGTTGATCAGCACCGGACGCTGCATATGGACATATTTGCTGCGGCACACATGGTTGCGGATGCAGTTATGATACTGCTGCGACAAAGCAGACAATCCATCTGCCGAATAGGATAAAATGACTTCCGGCACCGTAAAGGTTTCTCCAGCCGTGAGCGGGTAGGAAAACAGTTCTTCATTTAATCCAAGAAGCAGGCGCGTCTGGTTGAACTGGTCTTTTTCCGCCTCACATGAGAAATTGCCGCTGTATACAAACAGCATGCCATAGCAGCTGCCTGCCGTCTCTGTTGTCCCTTTTTCTGCCAGAATTACTGCGGGATTATACTGATGGCTGGATGTTCCCCTGCAGCTGCCAAACGCAATCGTTCCATGTCCCAGCGGGGTGCGCTCCAGATTGCGCTCCATGGCATGCTTTCCATAAAACCGCAGGACATCAAACTCTCCCTGTACAAAATCCAGACAGGCTGCCGCTGCCTTTTCGATCGTAATCTGTCCGGTTCCCGTATTTTTAATCCGTACACTCCTTGTAATGACATCGGTTTCTTCTAAAACGCCATACAGCAGATGCACTTCAACCTGTGCGTTTTCATCTGCAAGGACTATTTCCAGTGTCTGTGCTTCGTTTTCATCTGCCCAGACAGCCGGAAGTCCCTGTAACTGATACTTGCCGCTTCGGATCTCATAGCTCTTAAAAAGCAGATCCGCACTTTCCACCCCTTTTTCATTTTTGATATTCAGCGCGATATTGCGGTAATCCCCAGTGCCAAGGGACGGATATTCCTGTGGCAGCGCATCCAGCGAATAGGTGCGGTCCATACCGGCTGCATAAGGATTTCCGGAAAATCCGCGGTCTGCATAGGTTAAGACATAATCCATGGAACTGTTTGTTTTTTCCCCATAGTACAGATGCAGCAGATATCCCAGTGGATCAACCTGCATCTGATAAGTTGTATGCGCCGTATGCAGGGTAAATATTTTTTTATTTGGATTGTATATAATTGCCATAGAAGTCACCTCGTTTATTCTTTATCCTTTGACTGCACCGTTTGCCACACCATTCAAAATCTGTTTCTGACAGATCATATAAAAGATCAGGATCGGGATCAGTGCCAGAATATAGGAGGCAAACGCCAGATTGTAATTGGTTCCAAACTGTGTCTGGAAGTTAAGCTGTGCAAGCGGCAGCGTATTCTGTCCGGTTCCGGACATGATCACAAGCGGTGTCATAACATCGTTCCAGGTTCCAAGGGCTGTCAGAATCGCAACCGTCGCATGCATCGGTTTCATCATCGGGAATACCACTCTCCAGTAAGTCGTCCAGGTACTTGCCCCATCAATATCTGCTGCTTCTTCGAGTGCTTCCGGAATATTTTTTAAATATCCACTGTAAAGCAGGACATTCATTGGCATGTAAAATACCAGATACAACACGATGACACCGGCACGGTTTCCAAGTCCCATGTGTGCCGTCTGTTTTACCAGAGGCATCATTAAGATGGAAAATGGAACAAACATACCACTGACAATATACAGATAGATAAAACGGAAACTTTTTCTTCTTGCCATGCCCCGCCCGATCACATAGCCTGCAATCGAGTGGATCAGAATTGCCAGTACGATCGTTACCAGAGTGATCAGTAAACTGTTTCCAAGAGAACGCCAGAAATCGGTCACTTCCATTGCCTGACGGAAGTTTTCAAAACTCCATTGTTTCGGGAAAGAAAGTGCACCCGCCACATCGTTTGTCATCTCACTTGGTTTCTTAAACGCAATGATCGCTGCCATATACAGTGGAAAAAATACGGTAACCGTCCCCAAAATCAGAACAATCGTAAGTACCCGGTTTGTTTTCTGTTTTTCTTTCATCATAACTGCTCCTCCTTCTTATTCATGACTGTCATCTGGAAAAGTGAAATTGCCACAATCACAATAAAGAAAATAACTGCATTTGCACTCTGGAATCCAAACTGTCCGCCATCCATACCATTTTTATAAATCAGGTAAGAGATCGATTCGGTGCTCTGTGCCGGACCTCCCTTGGTCAAAGACATGATCTGGTCGAATACCATGAGAAAATTCTTTGTGCTCAATACCAGATTGATTGTTACAAACGGCATAACCAGTGGAAATGTTACTTTCCAGAACTGTTTCCATTTACTTGCTCCATCAAGCATACTCGCCTCGTAAACTTCCTCCGGGACGGTCTGCAGACCGGAAATATAAATAATGGTATTCATGGCAACTGCCTGCCATACACCAACAATCAGCACACCAATCCACGCATATTTTTCACTTGCAAGAATACTGTTCTGTAAAAATCCAATATGGAACACATTTCCCACAGTTGGAAGAATGTAAGTAAAAATAAAACTAAAAATATAGCCGATGACAAGTCCTCCTAAAATATTCGGTACAAAATAAATACCGCGCAGTGCACTTTTGCAACGGATCTTACTGTTTAATCCAACTGCCATGATCAAACTCAGCACATTTACCAATATCGTTCCTGCCAGTGCATATTTAAACGTAAACACATAGCTTTTTCCCACGCGGGAATCCGTAAACAGATCTGCATAGTTCCGGAACCCGACATAATCGTACGTTCCGTATCCTTTATAATTGGTAAAACTGTAAATCACACCTTTGATCATTGGAAGTGTATTGAATGCAAAAAATAAGATCACAACCGGTATAACAACCGCCCAGAATGTTTTGTCCCTGTTTGACATTTTCTTTTTCATTTTGCATCCTCCTGTTCTTTCTGATAATCCTGTACTTTCCGAATCAGATCCCGGTTGTAGCGCTTCCAGTCGGAATCAAATTTTTTCAAAAACTTTTCCTGTGCATTGTCGCTTGTATCCAGCAGGAACGTCTGGATCATGGCATCCACGCTCATCTCACTCGGATAATGGTGATCCTGATAATCTGCCATGCGGTTATTTTCAATGTAAGGACGCATATCCTTAAGTGTTTCCGGAATTGCAAAATCCCCATCCTTGCAGGCAATTCCGCCCTGATCATCCAGATAAATCTGAATGGTTTCATCGTCATACAGATATTTTAAAACTTCATATGCTGCTTCTTTGTTTTTGCATGCTTTCATTACGGAAAACTGCAGATCAATTCCTGAATTTAATACATTGTCTGATTCGTTATCATTTGCAGGAAATGTAAAAGAGCCGATATTCATGTCCGGGTTGACCGATTTGATCTGCGGGATCGCATAGCTTCCGATCGGATACATGGCAGATTCCCCGCGGGCAAATGCTGTACAGGCATCGTTATAACCGTATGCATACGGATTTTTTTCGGCGTAATCCAAAAGCGCACGCATCTTTTCTGCTACCGGTCCATACGTATCGGAAAATGTGGTATTTCCCATATTTACCTGATTGCAGGTGTCCGAATCGGTAAGTCCGACTGCCAGCGCATTCCACGGAGCCAGACAGGTCCAGGTATCTTTAAATCCCAGATACAGCGGAAGTGTTCCGCTTTGCTTTATTTCATCACACAGTGTGGTAAATTCCTGCCAGGTGGTCGGAACTTTCCAGCCATTTTCCTCAAACAGATCTTTGTTATATAAAATTCCTGCCGCGTTTGCCACATATGGAAGTGCATACGTGCCATCCTTTGGAATAAACTCCAGTTCCTTATCCATATCCAGATATGCCTGTTTTACGGTCTGGACTTCATCCAGATCGGAAATATCTTCAAACAGGTCTGCATCTAAAAAATTGGAGTAGTTGATATCTCCTCCGATTGCGATGATATCCGGATAATCCTCCCGGATAAAACGTGTCTTTAAAATGGTCATTGCTTCATTTGGAGATGAAATCGTCAAATGAATGTCATCATGTGTTTCATTGAACTGCTTTTCAATTTTTTCAAATGCCTTAACTGCTTCTGGTTTGTAGGAAACCACTTCAATCTCCGTTTTTCCATCCGCCCTTTTTTCGCTTCCGCATCCAGCAAGTCCTGTCATACACATACCAAGTGCAAGCACAGCCGCAAGACCACGGAAAATATTCCTTTTTGCCATATTCCTCTCTCCTTTTCTTAAATATATCCGCTTGCCTTTTTGATAATCTGATTATAACATACCTTTATGCGTCCTTAAATACCCACATTTTTTTAATTTTATACCCAAATGCAATATTTTGTGCTATAATAGATACTAATATCGCATTTTGGTATATACGGAGTGTTTTATGAGTAATACATTTTTTAATATTTTTCCAAATGAAAATTTTATTGACCTGTGCATGTATCAGTTTGGATATGAACAGTGTGATCCCGGCCATTCGTTCGGACCTGCAACGCGCAACCACTACCTGTTCCACTACGTTCTTTCCGGAACCGGAACGCTTATGGCAGACAATGCAAAGGGGGAAACACAAACCTATTCCGTAAAAAGCGGACAGGGATTTATGATTTTCCCGGGGCAGATCAATACTTACATTGCCGATGAACAGCTTCCATGGGAATATATGTGGATCGAATTTGACGGCTTACGTGTAAAAGAGGCTTTAAGTGTCACAGATTTGTGCAAAGACGCGCCCGTTTATCATTCCCATTCCAAAGAATTACGGGAAAAACTTGCCGATGAAATGCTTTATATCGTCAATCATCCGCAGGAATCCTCCTTCCATCTGATCGGGCATCTGTATCTGTTTTTGGATTATCTGCTGCAGTCGGCAAAGTCAGCAACGCTGATCTCCAGTGGGCGCATGAGTGATTATTATATAAAAGAAGCGATCAATTATATGGAACAGAATTTTCAGAATACTATTTCGATTGAAGATATCGCTGCGGTATGTGGCATCAACCGGAGTTATTTCGGAAAAATCTTCCGCAACTCGACCGGTCGCTCCCCACAGGAATTTCTTATGAACTACCGAATGGTAAAGGCTACGGAATTATTAAAGCTGACTTCCTTATCCATTGCAGATGTCGGCTCTGCCGTCGGATACGAAAATCAGCTTCATTTTTCCCGTGCATTTAAAAATATTTATGGTGTTTCCCCTCGGGAATGGAGAAAACAGAACAAATAGCTTATGCTTCCTGCTTCTTTGCAGTAAACAGTTTCTTCAGACAGCTGAATGCAACCAGCACACCGAGAACCATCAGAAGAATAGCCACGATAAACTGCAGACCGTCTACCAGGAAAGTTGCCTGACCACCGGCAATATTGGAAACCAGTGCAATGGTCTTCTGGATCAGTGCGGTAAACGTAACTGCCAGCATAACAAACATCGGTATGTAAAGTGTCCAGCCGGTTCTTCCAGTTGTCTTTAAGAATACCGCAAGTGCAATCAGTACAAGTGCTGCAAGCAGCTGGTTCGCAGAACCAAACAGTGGCCAGATATTATTGTATCCGCCAAGAGTCAGTAAATAACCAAAGAATAAGGTAATAATTGTTGCAAAATATTTATTAGTCAGAACTTTCTGCCAGCCCGGCATCTTGGAAGTGTCAGTAGTATCCCCGTAAAACAGCTCCTGAAACGACATACGTCCGATCCGTGCAACAGAATCGAGAGAGGTCAGTGCCAGTGCAGATACACACATCGTCATAAATACGGTAGCAACCTGTACCGGAATACCGAATTTTTCGAAAAATCCTGCAACACCAGCAGAGAAAATAGAAAACGGAGTACCCTCCGGCTTTGTTCCGTTTACGGCAACCGCACCAACAACAACCAGTGCAATGACTCCGAGCAGTGACTCTACCACCATGGCACCATAACCGACCATCGGCATATCTTTCTCATTACTGATGGTCTTTGATGATGTTCCGGAAGAAACCAGACTGTGGAATCCGGATACCGCACCACAGGCAATCGTTACAAATAAGGTAGGGAACAGATAACTGCCATCTACATTAAATCCGCTAAATGCATTCAGCTTCATAGTCGGATGCTCTGCAATGACACCGACAACCGCACCAATGATCATGCCCAGCAGCATGAAAGTGGTCATGTAATCACGCGGCTCCATGAGCAGCCACATCGGCATGACAGAGGCAAGGAACAGATATGCCATAACAATATAGATCCAGGTACTCTTTGTCGCATACATTGGAAGTTTCATACCAATGATAAACATGACAACCAACAGGGCAATGGCAACCACTGCGCGAACCCACTCTTTCATTTTCCCGACCTTTTTCTGAATCAGGCCAAAGATGATGGCAACAACGATAAACAACATGGAAATGGATGCTGCTGCGGAATTCGCATAGCCTGTTGCCTTTGTCATCCCTTCCACACCTTTTCCGACAAACGTTCCGGCAACCATATCGGTAAAAGCTGCCATAACCAGAAGTGTAAACAGCCAGCAGAACAGCATAAATAATTTCCGTCCGGTTCTTCCGATGTATTTCTCGATGATCATTCCCATCGATTTTCCTTCATTTTTAACGGAAGCATACAGTGCTCCAAAATCCTGCACGGCTCCGAAAAACAAACCTCCGATCAGCAGCCATAACAATACCGGCACCCAGCCGAATACGGATGCCAGGATCGGTCCGGTGACAGGTCCCGCACCTGCAATGGAAGAAAACTGATGGGCAAACACTGTCAGTTTGGAGGAAGGAACATAATCCTGTCCATCTTCATGCGTATAAGCCGGAGTTTTTGCTTTCGGATCCAGCCCCCATTTGTTGGCAAGCCAGCGTCCGTATAACAGATAGCCGGCACCAAGTACCACAATTGCAATTAATACGATAACTAAACCATTCATTGTTTTTTCGCCATTTGGCGACTCCCTTCTTAATATTTGCAAAGAGAATGGAACAGAAATAAAAAACCTCCGTCCCTATATACCTCTTATCAGTATATAAAGACGAAGGCTTATGTTATGCTTCCGCGTTACCACTTTATTTGCCGTATGAAACGACCACTCACTCTCATCTCAACAGACTCCCCTCTGCAGAAATAAGGTTCCTGATAACGGTAGAATACCGGTGAAGCTTACTGTCCTGACGGAATTCAGCCCACAGCTCACAGAGGATGGTCACCATATCTGTCTGTTGTCTCGCACCGCCCGACAACTCTCTGGAAAAAAGTATATTGTGATCGTATTCTGTTCTATGCATTTGCTCTATGACTCTTCGTTAACAAAAAACATAGCACTTGATTCGACAATTGTCAATACACCTTTCAACTATTTTCTCTTTTTTCTTGCAAGAACGACACTTTGGATCACCAGGAACAGACAAAGCATTGCTGCAATTGTGATGCCTGTCCACCATGCCTGATCCAGTCCGGCGGAGGAAACAATATTCTGAATCGTACTGAGGGAGAGTACACCGAAGAATGTTCCAATGATGTTTCCGACACCGCCGGTCAGGAGTGTTCCACCAATAATGGATGATGCAATCGCGTTCATTTCCATCCCGCTTGCATGTGTTGCCGCACCGGAACCGACATGCAGGAAATATACATAGCCTGCAATACCGGCGAGCAGCCCACTCAGCAGATGCGCAAGAAAACGTGTCTTTTTAACGTTAATTCCAAGCATAAGAGCACTCTGGCGGTTACCTCCAACCGCATAAAACGAACGGCCAAGCTTCGTCCAGCGAAGCATGACAAACATAATCACAACGATCAGGATTGCCACAATCACACCGATTTCCACATATGCATTCACATATTTGCCAATACGGTTGACAGATCCCATTCCCGGAACAATTACACGGGTATCTTTCAATTTCACAAATGCCTCATTTTGTACATTGAACGGATCTGTATGTACGATAGAAGTCATACCTCTTGCAAAGAACATACCTGCAAGTGTTACGATAAATGGCTGAATATCCAGATACGCTACCAAAAATCCCTGTACCAGACCAAATCCAAGACCAATGGCAAGTGCAATCAGGAGAGATACAAACACATTTCCGCCCTTGAAATCCAGATATACCGCGCAGCACATACTTACAAGTGCAACGACACCGCCGACTGAAATATCAATGCTTCCGGTAATCATAACCAGACTAAGTCCGCATGCTGTAATGATCAATGCTCCATTGGCATTTAAAATATTAAAAAATGTCTGTGGTTTTAAAAATCCGCCGCCCTCAAAAATCATCGCGCCGATATACATCAGGAAAAATACAACGATGGTGATTGTCAAAAGCAGGTTGGCATCGGAAAGTGATACCTTTTTTAAGGATTTTGATTTCATATTAGCCTACCTCCTTTGCATTTCTTACTTTCATCTTCTGTGAAAAAGATGCAAATTTTTCCCGTACCACCGGAGCACTGATGACAACTAGGATAATAACAACAATTGCCTTATAAGCAGAGATTGCTTCGGATTTTACGTTGAACTTATACAGTGTTGTGGTTAAAAACTGAATGACATATGCACCCAGAATAGATGCCGGCAGATTAAATTTGCCACCGCTTAATGAATTTCCTCCAAGTGCTACTGCAAGGATCGCATCCATCTCAATATCTTTTGCAATAACAGAATAGTTAATTGTGGAAATACGACTTACTTTGATCAATGCTGCCACTGCCACACAAAGTCCTAAAATAACAAAGCTCAAAAACTTGATAAATGCCGGATTTAATCCGTTTAATCGTGAAGAACTCTCATTAATACCGACTGCCTGCGTATACAAACCAAGGCTTGTAAATTTCATAACCAGTCCCATAACGATCATACATGCTACCGCAATAAAAAACGGAGTCGGAATTGGAATTCCCGGAATAAAACCACCAAAGTATCCAAACGACGGATCGCTGATTACCGGAAGTTCGTTATTGTTGATCCATGCTGCAATGGAACGCCCTGCAGTATAAAGAATCAGGGTTGCTACCATCGGCTGAATCTTAAATCCGGCAACGAGGATACCATTAAATGCACCAAAGAGCATAGCTACCACGCAGCTTACGAGAAAGGCTACAATGATTGGAGCCTGCAGATGATCCGGACGGGAATTTGTGCCGCAAAGTACACGAAGGATAACTGAACCGGCAATCGCGATACCTGCACCAACAGAAATATCCTGTCCTCCGGAAGCTGCTGTAACTAACGTCATACCAATTGCCAGAATGGCAAGTTCTGAGCCGTAGTCCAAAATTGTGATCAGATAACCGGATAATACATGATTTCCGGCGCTGTTTACGTCCAGTGTTATTTTATAGAACGATGGATCGGCGATCAGATTAAATACCGCCAGCAGCACAAGGGCCACGATCGGAATCAGAATCTGCTTTCCGCTGAACATATCCATAAAGTTCTTTTTTTGTAATGTTCTTGTTTTAGCCATTCTTTTTTTCACCTCCGGCAATGGTATCCATAATCTTGCTCTGCGTTAAGTCTTCACCTGAGATTTCGCCTACTTTCCTGCGATCGCGCATAACGATCAGACGGGAGCAGGTACGCAGCATTTCATCTGTTTCCGAAGAAATAAAGGTCACACTCATACCCTCGGATGCAAGCTTTAACACCAGCTTTTGAATTTCAATTTTTGTTCCGATATCAATGCCTCGCGTTGGCTCATCCAGGATCAGATATTCCGGATGTGTCAGAAGCCAGCGGGCAAGAATTACTTTCTGCTGATTTCCACCAGAGAGAGATTTAATCGGTGTATCCGCCGATGCCGTCTTGATTTCCAGCAGCTTGATATATTCGTCCGCAAATTTGTTTGCCTGCGCTTTGCTGAACGGACGGAAGAAACCGCGCAGCACCTGTGCTGCAAGAATGATATTATCGCGGACGGAGAGGTCTCCAACGATACCATCCACCTTTCGGTCTTCCGGCAGATAAGCAATTCCGTTTTTCATAGCATCTATAGGTTTTGTAATTCTGATTTCTTTTCCGTTCTTTTTGATCTTTCCACCAATGATACGGTCCGCACCAAAAATTGCACGCACACACTCACTTCGTCCAGATCCCAGCAGACCGGTAAATCCATTGACTTCTCCTTTTCTTATATAGAAATCAAATGGTTTGATGCCTGCGTTACTCTGCAACTGTTCCACTTCAAATACCGGTGGAACATTTTCATCCGCATGATATACCTGCGTCTCATCTTTGATCTGCGCCTCATCGTCCAGCTCTTTGCCCAGCATCTTTGCTACAAGCTGCACACGTGGAAGTTTTTCAATCTCGTATTCTCCCACCAGTTTGCCGTCCCGAAGCACGGTGATACGGTCACATACCTCATATACCTGATCCAGAAAGTGTGTAACAAAGATGATTCCTACACCTCTGGCTCTTAAGTCTTTCATTAACCCAAACAGCTTCTGCACTTCTTTATCGTCAAGAGAAGACGTCGGCTCGTCAAGGATAAGCACCTTACAATCCATGTCTACAGCCCTGGCAATGGCTACCATCTGCTGGATTGCAATGGAACAGTTTGCCAGCTGCTGTGTTGCTTTTGCCGGAATATCGAGTGATTGCAGAATTCTGTCTGCATCGGCGTTCATTTTTTTCCAGTTCTGCATTCTTCCTTTTGTTCGTCCGATAAACATGTTTTCTGCTACCGACAGATTCGGGCAAAGCGTAATTTCCTGATACACGGTACTGATTCCAAGATTCTGTGCATCCTGCGGCGAATGAATTGCCACTGCTTTGTCGTTTCCTTTGAGGAAAATTTCTCCCTCATCTTTTTCATATACGCCGGTCAGCACCTTAATCAATGTAGATTTTCCCGCGCCGTTTTCACCCATCAGCGCGTGAATTTCTCCTTCACGCAGGGAGAAATCAACCGCCTGCAATGCCTTTACCCCTGTAAAGTTTTTGTGGATATTTTTCATTTGTAATACAACATTTTCTTTCACCAGCTTATTCACCCCTTGCTTTTTTGGTTAGAAAACGCGGCGCTGCGTTTTCCTCATACGCGGCGCCGCGCCAAATGTTTCCTGTTTTGTTTAGATACCGTATTTATTTACATCATCCTCTGTGATGGTTGTTGCATCAAAACCTTTCTCATCCATGATGATGGTCTTCTCTGTGATTTCCTCGTTGTTCTGTAATTTCTGGATAACATCGGCAATGTAAGAAGCCTGGAATGGATTACACTGTCCATCATAGTTCCAGTTCTGATCTAACAGTTCCTGTAATGCCCACTTGTTGCAGTCAAATCCCATAACGATAACGTCTTTGCCAACACCGTGAGAAATATTTGCTTTGTCAAGAGCGGCAACAGCCCCCTTTGCCATATCATCGTTCTCTGCATAGATAACGTTGAATTTCTCTCCACTGTCGATAACGGACTGTACGATCTGCTGTGCTTTTTCTGCATTCCACTCTGCAGTCTGCTCATTTACAATGTTCCATCCTTCAGCTGCTGCTGTATCTGTTAATGCTCCGGATCTTCCTTTCTGTGCTGCAGATCCCATAACACCCTGAATGTGAATGATGTTATACTCATCAAGATTCTGTGCCTTTAACCAGTCACATGCAGTCTGTCCTTCTTTATCCATATCAGATACGATTGATGCTGCATACAGGCTTTCATCTGCATCGATAACACGGTCAAAAAGAATTACCTGTGTTCCTGCATCCTGTGCATCCTTTAATACGGAATCCCATCCGGATGTGTCTGCTGCGGAAAGAAGTAAGTAATCCACACCATCCTGAATGAATTTCTGTGCTGCTGTAATCTGTTCATCGTTCTTTAAGCTGTATGCAAATGATGCATCGTAACCGTTTTCTTTTGTAAACATGTTCTTCATGTCTTTATCGTTTGCGGTACGATATCCGGACTCGTTTGGATCATTGTTAATGATTCCGACCTTAATCAGATCTCCGCTCGAACCACTGCCGGCTGCTGATGTATCTCCGGCTCCGTCCTTTGTATCGGTGGCCCCGCAGGCTGCCAGTCCAAGTACCATCATTGTTGCTGTCAACATTGCTAAGATTCTTTTTTTCATACCCTTTTACCTCCCAATATGAAATCTTTTGTTTGTTTGTGCATTTACTATACCATTCGTATTTTTCTGTTTCAATCCGATTTATGCCTGTTTTAAACGGTTTGTAATATGTTTACAATACATATTTTATATGATATCATCTAAAAAGAATACAAATTTATTTTTATGTGGAAAGATCTTTGATTTGAGGTGGAAAATCTTTTGATTTATGGTATTTTCTGTAATTTCTGATGAGATTTTGTCTGAAATCTTATTGGTGAAAACGATAAATTTCTCTGGAAAAGTGGATTGTTTTTGAAAAAGGTAGAATTTTCTTTGATAAAAAAAATAATTACACGCCTGTTTCCACCAAAGAAAGGAAAAATTTTATGGCAATCAAATATAAATGGCTGGCAGGACGTCTGCGCGAACAATTACCGGATTATACAGCCAATGGAATTCACCGGCTTCCAACCGAAGCTGCCATCAGCCAGCGCTATAAAGTGAGCCGCCAGACCGTGCGGCAGGCACTGTCCGTTCTGGAACAGGAGGGATTAATCGAAAAAAGGCAGGGAAGCGGGTCCTATATCACGGGACGCAGCCGCGGAGAAGACCGGATCGACCTTCTGCTCTCCAATGACTCTGCTTATTTGTATCCGATGCTTTTGCATGACATCAAAAAAAACACTTGCGGCACAGGGCTTTTCCACGACTGTACACATCACGGAAAACACCTTTTCCACAGAACATACTCTTTTACAGAAGATTCTCCACCAGCCGCCGCGCGCCCTGCTTGTGGAAGGTGTAAAAACTGCGCGCACGAACCCGAATCTGGATCTGTACCGTAAACTGCAGAAAAAGAAATGCCCTGTTCTCTTTTTACAGGAATCCTATCCGGAACTGACCAATTGCCCATGCGTCACCATGGATGACTTTGGCGGTGGCATTTTGCTCACCCGGCATCTGCTCGCCACCGGCCATACCCGCATCGGTGCGATCTTTCCTGCGGATATGCGTTCCGGACTTTTGCGCTGCCAGGGGATGCTGCATGCCCTGCGGGACACAGGTGCACTTCCGGAAGATTCCCTGATATGCTGGTATTTTTCCGATGATCCGGACTATGGCATACAAAAAGCGATGCAGAAACTCATTTCTTCCTGCACCGCTATTGTCTGTTATAATGATACCATTGCCTATGCACTTTGCCGTGCCATCTCAGACCTGCCACAGCCACCGGAGATTACGGTTGCCTCCTTTGACCACAGCTACCTGTGCCACTTTGGACACACAGAGTTTCTCTCCCTGACCCCGGCCGAAGCGCCTGGCAGCCGCGCCGCCGGGGTTCTCCTCCACCAGCTGCAGGGGATTTTAGTCTCTTCCACAGAAATTCCCTGGAAGCTTTAAATACCGCTGCGGTATTCACGCGGACTGCACCCCTGCGTCTTTTTAAATACAAAACTGAAATAATGAGGATCTTTGTACCCCACCTGTGCGGCAATTTCCGATGTCGGAAGTTCCGTACTTTTCAGTAGCTTTTTTGCCTTTTCCATACGTTTTTCCGAAATATATTCGGTAAATGTCTTCTGCATATTCTGACTGAAGACAGAACTTAAATAATTAGCACCCACCTGTACCTCGCACGCAACGGTACCCAGCGATAAATTCTCACTCGTGTAATGCTCATCAATATAAGCAAGTGCTTTTTTTAACGTTTTACTGCTCAGATTGGTGTTCTGTTCATCACGCAGATCGATTGCCGTCTGTAAAATACTCAGGAAATATTCAAATACCTCGTCCTGCTGCACATGCACATTGGTTCCGTATTTGCCGATATGCGCCAGAAATTCTTCTTTTGTCACACCGTTTCGCTCCATAAACGCAATCGCCGTAAACCGGATATTAAGCACAACATAGTCACGGAATATCACGGAATGTATTACCTCGGATATGCTCTGCAGATAAGACTCTACAAAGTTGTATACTTCTTTGCTGCTTCCTTTTGCCAGAAATTCCGAGATAATTCCGGTGACATTTTTTGTCGCATCTACTTCCGCAATCCGCGTGTCATCCTGCGCCGGCAGATAACTTTTTAATGTCTCTTCCGAAAGTACATGCATTTGCGGATACAAAAAAACGATATGCACCATAATGATTTACACGATCATAACACTCTTTCAGCATCGACAGCCGTTCCACAGGCGTTCCCACAACAACATACCAGTCTGCATTGGCGTTTTGTGACTCGCAGTTCATCTGGATCTGTGCAATCGCCCGCTGTGTATAATCTTCCATTTCCTCCGCATCGCATTTGACTAAAACCCCATAACAGTTGACGTTCCAGCGAAACAGGATATATTGCGGAAAACGCAGAAAATACTGCAGAATTTCTTCCTGCAGGTGCACAAAAGTATTCATCTCCCGCTCGGAACCATTCTCTTTTTCCTGCTGCACGTACAAAAACAGCAGATTGTAACACGATGCTGACAGATCCAGCGACCATTTGGCAGCTTCATCATAAATTTCTGTTACACACAGCTCGCCTTCTAACACCTGCTCAAAGAAATGCCTTATGGAAAACTGCTCATATTCGTGCATTTCGTTTGCCAGTTTGCTCTGAAAATCTTCCTGCTCCTGCTCTGCCTCGATTTTTTTCTTTTAATTCCTGCAGCACCTTGCGCAGACTCATTCTCGTAACCGGTTTCAGGATATACTGATCCACGCCAATGGAAATTGCTTCTCTCGCATATTCAAAATCATCATAACCGCTGATAATGAGTATCTTTGTCTTCGGGAATTCCTCCCGCACAATCCGGCTGAGTGACAGCCCGTCCATAAACGGCATCTTAATATCGGTAATCAGTACATCCGGACGTGTCTTTCGAATCAGCGGCAGTGCAACTTCACCGTCTGCTGCCTCCCCGACAAACCGATACCCATACTGTTCCCAGGGAATCCGGTCCCTCAACCCCTCACGGATAACGGTCTCATCTTCCACCAAAAATACTTTTAACATTTGTTTTATCCCCTTTAATACACTCTGTCTCCCAAAACAGAAAGCACATTTTTTTGTGTATACACTTTTTCTTCTACATAATTAATTTTGTCTACCGGCTCACCGTCTTCCAGCCGGTTGATAATTTCCTGTATGTATGTTCCCTGCAACGGATTACATTCAATATCCACATTGATCACGCCGGACTTTACTTTTTCAAGTGCACTCCTCGTTCCGTCAAAAGAAATCAGCGTAATATCGCCTCCCGTCCCGGTCGTCTTTCCGGCCGCACGAATTGCCTCGATTGCACCAAACGTCATATCATCATTCTGCGATACAACCACATCAATATCTTTATATTTCTGCAGATATTTTTCCATCACTTCTCTGCCTTTTGCCGTGGTAAAATCAGCATCATCGGAATCCAGAATTTCCCAGTTCGGATGCGTCTTTGCAATCTCTGCAAACCCTTTTGTGCGCCCTAACGTTGCAGATGCATTGGAAGTCCCTCGCAGTACCACGATATGTACCGTTTCCTTTTGATCAAATTTCTTCCCCTTCAGGTCTTCCTCCAGCCAGCGCGCGGCATTTCTTCCTTCTTCCGTAAAATCGGAACCGACCCACGCCGTATACAGCGATGGATCACAGCTGACATTCCGATCCATGACAATCACCGGAATATCAGCCTCTTTTGCTTCCTGCAGCACGGTTTCCCAGCCATCCTCCACAATGGGTGAAAAGACAATATAATCCACACGCTGCGAAATATAACTGCGAATTGCTTTAATCTGGTTTTCCTGTTTTTGCCTGGCATTGTTAAACAGTAAAAAATAACCGTTTTCTTTGCACAGTGCCTGTTGGATGGATGCCGAATTTGCGGTACGCCACATAGACTCGCTGCCAAGCTGTGACACCCCTACCACAATTTGATTCTGACTGGGAATCTCCTGCTCTGCCGTACTTTGAATATCTATCGTTTTTCCACAACCTGCCAGAAAAAGCACCAGCATCAAACACCCGATGACCGGTATCCATCTGCCTTTCTTTTTCATGTTATCGCCTCCCCTGTTACGTTGTGCACCGCCGGAATCACGATCGTCACCTGCGTCCCTTCCCCCGGTCTGGATGCAATCTTTACCCCATATTCCGCGCCAAAATACATGTGCAGGCGTTCATTGACGTTTGCGAGTCCAAAGCCACGATCCGTCTGTTTGCATGGCTTTTCAATCTCTTTTTTGCAAATCCTGCAGATCGGCTTCCTCCATCCCCACGCCGTCATCTGTCACCGTCAGTATCAGCAGATCCTGTTTCTTTTCTCCACGGATACAGATCTGTCCTTTGGAGCGCTTGCATTTGATCCCATGATACAGTGCATTTTCTACGATTGGCTGCAATGTCATTTTAGGAATCTGATAGCCATAGAGTTCCGGATCTATTAAAATATGATATTCCATAATATCATGATAACGGGTCTCCTGAATCTGCAAATAACTCCTGACATGCTGTTCCTCCATGCGGATACTGATAAATTCCTGACCATGACTGAGTACAAGTCTGAAAAAACCAGACAGGGTAACAACCATTTCCGTTGCCTGTTCTGTCTCGTTACACTCAATCAGCCATACAATCGTATCCAGTGTGTTGTATAGAAAATGGGGATTAATCTGCTCCTGCAGCAGACGTAAATCTGCCTTCCGCATTTTCTGTTCATCCTCACGCACCTTATTCACCAGAATCTGTATATTTTCCGCCATATCGTTAAATCCGTGTGCAAGCACCGCCACTTCATCGTGCGATTTTACGTGTGCCCGCACAGCAAAATTTCCCTCCGAAATCTCTCCGGTCGCATTGTAAAGCTGTCTCAGCGGGCGTAATATTCCGGACGTAACAAAAAAACCTGCGCCTCCGACAACAATCCCCAGTGCCGCAAGAACTACAGCAAACACAATAACAAATGTGTGGATCTGCTGGTTTAAGGTGTTTGTCACAGCCTCCATGTAATTTGTCTGATAATAAATATAGTACTGAATGTCCTCCTGAATCAGTTCTGTCAGGATATAGATATTGTCATCCAGCTGCCGGATATTCTCATCGTAGCGATCACCCTTTTTGACATTTTCTGCAATATCATCCACACGGTTTTTAAGTGTATCTACATTGCGCAGCAGACTATCCAGCCACATACGGCTTTCATAATCACTCGTCACATCCCGCAAACCGGTACAGCTCTTCTTCAGGTTCCGGATAAGCACATACGGGTCTTTAAGCGTCTCATCATTTGCAATATTGTCCATCGAAACATATCCCACAACGACTTTGTAAAGACTTTCATCCATCTGTTCTTTGAATTGAATATTGTAGGTGTTTGCAATGGTAAGATGATCCACAATCTCATGATATGTCTGGTTGTAATTAGCTATGGAAATTAACAGATATACTGCAATCAGCAGAAATGGCAGCATTGATGCAGACAGCAATAACAGCAGCTTGCTCCGAATGGAAAACGCTACCTTCTTCGTTCTTCTTTTCTTTTTCATACCCTACCTTTATTTTGATATACCTCTCCCTGTCTCCTTGTTGATTATATACCCAATTATGCAAAAGGTCAAAACCCGTCTGCCTGGCTATTGACTTTTGTTTTTGCCCGGGATTATAATCGTGTTTGCCAGTAAACAGGATAAAAAGAAGGTTTTATAACTATGAAAATAAAGCAGAAAAATACAATTGATATGACCCACGGAACACTGTGGAATAAATTACTGATTTTTGCTCTGCCTCTGGCTGCCAGTAGCATCTTACAGCAATTATTTAATTCTGTGGATACCGCAGTGGTCGGCCGTTTTGCAAGCAGCCGTGCATTGGCGGCCGTGGGAAGCAACAGTTCGCTCATCGCACTGATGATTAATCTGTTCATCGGGATTTCGCTCGGTTCCAACGTAATTATTTCCCGCTACATCGGACAGAAAGCCGAAGAACATGTAAAAGCTGCAATTCACACCGCCATCGTTGTCGCTTTATGCAGTGGCATTTTCGTGCTTGTACTGGGGCAGTTCATTGCCAGACCGGTACTGACACTGATGGGAACGCCAAAAGATGTTCTCGATCTGGCAGTTTTATATCTGCGGATCTATTTTCTCGGCATGCCATTTATCATGCTTTATGATTTCAGTTCTTCAATCCTGCGCAGCATCGGTGACAGCCGTCGCCCACTGTATGCCCTGATTGCCGCCGGAATCATCAATACCGGACTGAACCTGATTCTTGTCATTGTATTTCATCTGGGAGTATCCGGTGTCGCAATTGCCACCGTTGTTTCTAATATTGTAAGTTCCGGTATTCTGTTTTATATTTTACTGCATGAACAGGAACCAATCCGTGTCAGACTCTCCGGCTTGTCCATTGACTGGGGGCGAACTGAAAAAAATTCTGATCATTGGCGTTCCTGCCGGCCTGCAGGGCATGGTCTTTTCCCTTGCCAACGTCTGCATCCAGAGCATGATTAACAGTTTTGGATCAAACGCTATCGCAGGATCTGCAGCTGCACTGAACTTTGAATTTTTTGCGTATTTTATGGTAAACGCATTTGCCCAGACTACCGTTACTTTTACGAGCCAGAATTACGGTGCCGGGGATTTTAAACGGTGCAAAAAAGTATACCGTCTCTGCATGATTTTTTCCGTGATATTCTGTGGTCTGTTATCCGGTATTTTTGTACTTGGACGGGACTTTTTCCTTCGCCTGTACACGACCGATCCGAATGTCCTGACTTTTGCCGTACAGCGCCTTCTGATCGTCACCACACTGGAACTTCTGACCTCCACTTACGAGATCAGCGGCGGTGCCATGCGTGGCTTTGGCCATTCCCTGACACCGGCTCTGATCACCGTGGTCGGCTCCTGCGTGCTGCGCCTTATCTGGATCAACACCGTCTGCCGTGCCATACATGAATTCTGGGTTGTTATGATTATCTATCCGATCTCCTGGGTACTGACCGGTACGGTTATGATCACGGCGTATCTGCTTCTGCGGCGGAAACTGATGCGTTAAGCATCGGAACGGGCAAATGCATTCTTCATCTGTCCACACAGTTCAAACAGAACTTTATCGAGTGTATCGGCGGCTTCTTTTTTTACCATATCTGCCACCGCATTGTTTGCTTCTGTCTTAAGTGCCATGCGCTTTCCTGCGTCGGTTTCTTTTTCCAGCAGTTTATCATAATGATTGATAATCTCATGTCCTTTAGACAGCACTTTCTCCTGATACCGCTCGACATGGAACACCGATTTCTTATAAGAGGCATCTGCCATCGCACCAATCATCCGGCTTACCCAGTAAAAATTATCCGTAGAAACTTCTGCTGTCGTATTTGCCACATATTCCGGAGTTTTCTCCACCTGTGCATAAAATGGCACCATGGCATTAAAGGCATTGGAACCATACGCAACCCATTCCAGTACATTGGCATCCTCTCCATGCTCCGGGCGGATATGCACAAGACCAACAAAATCATTGCGGTTGATACCAATGGAACGATACATGCCACGCTGCCCCGGATCTCCATACGCTCCATATGGATCGTAAGGCGTTCCCTGATAATGCGAGGAAAGCACATATTTCACATCTTCCACCGTAATCTTGCGCTCCGGTACCAGTGTCCATGGCAGATCATCGGACTCCGGTGTAAAATCCGCATCCGGTCCATCCCAGTTGTATGTGTGTGGATTCAGGTAGCGCAGCATATACCACGCACGCGGTGTATTGTACACATGATCTGCATCGTCATGGCTGCCAAAAGCTTCGCGCGGATTCAGAGTGCCATCCATGGATAGATTCAAGTGATGGTTCGCAATAAACTCCCGCATATCTGCAGAACACATATGATTTTCCTGCATGGTAAATGCATCATCCAGATCAAATGCATCAATTCCAAGCTGATTTGGCATAACCACATACGCATCATCCGGCACACGGCGTGCAATCCAGTGATGTCCGCCAATGGTCTCCATCCACCAGATTTCATTCTGATCGGAAAAGGCAATTCCATTCATTTCATAAGTGCCATAGGTTTCCAGAAGTTCTCCCAGCCGCTGAACACCCTCTCTTGCATTGTGGATATAAGGAAGTACTAACGATACAATATCTTCCTCTCCAATGCCGTTTTCCACCAGCGGATCTGCACCGAGTACACGTGGATTGGATGTGATTGTCTCGGTTGCCGTCATTCCGGTCCGTGCTTCATTGACTCCGCATGCACCCCAGATTCCTTTCCCTTCCACTGCATTTGGCATAGCCGTATAGCGAAGCGGATTTTCTGGAAGCGGAATTTCTACAGAAGAAAGTACCGCTTTGTATACACGTGGCTGCTCCTTTGGCTGCACCACAATCATTTTCTTTGGCGTAAAGTGATCATTTCCACCCGCATCATCATTTCTCGCAATCATGGTTGAACCATCATAGGTTGCATTTTTTCCTACTAATATCGTTGTACAAGGCATATTTTTTATCTCCTTTTTTCGTTATCGCAATCCGGCGTTTGTCCTTCTACCTTAATTTTTGTGTCCGGGCATCGCTTCGACCGTAATGTCTTCCTTTCGTTTCACCTCAAATACCGGAATCCACGCGGTCTCCGTAACCGGGGCATAATGCAGATTTCCGGTTGTCAGACGGTTCTGCTTCTCTGGTTTCAATTTTCCCATAAGAAAAAATGAAATCGCCCCACTCACTTCGCTTTGGGAACCGTCCGGATTCTTTTTATAAATTCTTTCTGCCGGTATTTCTTCCTCTGCTATTTCCAGCACTTCCCCATGGTTCCGTCGCTTTGCAGTTCCGCCCTATCTGATATAGAATACGCGGTTTTCTTTTCTTGGAATAACATCCGGATAATCCCCGTCCACATAGCCGAGCGCACAGTGTCCGATTCCCTCATATTCATCCTCAATCCCAAGGGATGCAAGCAGTTCCCTGCCCCAGCTGCTTTCAAATTCCTCTTTCGCGCGGTGAATCCAGCAGCTGCCGATTCCCAGATCATGGGCTGCAAGCATCAGGTTTCCCATCACAAGACTGCCGTCATAGACATGTGTCGGCCAGTCTTTTTTGCCTAAAACGATGAGCATTGCTGGTGCGCCGTAAAACGGATCACCCTCACTTCCCATGATTTCTGCATTTTTCTTTGCGATTTCATCGCGCTTCTCTTTGTTTGTCACCTGAATGATGATGACATTCTGTGCGCCTCTGCCGTTTGCCGCATAAGTTCCCGCTTCGATGATCTTGTCTAAAATTTCCTGCGGAATGGCATCCGGTTTGAATTTACGGATGCTTCTTCTGGTTTTCATTTCTTCTAATACGTTGCTCATTTTGGTTTCCTCCTGTCAGTCTTCTTTTGTTAATTGCTCAATCACACACGTATGTGTTTTTGTCTCTCTGTTGTAGTTGATTCCGGCAAGGAGCAGATTTCCCCGATACTCCTTTAAGGCATCTGTATAGTGCCGGTCTTTGATCTGCGCAATGGCTCCCTGTGCGGATTTTTCCCATTTCAGTTCAATCACAACCGCCGGTTTGTCTGCATGCATTTTTCTTGGAATAAAACACAGATCCGCGAACCCTTTTCCGGTCGGAAATTCCCTTATGATCGTGTAGTATTCCCGTGCAAAATAAAACGCCAGATTGATCGTACATGCCAGCGAATTTTCATTGTTGTACTGCAAAATGGAAATCTCACGATGCGCTTTATCAATGCCTGCTGCCACTGCCTCTTCGTCCTGCATCCATAACGCTTCCAGCAGATTTTTCGACGCTTCGACAGAATCAATCACCTCATGCCAGTCCATGGTACTGATTGCATTTACATATTCCTGTGACACTTCTTTGTTTGGAATCGACACCGTTTTGTCCATCCAGTGATAACTCAGATAACCCAGATGAACCAGGAGTGTCAGAACATCATCCCGGTTCTGGAATGTTGTCATATCATTGGAAAATGTCCCTGTATTGATTTCCACACGATCCCCGGCAAGCATCCGCACAATGGCATCTTTTAACCCGTCAAAATTCATCTGGATATAAATTTTTAATGCCTCATATGTTTCGGTCTGATTCCAGTAATTATCATACAGACCGCTTAACATTGCATCGACCACTGATTTCGGGCTGTACATGGAATAGATTTTGGGGTTTTCTCCGTCCATTGCGACAAGTTCATAGCCATCATACCACGCCTGCGCTTCTTCAAAATTGCGCTTGTATGTTGCGCACAATGCGTGCACTTCCTCTTCGGTAAAACCGAAAAACTCCGCCATCTCGCGTGGATTGGTCATGGAATATTCCGTAAACATGTTGAGTGCCGAATGCGAACCGTATTTTTTTATCGGTAAAATTCCGGTCATGTAGGCAAGTGCCACATATTCCTGATCTTTCATCCATACCCGCAGGAAATCCAGATATTTTTTTTGCGCCTCTTTATCCTGCTTGTACTCGCGGAACAGACAGTCCCATTCGTCGATCAGTATGATAAACGGGCACTTCGTATGTGCATATACGTCTTTCATCGCAAACACCAGACTGTCTTCTCCATCCATGACATAATCAGGATATCCTCTTTTCAGATCTGCAATCATGCGTTTTTGAAAAACCGCAAGCATTTCATCCATACTGTGCGTCATGCTTAAAAATTCCTGCATATTCACTTTCAGCACATCATATTGATTCCGGTATTTCTGATAAGTCTCTGCCTTTGCAATCTGCAGAGTATCAAACAACCGCGCCGTATCGACGCTCTGATCGTAATATGCTGCCAGCATATCCGTCGCCATAGATTTTCCAAATCGCCGCGGACGGCTGACACAAATATATTTCTGCCGTGTGTTAACAACCGCATTTATTTTTTCGATTAACCCAGTTTTATCTACATAAATTGCGGAATTTAAGCTCTCCTCAAAGCCTTTGCAGCCCGGATTCAGATAACTTCCCATGCCTGACACCTCCGTAATGTCATTCGTAACCATCCACCGCTTTACCAACGAACCGTCACGACCAGATTCCTGTCTCTAGCATACCACAAACATTCTGTCTTTGCACTTATATTTCTTCCGATATTCTATCCATGATTTTACAAATGGTTCCTGTCCATTGATGTTTTCTGCCCATAATACTTTCTTCATATTTTTTGGGTAGGGATTTGTATATCCCGAAAAAAATTTCAGGGGACATTGTGATTTTTTCCATCACAATGTCCCCTGCTTTAAATTATGTTCTTCCTGACATTTGAGATTCTCAAAATGCCCGGAGAATCATTCATCAAATGTCAACTCAAAAGGCATAAAGGATACTCCCCGCTTCTGACCTACTACTGTTTCCAACAATAAAACGAAACTGGACATCTCCATCTATGAGTTCCATATTCTCTCCATAAAAAGCTAGTTCCTTCCGATTAACCGTAAATTTTACTTCCTGCTCTTCACCCGGCAACAGAAAAATTTTCCGAAACCGGATAAGTTCTCTATCCGGTCGCACAACAGGAGCACAAAGTGTCTCCACATAACACTGCACGACTTCTGCCCCAGGCACTTCTCCCACATTCTTCACCTTGCAGGATATGTCAATCTTATCCTCTCTTTCCTGTTTCTCAAATATGGGGGGCGTAATGGTGAACTCTGTGTAAGAGAGACCGAATCCAAATGGATAAAGCGGTTCATTCGGAATATCCATATACCGGCTCGTAAAGCGATTCTCCGGATTCGTTTCTACCATCCGGTGTCCGGTCTTTACATCCCAGTAACTGACAGGCACCTGTCCCACACACCATGGTATGCTCACAGACAGTTTTCCTGATGGGGTCTCTTCTCCATACACCAAGCGAACAACAGCCTCAGCTCCCATTGTTCCCGGTCTCCAGACAAAAAGGACAGCCTGGGATTTCTCCGCTATTTTCCGTATATCCAACGGCCTGCCCGATAGAATGACCGTCACAATATGGGAGGTACGGCCAGCTACTGCATCAAAAAACTTCTGCTGCCCTTCCGGCAGATCAAGAAATGCCCTGCTCGCGGCTTCACCTGACTGTGCCTCATGTTCTCCAAGTACAAGTACCACGGTATCCTCCGGTTCAATTTCATCCAGTGTGGCATATTGTTTTCCACTATTCACGCATATTTCAGGTATCTCTTTATCCTGTTCTCCGCTGTCCTGAATTCTACAGTTTTCAGCCTGCCACAGCCTCCTTTCCTCTTCTGTCAGAATCTCACATTCTGGCAGAAAACGAACCGGCATCTTCCGGGCTTTCAGGACTTCTCTGATCGTTTCCACATCATCATAACGGCCGAAAATTGCCCATCTGCTCAGCAATTCCCTTGACTCCACATAAGGTCCGCCCCAAAATACCTTCCTCTCCGGTTTCAGAGGAAGCATATCATCATTTTTCAGAAGAACCGAACTCTCACATGCCAGCGCAAGCGCGGTTTTCTTTGCCTCAGCAGACAACGGTTCTTCTCCCTGCATTCCTGCAAATGGATTTTCAAACAAGCCAAGCCGATTCTTCATCACCAGCACATTCCATGCACTTTTGTCTATCAACGAAGTTGGAATACTCCCTTCTTTAACCAGTTCTTCCAGATGGAACATATATGCCGGACTCATCATGTCAATGTCAACTCCCGCACGGACTGCGGCCTCTGCGGCCTCTTTCTGGCTTGACACTACATTCTGTTCCTCCAACTGCCCTATGGATCCCCAATCTGAAATCACAGTGCCACTGAAACCCATTTCTTCCCTGAGAGCGCCTTCAAGCAGTTCCTTGTTTCCACTGACCGGTCTGCGGTCAACTGCATTAAACGCTGTCATCACCATTGCCGGATCTGCATGCATTGCCATACGGAATGGTTTGAGATACTGTTCCCGGAAGGTTCTCTGTGATATTTCCACATCATTGTATTCTCTTCCCGCACTCACTGCACCATAACCTGCAAAATGCTTTAAACAGCCTGCGATACCGGACTCCGGTATTTTTTTTGTTCCCTGCCGGGTCTTTTCCTTCTTCGCCCTGATATCCTCTAAGCATTGCGGTTCCCATAACTCCGTTCAGAAAAGGATCCTCTCCGAAAGACTCCATTATCCGCCCCCACCTCGGGTCTCTGGATACATCAATCATTGGAGAAAACGTAGCCCTGATCCCCTCAGAAGCAGACTCTGCTGCGGCATGTCCCGCCATCTTTCTAACCAGTTCCGGATGAAACGAACAAGCCTGTCCCAAAGGAATCGGAGCTATGGTCCTGCACCCATGTATGACATCTGCCATAAACAGCAATGGAATATGATGCGGATGCGCTTCCACATATTTTTTCTGAATTCCCCTGAGCTTTTCTGCCCCGATCATACCTAGTACAGAACCAGCATACTGAGTCACCCACTGAGGTGGCTGGTCTTCCCCCACCTCCCCGGTAAGTACCGCATCATCATCAAAGTAAATTCCAGTCAGCTGTATCATCTGCCCAATCTTTTCACGCAATGACATCTCAGACAACAACTGTTTTAATTTTCTTTGTTCCATAATCTTCTTTTCCCTCAATCAAAATAAATGGTTTCTCCACTCTCTGCGGAACGGTACACCGCTTCCAGAATACGTGTGACAACTGCAGCCTGTGCAGGCTTCACAACCTGTTCTGCCCCATCAACAACGATGTGGTAAAACAATTCCTGTTCATAGTCTGCTGCTGACTTTTCTTTTCCTGAGAAAAATGCTACTCCACCGCTTGATAATTCCGGTTTCTCTACTACCTGTGTATTATGGTGGATGTAATTGATCCTAAGGCCATCTTTCATATCAGCTCCGGCTTTGGTACCACACAGGCTTGTTTTTGCCTCATCAACCTCCAGTGTGTTCAGTGCCCAGGCTGATTCCAGTTCGATCACTGCCCCATTTTTCATACGGATAAAGCCAAAAGCAGAATCTTCTACACAGAACTTATCCGGATCCCAGTTACCAAATGCATTTCCCTGGTCTGTCTGATCAGACAGCTTGTGGAAGGAAGCTCCCGTAACAGACTGCACTTCATAATTATCCATCATCCATAATGTCAGATCCAGTGCATGTGTACCAATATCAATCAGAGGACCGCCGCCCTGTTCTTCTTCATTCAGGAACACACCCCAGGTCGGAACAGCTCTTCTTCTGAGTGCATGTGCTTTGGCAAAATAGATTTCTCCCAATTCATCACTTTTGCACATTTCCTTCAGATACAATGAATCTGTACGATAACGGTTCTGATATCCTATGTTGAGAACTCTGTGTGTTCTTTCAGCAGTTTCGACCATCTTCTGTGCTTCTGCATAATTTTTTGCCATTGGCTTCTCACACATGACATCTCTTCCTGCCTCCATTGCTGCTATAGAGATTTCTGCATGGGAACGGTTTGGGGTAGTTACATATACAACATCCAGATCTTCTTTTAGAAGTTCACGGTAATCTTCAAATACTTTTGCATCTTCTGTGCCAAATTTTTCTTTTGTCTCCTGCGCACGCTCTATGATGATGTCACAAAAAGCCACCACCTCATAGAGACCACTTTTCTGCATAGCCGGGAGATGTTTTCCGTTAGCAATCCCTCCACAGCCTACGATTCCTGCTCTTAATTTTCTCATGGTATTTCCTCCTTATTTGCACTTTTCTGTGTTATATAACATATTTCTCCAGATATCTTTTACTGAGAATTAAAGACTTCTCCACCTTTTCCTTGGAATCCTCAAATGCTTTATCTTCTATTTCGATACATGTACAGCCATCATATCCTATATCAGTAAGTGCTGACACGTATTTTCCCCAGTCCACATCGCCAAGTCCCGGAATCTTAGGTGACATATATTCCAGCGGATAAGCCATGATGCCACAGGACTCTAATTTATCCTTGTATATCTTGATATCCTTGTAATGAACATGGAATATTTTATCCTTAAATTCATAAAGCGGGCGGATATAGTCGATCATCTGCCAGATAAAGTGGGATGGATCGTAATTAATGCCAAGATTATCACTGTCCAGGATCTTGAAGACCTCTCTCCAGATTGGCGGAGTTGTCATCAGATTCTGTCCTCCGGGCCACTGTTCCTCACCAAAAAGCATCGGGCAGTTTTCAATTGCTATTTTTACGTCACATACCTCTGCCAGTTTTATGATTGGTGGCCATATTTCTTTTACAAGTTCAAGATTTTCCCGTACATTTTTGGTCTGATCCCTTCCGATAAATGTTGTGACCATGCCAACACCTAACTTTTTACTTGCACGTATGACATTCTTCAGATGTTCAATAGCAGCATTTCTTTTCTCTTTATCTGCCGTCATTACGTTAGGATA
>ENA-OQBD01000246-OQBD01000246.1-human-gut-metagenome-genome-assembly--contig:-NODE-246-length-30870-cov-3.880233_pt1 | contig 30870 bp, 29 predicted proteins | sample MGYA00242742_ERZ504543 | MGnify/ENA primary metagenome ERZ504543 (study PRJEB26092, sample SAMD00036239) | human gut metagenome | host: Homo sapiens | study: EMG produced TPA metagenomics assembly of...
GCAGAGGGTCATAGGTTCGAGCCCTATAGGTCCCATGTTACAAAAGAATATGGCGAGATAGCTCAGTTGGCTAGAGCACACGGTTCATACCCGTGGTGTCGAGGGTTCGAATCCCCCTCTCGCTACTATTTACGAAAGATAAGTCTATAAACCTGGATAGGGGGTTTGTGGGCTTTTTTTCATTTCTGAATAAATCAATTTAACTGAATCAAGTAAGTCCCCTGCTTCAATTGCGAATATCCGATTGACAAATTGTTTCTTTATGATATTTACCCTGAAAACAATTATGATACAGAAGAATTATGAAATGTACTATAGAAACGTAAATATGGAAAATGGTTATACATGGAATATTGAAAATTGAATAGACTTCACATCCGGAACTTGTTATAATCAGCAGAAAAAGAACGAAATGATAAGTAAACAGGAGGTGAGAAACATGCTGGACAAAAACGACATGAAAATGTTAAGGGAAATGATGGAAGCTACGGTAAAAGAAACAGTAGAAGCTACGGTAAAAGAAACAGTAGAAGCTACCGTTCAGAAAGCTATTGAACCGTTACAGCAGGATATTTGCGATTTAAAAGAAGAAGTAAACGGTGTTAAACTTCATCTTGAAAATGTAACTGACAGAAATATTTCAATTTTAGCGGAAAATCATGGCTATCTGGTGAAAAAATTTAATGAAGCCGTAGAAGCAGCACATAATAATCATGTGAATACAGTACAGACCAGTTACCTGATAGAACATGTTGCAAATCTTGAGAACAGAATGCAGGCAGTAGAAAAAAAGTATGACATTGTAATGTGCAGGAATAGTAAGTCTGGATGTGAAGCCTATTGAGGTTTCGATATATTAATACATAAATTTTTGCATATCTATTGCCATAATTTCTTAAATCCTTTATAATATCAATGGGTAAAAGCAAGGGGATATGTCAACAGTATGATGAAATGATAACAAGGTAGTTATTCTCAGGGGATAGCTGCCTTTTTTAATCACATAAATTCTGACTATTGATAAACAGACGGCCTTGCTATATACACGTTAACATCCACGAAAGAGAGGGAAATGAATGGAGAAACAAGAGAAAAACACAGCAACACCGTATGATCTTGACGGAAGGCCGCCTTTGAAGCTGGCAATCCCACTTGGTCTGCAGCATGTACTGGCCATGTTTGTGGGAAACCTTACGCCTCTTCTGATCATCACAGCAGCCTGTGGGATCGAAGCCGGCGGAGAACTGCAGGTAGCACTTCTACAGAATGCCATGCTGATCGCAGGTATTGTAACATTGGTTCAGGTATTTACCATAGGACCTGTGGGTGGTAAACTCCCCATCGTTATGGGAACCAGTTCCGGTTTCATTGGCGTATGCCAGAGTGTTGCAGGAGTCATGGGTAATGGAGTGGTTGCGTATGGTGCAATCATGGCGGCATCCTTTATCGGCGGTCTTTTTGAAACTGTACTGGGAAGCTTCCTGAAACCACTGAGAAAATTTTTTCCGTCAGTTGTAACAGGAACCGTTGTATTATCAATCGGTCTTTCACTGATCGCTGTTGGTATCAGTTCTTTTGGAGGCGGAAGTTCCGCTAAGGACTACGGTTCTCTGGAGAATCTGTTTGTAGGCTTTGTAGTTCTGGTTGTAATTGTCGTATTAAAACATGGAACAAAAGGATTTACAAGCTTTGCATCAATTCTGATCGGTATTATCGTAGGATATGTGCTGGTAAGTATTATGGCGGCAGTTCTTCCTACCACATTTACCTATGTGGATGAAGCAGGCGCAACAGTAGAAGTTACCAAATCCTGGGTTCTTAACTGGGATAAAGTAGCAAGCGCATCCTGGTTTGCAGTGCCGAAGATTATGCCTGTCAAATGGGTATTTGATGCAAGGGCAATCGTTCCGATCTGCATTATGTTTATTGTAACAGCTGTAGAGACTGTAGGTGATATTTCCGGTATCACAGAGGGCGGTCTTGGAAGAGAAGCTACAGACAAAGAACTTTCTGGCGGCGTTATGTGCGATGGTCTTGGATCTTCACTGGCAGCAGTATTTGGCGTACTTCCGAATACTTCTTTCAGCCAGAACGTAGGTCTGGTTGCAATGAACAAGGTTGTAAACCGTTTCTCAATTGCAACAGGCGGTATTTTCCTTATCGCATGTGGTCTGTTTCCTAAGCTTGCAGCACTGATTTCCATCATGCCTCAGAGTGTACTGGGCGGTGCGGCAGTTATGATGTTCTCATCTATTGTTGTCAGCGGTATCCAGCTTATCACAAAATGGCCGGTAACTCCGAGAAACGTAACAATTGTCTCCGTTGCACTTGGTCTTGGCTATGGACTTGGGGCAAACTCAGCAGTCCTTGCGCATATGCCGCAGGCGATCACACTGATCTTCGGTGGTTCAGGAATTGTACCTGCAGCACTGTTTGCTATCATTCTGAATATTGTGCTTCCACCGGATGAGAAATCCGAAGTTGAGATCGCAGAAGAGATTCTTGACATGAAGAAAAAAGAGACACAGAAGAAATAGCAGCAGAATCAACTTGTTGGCACACTGGGATTGTTCGAAAGTGAATAAGTAAAAGCAATAAAAAGCGCGAAACTGGGAATATCTGGTTTTGCGCTTTTATTCAGATTATAGTGAATGATTATCTGGTGCAGATGTATGTGGCGAAAACAGACTGCAGATATCTGTAATGAATTTTGGCTATGTTACTGAGAACGGAGTGAACAACAACGTAATGATAAAAATATGTTATTGAAAATGAAATTCAGGGTTGACAAATATAGCTTCCGGTGGTAAATTAAACGTAAATTTAACAGATTAAACCGATGAAGCGGAAGTCAAAGCAGTCATGCGCGCACAGAGAATCCGGGAAGGTGAGAGCCGGGTGGAAATGCAGTCTGCCAAATGGGCCGCTGAGGGCACAGTGAAAGGTTGAAGATTACAGAGCAGACTAAGTATCCTGTGACGTGAGGCATACGTCAGTTGCCGGGAATATGAAGGTATTTCGCAAAGAGTACGGTTCAAACCGTAAATCAAGGTGGCACCGCGGGTGAAGTATATACGCTCGTCCTTGACAGAAAAGATAATTCTGTCAAGGGCGGGCTTTTTTATGTTCTTGGCAGAAACTGAATTAATCACAGGAGGTGTTTCCATGTATCCAACATTAGAAACCATCAGACAGCTTGCACAGACAAAAGAATATCGTCGTATTCCTCTGTGCAGAGAACTTTATGCAGACAGATATACACCGGTAGAGGTAATGCGCATTTTGCGAAAAGCCAGCCGCCATTGTTACCTGCTGGAAAGTGCCAGCCAGACAGAAGTGTGGGGCAGGTATTCTTTTCTGGGGTATGAACCGTCCATGGAGATTACCTGTACAGACAGAACATTGAAGATCCGGACAACCGATGCTGAGGGAAAAACAGAGGAAACCGTAAGGCAGGTCACACATCCCGGTGATACTCTCAGAGAAATCATCCGGAAATATAAAACTCCGGTAATGGAAAAGATGCCTCCTTTTACAGGCGGTCTGGTAGGATATTTCTCCTACGATTATATCAAATACAGTGAACCAAAGCTGAAACTGGAGGACAGGGAACAGCAGGATTTCAGGGACATGGATTTAATGCTTTTTGATCAGGTGATCGTATTTGACCATTTCAGACAGAAAGTACTTCTGATCACAGGTGTGATGACAGATGATCTGGAAGCTTCCTACGAGAAAGCAGTAAAGAAGTTGGAGGAAATGGCGCAGCTGATCCGAAACGGGGAGCATATGGAATTTGAACCGCTGAGACTTCAGTCAGAAATACAGCCGAAATTTCCGAAAGAAAATATGCAGAGATGGTGGAGAAAGCCAAACATTACATCAGAGAAGGTGATATTTTCCAGGTAGTACTTTCCAATCCCATGCGTGCGAAAGCAACAGGAAGCCTGTTTGATACTTACCGGGTTCTTCGGGCATCTAATCCTTCTCCTTATATGTTTTATTTCTCCAGTGATGACATTGAACTGGCAGGTGCTTCCCCGGAAACCCTTGCGAAGCTGGAAAATGGCGCCTTAAGTACCTTCCCTCTGGCAGGAACCAGACCAAGAGGAAAGACAAGAGAAGAGGATAAAGAACTTGAAGAGGGACTTCTGAAAGATGAGAAAGAGCTGGCAGAACACAATATGCTGGTAGACCTGGGAAGAAACGATATTGGAAAGATCAGCAAGATCGGAACTGTAAAAGTAGAAAAGTATCTCTGCGTAGAACGTTTTTCCCATGTAATGCATCTGGGCTCCACAGTAACAGGAATCATCCGGGATGATAAAGACGCTGTGGATGCAGTAGACGCAATCCTTCCGGCAGGAACCCTTTCCGGAGCACCCAAATTCAGAGCCTGCCAGATCATCGAGGAACTGGAACAGAGCAAACGAGGCATTTACGGAGGCGCCATCGGATATCTGGATTTTGCCGGAAACCTGGATACCTGTATTGCCATCCGCCTGGTTTATAAGAAAAACGGAGAAATCTGTATCCGTTCAGGTGCCGGAATCGTGGCAGACAGTGTACCGGAAAAGGAATTCCAGGAATGCTGCAACAAGGCAAGAGCAGTGGTACAGGCAATTGAACAGGCACAGGAGGGATTAGAATGATATTACTGATCGATAATTATGACAGCTTTTCCTATAACTTATATCAGCTCATCGGCGCAGTGGAACCGGACATCAAAGTAGTGAGAAACGATGAGTGTACACTGGAAGAAATCGCAGAGATGAAACCGGAAGCCATCATTTTATCCCCTGGTCCGGGAAGGCCGGAGGATGCAGGTATCTGTATTCCGGTGATTAAAGAATTTGCAGGAAAAATCCCCATCCTGGGTGTGTGCCTGGGACATCAGTCCATCTGCGAAGCCTTTGGAGGAACAGTTTCCTATGCAAAAGAGCTGATGCATGGAAAGAAAAAACTGATGTATAAAACAGGAGAAAGTCAGCTTTTTAAGGGTCTGCCGGATACCTTTGCAGCAGCCAGATATCATTCCCTGGCAGCGTTAAAGGATACCCTGCCTGCAGAACTTAAGGTGACAGCAGAGTCAGAGGACGGAGAGGTCATGGCAGTGGAACATACGAAATATCCTGTGTTCGGAGTACAATTTCATCCTGAATCTGTAATGACACCGGACGGCAGAGTGATGATAGAGAACTTTATGGAGGTAGTGAGAAATGATTAAGGAAGCCATTATTAAATTATCAAAGAAACAGGATTTAGCTTATGCGGAAGCAGAAGCTGTAATGGACGAGATTATGAGCGGTCAGGCAACACCTGTACAGATGTCTGCTTATCTTACTGCATTAGCTTTAAAAGGAGAGACAATTGATGAGATCACAGCTTCCGCAGCAGGAATGAGAGCTCACTGTATCAAACTTCTCCACAACCTGGATGTGCTTGAAATCGTGGGTACCGGCGGAGACGGTTCTAATTCCTTCAATATTTCCACTACTTCTTCTCTGGTGATCGCAGCAGGCGGTGTTCCGGTTGCAAAACATGGAAACAGGGCAGCATCCTCCAAATCCGGTGCAGCAGATGTTCTGGAAGCACTGGGAGTGAAGATTACACTGACGCCGGAACGCAGTGCAGAGATCCTGAAAAAGATCAACATCTGCTTCCTGTTTGCGCAGAATTATCACATTGCAATGAAATATGTGGCACCGATCCGTAAAGAGCTAGGAATCCGTACTGTATTTAACATTCTTGGACCGTTAAGTAATCCGGCAGGTGCAAACATGGAACTGATGGGAGTTTACGATCAGTCACTGGTGGAGCCACTGGCACAGGTTATGGCAAATCTGGGCGTTAACAGAGGAATGGTTGTCTATGGACAGGACAGTCTGGATGAGATTTCCATGTGCGCACCTACTTCTGTATGTGAGATCAGGGATGGCAAATTTACTTCCTATGAGATCACACCGGAACAGTTTGGATATGAGAGATGTGAGAAGGGTGCCCTGACAGGTGGTACACCTGCAGAAAACGCAGAGATCACAAAAGCAATCCTGAAAGGTGAGGAAAAAGGTCCGAAGCGTCAGGCGGTATGTTTAAATGCAGGTGCAGCACTCTATATCGCAGGAAAAGCCGCTTCTATAGAAGAAGGAGTGAAGCTGGCAGAATCCCTCATCGACAGCGGTGCAGCACTGAAAAAACTGGAAGAATTTGTAGAAGAGACAAATAAATAAAAAGCAACCCCCAATTACTAATGTAAAGGAAATCTGTAACTGTCCGGTAATCTGCTGACTGTGGATATACAGAACAGTTACAGAAAAATCATAGAGATTATGAAGAATATATTAGAAGAAATAGCAGCCAGAACAAGAGAAAGAATTGCAAAAGAAAAGTCCTGTATTTCTGTTTCGGAGCTGGAGAACCGGATTCAGGAGGTAAATAAAAATGCAGGGCAGAAAATCACATTTCTCCAGGCATTACAAAAAGACGGTATGTCCTATATCTGCGAGGTAAAGAAAGCCTCCCCCTCAAAGGGACTGATTGCACCGGATTTTCCATATCTGGCAATTGCAAAGGAATATGAACAGGCAGGTGCAAGTGCAATCTCCTGTCTCACAGAACCTTTTTATTTCCAGGGAGCAGACCAGTATCTGAGAGAAATCGCAGCCGCTGTAAAAATACCTGTACTCCGCAAGGATTTTACAGTAGATGAATATATGATCTATCAGGCGAAATCCCTTGGTGCTTCCGCGGTATTGCTTATCTGCGCCATCCTGGATGACGGAGAATTAAGAGCATACAGACAGCTTGCAAAAGAGCTGGGACTGGATGCACTGGTAGAAGCACACGATGAGTACGAAGTGGACAGAGCCTTAAATCTCGGGGCAGAGATCGTGGGAGTCAATAACCGGGATCTGAGAACCTTTCAGGTAGATATGAACAACAGCATTCGCCTGAGAAAAATGGCACCGGACAATGTAGTTTTTGTTTCCGAGAGCGGAATCCGCACCCCGGAGGATATCCGGCTTCTTTATGAGAATAAAGTGGATGCGGTACTGATCGGGGAAACACTGATGCGAAGTCCGGACAAGAAAGCAGCGCTGGAAAGCCTGAATAGCAGCCCGTTACGCTGAAAGATCGAATGTTATCTGAGAGGATAGAATATGACCAGAGAACAACAGCAAAGAACCAAAATCAAAATCTGTGGTCTGAAACGCCCGGAAGACATTACCTATGTAAATGAAGCAAAACCTGATTACTGCGGATTTATCATAGAATTTCCGAAGAGCAGCAGAAATGTTACAGGTGCATTGGTGAGAGAACTTACTGCAAAACTTAATCCGGACATTATCCCTGTAGGTGTTTTTGTAAATGCAGCACCTGAGCGTGTGGAGGAACTGCTTCTTGACGGAACTATCCATATTGCACAGCTTCATGGACAGGAAGATGAGGCATATATACGGAGAATCCAAAAGAATACAGGGCATCAGGTTATAAAGGCCTTTTCCGTAAAAACGGCTCAGGATATTGAAAAAGCCCTGAAAAGTCCGGCAGATTATATACTACTTGATCAGGGTGGCGGTGGAACCGGACAGACCTTTGACTGGTCACTGATCCCGGAGATAGACAGACCCTTTTTCCTGGCAGGAGGACTGGGTGCAGATAATCTGGAAACAGCCGTCTGGACTATTCATCCTTATGCAGTAGATCTGAGCAGTAGTGTGGAGACAGATGGAATGAAAGACAGAGATAAGATTTTGAAGGCAGTTCAACTGGTGCATATAAAATAAGATAACCGAATCAAGTAAGTCCCCTGCTTCAATTGCGAAAAGCAATAAGCAGTGGGTGGGGACTTGCTTGTATCAGGAGGAGTGCAAGCTCCTTCTGATAAACTGCGGAGCAGTTATTCGGTTATGAGCAAGTAGCGAAGCGGATTGCGAATATCCGCTTGATCAATTCAGAAAGAACATAGAATACTCTGACCGACCATCTGACAGGCCAGGAATTACATACATAAAAGGAGGACATATACAGATGTCAAAAGGAAGATTCGGCATCCATGGCGGACAGTACATCCCGGAAACACTGATGAATGCTGTCATTGAACTGGAAGAAGCCTACAACCACTATAAAGATGACCCGGAGTTTAACGCAGAGCTTACAGAGCTTCTGAACGAATATGCAGGAAGACCATCCCGTCTCTACTTTGCATCCCACATGTCAGAAGATCTGGGTGGAGCAAAAGTATACTTAAAGAGAGAAGATTTAAACCATACAGGTGCTCACAAAATCAACAATGTACTTGGTCAGGTACTTCTTGCAAAAAAAATGGGCAAGACCCGTGTCATTGCAGAAACAGGCGCAGGTCAGCATGGTGTGGCAACAGCAACAGCAGCAGCTCTTATGGGTATGGAATGTGAAATCTTCATGGGAAAAGAAGACACAGAACGTCAGGCATTAAATGTATACAGAATGCGTCTTCTGGGTGCAAAGGTCAATGCAGTTACTTCCGGTACTGCAACACTGAAGGATGCTGTTTCCGAGACAATGAGAGAGTGGACAAACCGTATTTCCGATACACATTATGTACTTGGTTCTGTAATGGGACCTCATCCGTTCCCTACAATTGTCCGTGATTTCCAGGCAGTGATCTCCAAAGAATCAAAGAGCAGATCCTTGAAAAAGAGGGTAGACTTCCGGATGCAGTGCTGGCATGTGTGGGCGGTGGTTCCAATGCAATCGGAACATTCTACAATTTTATCAATGACAAAGATGTCCGTCTGATCGGATGTGAGGCAGCAGGACGTGGCGTAAATACGGCAGAGACAGCAGCTACCATTGCAACCGGCAAACTGGGAATCTTCCATGGAATGAAATCTTATTTCTGCCAGGATGAATATGGTCAGATCGCACCTGTATATTCCATTTCCGCAGGTCTGGATTATCCGGGAATCGGACCGGAACATGCGCATCTCTATGATACAGGACGTGCAGAATATGTACCTGTCACAGATGAAGAAGCAGTAGAAGCATTTGAGTATCTTTCCAGAACAGAGGGAATCATTCCTGCCATCGAAAGTGCTCATGCAGTCGCTTACGCAAGGAAAATTGTTCCACAGATGAGAAAAGACCAGATCGTGGTCATTACAATTTCCGGACGTGGAGATAAGGACTGCGCAGCAATCGCACGTTACAGAGGGGAGGATATCCATGAATAAGAGAATTACAGAAGCATTTGAAAAAGGAAAGGCATTTATCCCGTTTATTACCTGTGGAGATCCGTCTCTGGAAGTGACAGAGCAGCTTGTCTATGCAATGGAGGAAGCTGGTGCAGACCTGATCGAGCTTGGGATTCCCTTCTCTGATCCCACAGCAGAGGGACCGGTGATCCAGAGAGCAAATGTGAGAGCACTTTCCGGTGGTGTGACTACAGATAAGGTATTTGACATGGTGGTAAAGATCAGAAAGAACAGTTCTGTTCCTATGGTGTTTATGACTTATGCAAACGTGGTATTTTCTTACGGAACGGAGCGGTTTATTAAAACAGCTGCAGAAATCGGAATGGATGGTTTGATTCTGCCAGATGTGCCATTTGAGGAAAAAGAAGAGTTTGACAGTGTATGTAAGAAACACGGTATTGATCTGATCTCTCTGATCGCGCCGACTTCTCATGAGAGGGTCGCACAGATTGCGAAGGATGCGGAAGGGTTTGTGTATTGTGTTTCTTCTCTTGGTGTTACAGGAACAAGAACTAATATTACTACGGATATCGGAGCTATGGTGAAGTTAGTGAAGGCTGTGAAGGATATTCCATGTGCTGTGGGATTTGGTATTTCTACGCCGGAGCAGGCGAAGAAGATGGCAGCACAGTCGGACGGGGCTATTGTGGGATCTGCAATTGTGAAGTTGTGTGCAGAACATGGCGCGGACTGTGTACCGTATGTGAAAGAGTATGTGAAAGCTATGAAGGATGCGGTAATGGAAGCTTAAATATTGAAAAGGGGACGCGCAGAAACATATTTCATTTCGTGTGCGGTTTCGGAGCCTAAGAACTTCTAAGCTGCTAAAAATATGCTAAAAACATAGAAAATGACCCAAACTCGCCGCATGCTGCGGCTCAGACAGTGGGTCATTTTTCTTATAACGCATATTTTTATCAGCTAAGAAGTTCTAAGACTCCTGCAAATGCACACGAAATGAAATATGTTTCTGCGCTGTGTATTGGTATGAACTGAAAATCCTGCTGATAGATTGCGGAGAAGTTATTATAGCAATTGCATAAAATACTGCAAGCAATCCAGTCCATCATAGCGTGAAGCGTTGCGGAGTAATTCGTATCTTTATAGGAAAGACCTCAAAATTTGCAGAACTCCGTTTTCCCAGTAGGGCGGGCAGGTATTTTTGGCGGCAGCCCGGACTTCGGGGCGGGAGTTGGAGACTGCGTAGCTGAGACCGGCATTCTGAAGCATTTCAATATCGTTGAGGTTATCTCCGAAAGTGCAGGTTTCGTCAGGTGAAATTCCCAGATATTCCTGAAGGAAAGCAACGGAAGGACCTTTGCCGGAACCTGGGGCAGTACAGTCCATCCATTCCTTGCCGGCGGCAGCCATAACTGTTTTGTCTTTCCAGGTGGGAGTGAATAAAGGGGCGCACATTTCCTCACAGGCGTTGGGGTGGTAGACAGCAAATTTGTTTACCTGCTGCCCCTCGAGTTTTAACATTTCCGGAACTTCATGGATATCATATCCGTAAGAATCTCTCAGCCAGTGAAACATCTGGCTGCCTCCGTCTTCTGCGAAACAGCGTTCAGGTGTGGAAATAAAATAATCACAGGAAGGCATATCCTCTCTTACCATAGAACACATTCCTTTCCAGATTTCGTCCGGCAGAGTATCCACTTTCAGAATCTCCTTCGGAGTCCGTACAACAGTTCCTCCGTCAGAGATATAAAGCAGTCTGTCTGCGACAGGGGCAAACAGTTTTCTCTCACTTCTGTACTGTCGTCCGGAGCATGCCACAAACACAATCCCCTTATCAATCAGCCTTCCGATAACCTCCATATACTCCCCGTCAATAGCCAGAGTCCCATCCTTTACCAAAGTTCCATCTATATCTGAAGCAATCAATTTAATCATATGAATAAGAAATCCTTTCTATACAAATTCATTTTAAAAATTCTCTTTGTAATTGTAATAAGTCCCTTCTATAATAAATACAAATAAATACAATCCCCATTTTATCACGCTAAAATACAACTTACCATAAGAAATTAGGAAAAATTGCAATTATTCACCAGTCCCGTTTTATGCGTTATCATCCTGCAAAATTTTCTGTGAGAAAATCTCATCTGCATAGCCTGTCGTTGCAAGGCGCATTACTGTGAACGAAGTGAGCAGTAACAGCCCGGCAGTCCCGCAGCCAGCCAACAGGCAGGAAATATTTTTGGTTTCAGGTGCATTTGCAGTGGGCGTAGTAACTCTTGGTGCGTGGGAATCTGCGTTATTCAAAAATTGCTCACTGTCTGAGCGAAGCGAGTTTGAGTAATTTTTGAATGTTTTTAGCAGATTTCCACACACCTAGAGTTATTAGCCCGCGAAACCGCACCTGAAACCAAAAATATTTCCTGTCGTCCCCAATTTTTTTGCCCGCCAAACCCCATTGACTTTTCCACCCTTTTTTCTTATATTATATAAATAGAAATCTGCGTACTCTGAAAACTACGCATTTAAACCCTGAAAAAAGGAGAGTTGCTCGAAATGAACAAAAAAATTGCTCTTTGTTTTCAATCCCAAGGCAGGTAAAGGCAAGATCAAAACAAACCTGCTTGATATAGTAGATATTTTCAACAAAGGCGGTTATGAAGTCATTATCTATTCCACACAGAAACCAAAAGATGCCTACGAGAAAGCCAAAGAATACGAATCCAAAGTGGACCTTATCGTATGTAGCGGCGGAGACGGGACTCTTGATGAGGTGGTTACCGGAGTAATGGAAAAGAAGAGTTCCATTCCCATCGGATACATTCCGGCAGGAAGCACCAACGACTTTGCAAACAGTCTCTTTATGCCGAAAAGCATGACAGATGCCGCTTCCATGATTATGGAAGAGAAACTTTATCACTGTGACATCGGCAGATTCAATAACCAGAGCTTTACATATATAGCAGCTTTCGGTCTTTTCACAGATGTAGCCTATCAGACAGATCAGGATCTCAAGAATATCCTTGGCCATGTAGCCTATCTTCTTGAGGGAGTGAAACGCCTTTTTGATATCAAATCATACCATATGAGAATTGAATCCGAAGAATTAACTGTGGAGGATGACTTCATCTTTGGGATGATCACCAATTCCCGTTCAGTGGGAGGGTTTAAGAACCTTACAGGCAAGAACGTGGATATGAATGACGGACTTTTTGAAGTTACCATGATTACAAGACCGAAGAATCCGCTGGAATTGCAGGAGATCATGACTGCAATGCTGACAGCAGAGGACAATACAGATCTGATTCATTCTTTTAAATCAGCCAGGGTGACCATTACCTCAGAAGAACCGGTACCATGGACTCTGGACGGTGAATACGGCGGCAGTCATACACAGATAGAGATTGAAAACTGCCACGAAGCACTGAATCTGTATCTGAAAAGTACAAAAAAATGAGGAAACCAGATCAATTGGAATTTCCCCGTTAATAAATAAAAAGGAGAAATAAAATGGGTGAGTATATCAATGTAGTAGAGACTTTTGGATGTGACGTGTTTAATGATTCCGTCATGCAGGCACGACTTCCGAAGAAGATCTACAAAGAATTGAAAAAAACCATAGAAGAGGGCAAAGAACTGTCTATGGAAATTGCGGATGTAGTAGCACACGAGATGAAAGAATGGGCCATCGAGAAAGGTGCCACACATTACAGCCACTGGTTCCAGCCCCTTACAGGTGTGACAGCAGAGAAACACGATGCTTTTATCACAGCTCCGATGGATAACGGCAAGGTCCTGATGTCTTTCTCCGGAAAAGAACTGATTAAAGGTGAACCGGATGCATCTTCTTTCCCGTCCGGTGGATTAAGAGCAACTTTTGAGGCAAGAGGATATACAGCATGGGACTGTACATCACCGGCTTTTGTCCGTCATGATGCAGCAGGCGGAACACTCTGTATTCCTACTGCATTCTGTTCCTATACAGGAGAAGCACTTGACCAGAAGACACCACTTCTTCGTTCTATGGAAGCAATCAACACCCAGGCACTCCGTCTGCTGAGACTTTTCGGAAATACAACTTCTAAGAAAGTAACTCCGTCAGTAGGAGCAGAGCAGGAATATTTCCTGATCGATAAAGAGAAATGGCTTCAGAGAAAAGACCTGATCTATACAGGCAGAACTCTTTTTGGAGCTATGCCTCCGAAGGGACAGGAAATGGATGACCATTACTTTGGAAGTATCCGTCAGAGAATTTCCGCATACATGAAAGAGGTAAATGAAGAATGCTGGAAGCTTGGAATTCCTGCAAAGACACAGCATAATGAGGTTGCTCCTGCACAGCATGAGCTTGCACCGATTTATGCACCGGTCAATATCGCAGCAGACCAGAACCAGATGATGATGCGTATCCTTAAAAAGGTTGCCAGCCGTCATGGAATGCGCTGTGTCCTTCATGAGAAACCATTTGCAGGTGTGAACGGTTCCGGTAAGCATAACAACTGGTCTCTTACCACAGATGACGGAATCAATCTTCTGGATCCGGGCAAAACACCTCATGAAAATATTCAGTTCCTTCTGGTCCTCACCTGTATCCTGAAAGCAGTAGATGAACATGCAGATCTTCTGCGTGAATCTGCGGCAGATGTGGGAAATGACCAGAGACTTGGCGGCCATGAGGCACCGCCGGCAGTGATTTCCGTATTTCTTGGAGAGCAGCTGGAGGATGTTCTGGAACAGCTGGTCAGCACAGGAACAGCAACTCACAGTAAAAAGGGAAGTAAGCTGGAAACAGGTGTTAAGACTCTGCCTGATTTCATGAAGGATGCCACAGACCGTAACCGTACTTCACCTTTTGCTTTCACAGGAAATAAATTTGAATTCCGTATGGTGGGCTCAAGAGATTCTATTTCTGCATGTAACGTAGTCCTGAATACGATCACAGCAGAAGTATTTAAGGAAGTATGTGACCGCCTGGAAAAAGCTCCTGATTTCGAACTGGCGGTACATGATCTGATCAAAGAATATGCCACAGATCATCAGAAGATCGTATTTAACGGAAACGGCTATGCGCCGGAATGGGAGAAAGAAGCTAAACGCCGCGGACTTCCGATCCTTCCGAGCATGGTAGATGCAATCCCTGCACTTACTACAGAGAAGGCAGTGAAACTCTTTGAATCTTTTGATGTATTCTCAAGAGCTGAGCTTGAATCACGCGCAGAGATTAAATATGAGATTTACTCTAAAGCAATCAATATTGAAGCAAAGACCATGATCGACATGGCAACCAAGCAGATTATTCCGGCAGTTATCAGATATACCACTGTTCTTGGCGAATCTATCAATACAGTGAAAACAGCGGGCGAAGGACTGATCGATGTAAGTGTACAGCTTGATCTGCTCAAGAAAGCGTCAAAACTCTTAAAGGCTGCAAACAGTGCCATGAGTAAGCTGAGCAAACTGGTTGAGAAGATCCCGGAATATGCAGAGGGACGGGACAGAGCCGTATTCTGCAGAGAAAAGGTGGTTCCTGCAATGGAAGCTTTACGTGAGCCGGTAGATGAACTGGAAATGATCGTAGATAAGGAAATGTGGCCGATGCCATCTTATGGAGATCTTGTATTTGAAGTATAATGTTGTAAAAATATAAAGAAGAATGCTATAATGAAAGGGTCGTGAATCTGTAAAAGATAAGCGGCCTTTTTCTATAACACAAACTGGACTATAATAGTTATATAAAGGAGAACTAAATGGAAGAACTGAAATTTCTGGAGGAGCAGCAGGTAGCCTCTGAACTGATAAAGAGAGTAGAAGAATTCCGCAGCCAGTATGAGGTGGTACCGGAGACTGCAGGCAGGATTGTGAAACCATCCATTCCATTTTACGGAAAAGACATTCTGGAAATGGCCATTGCCGGATTGCTCAAAGGGGAGAACCTGTTACTCACCGGCCCAAAGGCAACAGGAAAAAAATATCCTTGCAGAGAACCTGGCATATATTTTCAACCGTCCCGCGTACAATGTTTCTTTTCATGTAAATACTAACAGCGGAGATCTGATCGGCACAGACACTTTCGTGGACAACGAAGTTAAGCTTCGCAAAGGAACTATCTATCAGTGTGCAGAATACGGTGGTTTCGGAATCCTCGACGAGATTAATATGGCAAAGAACGATGCAGTTTCCGTTCTCCATGCAACCCTGGATTATCGCCGTTCCATCGATGTCCCGGGCTATGACAAAATTGATCTTCATCCGGCTGCCCGTTTTATCGGAACTATGAATTACGGTTATGCAGGAACCAAAGAACTCAATGAAGCGCTGGTATCCAGATTTCTGGTCATAGATATGCCGGCTCAGACTGAAGAATCCCTGGAATTTATTTTCCGCCGGATGTTCCCGAATATAAAAGAAAACGCCAGAACACAGTTCATCGGAGTATTTCTGGATCTTCAGCTCAAAGCCACAAACAGTGAAATTTCCACCAAACCTCTGGATCTGCGAGGTCTCCTTGCAGCCATGAAGATTGTAGAAACCGGACTTTCTCCGAGAAAAGCAGTTACTATGGGAGTGGTGAACAAGACCTTTGACATTTTCGAGAAAGAAATCGTAGAGGATATTGTGAAAACCAGAATTCCGGCAGACTGGACAAGGGATGATGTATATGAAAGATGAGAAAATCGTAGAAATCGACGATTACCGTCTGGAACTGGAAAACAGGATCCGCAATCTCCTCTGGACTATCAGCGGGGATTACACGTTAAATATGAAAGTAGACGTTTCCCTGTATCTGCGCTCAAAAGCAATCGCTCTGTATGACGGCATCAAGCAGGGCGCTCTGGCAAAATATTATGACAGGAATCTGCTGGGTTTATATCTGGTAAAAAAAGTTTTCTGCCAGGCAGGAGAGGGAGAACTGACTGCAGTAGCACAGCTATGTGTAGAAGAAGCAATCGGGGACAAAATCTGTCAGGAACGTCCGGGAGTCCGGGAGATGCAGAAGGAAGCATTCGAGGATATCCTGGATCAGGAGTTTGAACAGATGCCCGCATACGGAGATATTCTTGGCCGATTGAAGATTGCCATCCTGCGTGACCGTTTACAGAATGGAAACCATTATGTAGAAGAGCGTCTTCGGGAAATCCGCGACATGGTTTACAAAGCCAGAACAGCTGCAGACACTATAGAATTGATCCGTATTATTGACAGTCTTTACAACACTATCATTGATCCGGATTTTGAGAAAGATCATGGAACACTGGAACAGGTTATGGCAGTCACCATGGAAGAACTGACAGAATACGACTGGGAAGATTTTCTTACAGAAGAACTTTATGAGGAAGCTCTGGAGAGTTACATCGAACAGATGACAAATAAGATTACGGACATGGAAGACACTGCTGTCACTGAAGAAAATGGAAAAACAGCGCCAGACCAAACACAAAATTACAATTCTCACAGAGGAAGAACTTGAGAAAGCATACACCTATGTTGAGTTGAATTTCGGAAAAACTTATCTGACTCCTGCAGAAGAGAAGCGAATGAATTATCTGATGTGCAGGGAACTTCACAGGGACTGCAGCCTTTATTTTACAGAAGGAATTCTCAAGAATCCGGTCAAACGAAACTATCAGTACGAATATGCAGTACGATTAAAGAATAAGAATATCTGGCTCTACCATGACAAACACAGAATCGTAAAGCAGAACATCGCATCCCTCACAGACCTTTTACGAAAGACACTGGTGCTGAAGAGCGAGACGCAGGAAGTACTTTCAGACAGAGGAACGATCATTCCGTCCAGACTCTGGCGTGTAGGCAGAAGCAGTGAAGCAAATCTGTTTAAAAGAGAATTGAAATCTGATGCATCTGATTTCGTAGTAGATGTGCTGATCGATGCCAGCGGTTCCCAGATGTCCAGGCAGGGAGATGTGGCATTACAGGCTTATATCATCAGTGAAGCATTAAGTAATGTAAACCTGCCTCACCGTGTCATGAGCTTCTGCACATTCTGGGACTATACGATCCTTCACAGATTCCGTGAGTACGATGATCCACAGTCAGCTAATGAAAATATTTTTAATTATGTAACTTCTTCCAATAACAGGGATGGACTTGCTATCAAAACCGCAGGATACGGTCTGCTTCAGAGATCTGAGGAGAAAAAAATCCTCATTGTATTAAGTGATGGAAAACCATATGATGTCATCGTAAACAGACCTCACGCAAAGAACCCGGAACCTTATATGGGAAAATATGCGATCAATGATACTGCTACAGAAGTGCGGCACCTGCGAAACCTTGGAGTAAGTGTTCTGGGAGTCTTTGCAGGGGAAGAAAAGGACCTATCCACAGAAAAAAAGATATTTGGCAAAGATTTCGCATATATCCGGGATATTTCGAATTTTTCCAGAATTGTCGGGAGATACCTGATTAAACAGTTGGATTCAGATGAATAGACTGATAAAACAGGGCAAAAATATGCTGTTTGAGCGTGCTGATATGTTAAGAGATTATCAAGTTAGCACGTTAATATATTAAAGTGCATAAAAAACCAGTTTTTTCACCTTGCCTTTTTGTATAAATTTCGCTATAATGTTCTATGTTTATAAATCAATACAAAAGGGAGAGGAAATCATGAACGAAAACAAAGAGTTCAAACCGTATATTCCGGCTGACAAGATCACACCTGAATTTACGGTGACATCCATCATCATGGGTGTTATCCTTGCAGTTATCTTCGGTGCAGCCAATGCTTATCTTGGTCTGCGTGTAGGTATGACTGTATCTGCTTCCATTCCGGCAGCAGTTATTTCCATGGGCGTAATTCGCAAGATCATGAAAAAGAACTCCATTCTGGAGAGCAACATGGTCCAGACAATCGGTTCAGCCGGTGAATCACTGGCAGCCGGTGCAATTTTCACAATGCCTGCTCTGTTCCTTTGGGCAGAAGAAGGACTTTGTGAAATGCCGGGTATCGTGGAAATCACATTAATCGCACTTTGCGGTGGTGTTCTTGGTGTACTTTTTATGGTACCACTTCGTAACGCACTGATCGTAAAAGAGCATGCAACACTTCTTTATCCTGAAGGAACTGCCTGCGCAGATGTTCTTCTTGCAGGTGAAGAGGGTGGTGCAAACGCTGCGACAGTATTCTCAGGTATGGGAATCGCAGCGATCTTTAAATTTGTCGTTGACGGTTTAAAGGTAATCCCTGCAGACGTTGCAGTAGCATTTAAAGGATTCAAAGGTGAAATTGGTATGGAATGCTATCCTGCACTTCTCGGTGTTGGATATATCGTAGGACCAAGAATCGCATCCTTTATGTTTGTTGGTTCTCTTATTGGCTGGATGGTGCTGATTCCGGTAATCTGTCTGTTCGGAGCTGATACAGTTATGTATCCCGGAACAGAAACAATTTCTGCTCTTTATGCAGCAGGCGGAGCATCTAAAATCTGGAGTACTTATGTAAAATATATCGGAGCAGGAGCTATCGCAACAGGTGGTATTATTTCTCTGATCAAATCCCTGCCTCTGATCATTGCAACCTTCCGTGATTCCATGAAGAGCATGAAGGGCGGTAAGAATACAAGTACAGAAAGAACTGCACAGGATCTTCCGATGAACATTATTCTGATCGGTATTGTGGCAATGGTTGCAATCATCTGGCTTGTTCCGGCTATCCCGGTTAACCCGATCGGTGCGTTGATCATCGTAATCTTCGGCTTCTTCTTTGCAACTGTATCTTCCCGTATGGTTGGTCTTGTAGGAAGCTCCAACAACCCTGTATCAGGTATGGCTATCGCTACACTTCTGATCGCAACAATGATTATCAAAGCATCCGGCAATACCGGTATCGACGGAATGAAAGCAGCAATTGCTATTGGTTCCGTAATCTGTATTGTAGCAGCAATCGCAGGTGATACTTCACAGGATTTAAAGACAGGTTATCTTCTTGGTGCAACTCCTAAGAAACAGCAGATCGGTGAGCTTATCGGTGTTGTTGCTGCCGGTCTTGCTATCGGTGGTGTTCTTTATCTTCTGAATACTGCATGGGGATACGGAAGTGCAGAAGTACCTGCTCCTCAGGCAACTCTGATGAAGATGATCGTAGAAGGTATCATGGGCGGCAAGCTTCCATGGACACTGGTATTTATCGGTGTATTCCTTGCAATTGGTCTGGAAATCTTAAGAATTCCGGTTATGCCATTTGCTATCGGTCTTTACCTTCCAATCTACCTCAACGCTGCTATCATGATCGGTGGTGTTGTTCGTATGTTCGTTGACGGAAGAAAGAATGTTGATGATAAGAAAAAAGAAGAACAGGCAACAGACGGTACACTTTATTGTGCAGGTATGATCGCAGGTGAAGGTCTTGTAGGTATCCTTCTTGCAATCCTTGCAGTAGTAAACGTAAGCAGTGTATTTGATCTCTCCGGAAGCATTAACCTTGGTAATGCAGGCGGCGTGATCCTGATGTTACTTATGATCTTAAGCCTTCTGAAATTCAGTATCTGGAACAAGAAGAAAGCCTGATCAGGCGGAGATGATAATATTTAAATGAGTAAAAAGAAAAAAGAATTACAGATCAATTATCTGGATCTCATTCCTGAGCGCAGTGCACAGCTTCGCTGGCATACTGATATCAGGGGGAGAATGGTGCTGGAAATAGAGAATAAGGGCGCGTTTAACACGATTGCCCAGAAGCTGTTTGGAAAACCCAGATATACGAAGATACATCTGGATGACAATGGCACATTTATCTGGCCACTCATAGATGGCAGGAAAACAGTGGAAGATATTGCTGCACTGGTAAAAGACGAATTTGGGGAGAAGGCAGAGCCTTTATATCCAAGGATCGTTAAATACTTCCAGATAATGGAGAGTTATCATTTTGTAAATTTTATCAATAAGCCTGAAAAATAAGGTAAGAATAAGAGCGGGAGCAGTCCTTCATGGATTGCTGCCGTTCTTGTAGTTTATGGAAGAATAATTACGGCACAGTGATAAAGCGGTATCTCTGGCTGATATTCATGAAAGCATAAAACAAATATTATTTTTACAGAATACAAGGAGGCGAATGAATGAAGTTAGTAAATGGAAAAAGATCACAGCTTCTGGAATATCTGATGATCATAGCAGGAACCGGATTAATGGCACTGGCGATCAATTCCGTATTTGATGCATCAGGTATGGTAACCGGAGGCTTTTCAGGTATCGCAATCATTATAAAAGCAGGGAGTCAGGGAATCATTGACGGTGGTATCCCTCTCTGGGTAACAAATATGGGTTTGAACATTCCACTGTTTCTGATCGGATGGAAGATTAATGGATTCTCCTTTGTAAAAAAAGCTTTGATAGGAGAAATTGCTCTGTCCACCTGGCTTGCCATAGAACCTGTATGGAATCTTGCTGGCAATGATCTTCTTCTTGCCGCACTTTACGGTGGTGTGATCCAGGGTGTGGGAATCGGTCTTGTCTTTCTGGGCGGTGGAACAACCGGAGGAACCGATATGATGGCAGCTATCATCCAGAAATATCTGCAGCAATATTCAATCGCACAGATCATGCAGGTTATAGATGCAGGCGTTGTACTGGTGGGTATGTATGTGTTTGGCATCCACAAGGCACTCTATGCGATTATTGCGGTATATCTGGTGACAAAAGTATCTGACGGTTTGATTGAAGGTCTGAAATTCTCAAAAGCTGCCTATATCATTACAGCAAAGCCAAAGGAAATAGCAGATATGATCATGAAAGATCTGGACAGAGGTGTAACAGGCATCAGTGCCAGAGGAATGTACTCAGGACAGGATAAACTGATGCTTTTCTGCGTGGTAAATAAAAAAGAGATCGTAATGCTTAAAGAAAAAGTAGATGAAATTGATCCGGAAGCCTTTGTGATAGTGACAGATGCCAGGGAAGTTCATGGAGAAGGTTTTATTGAAAAAAGTAACACAAAAAAATATATAAAAAATTGTAAATTTTTTTCTCTTTCCTCTTTCATTTTTGGTAAATATATATTAAAATACAATACAGGTATAAGGTTTTATAGTTAAAACGGAAAATAAACACTATAGGATGAGAAGGGATTGAAATCAGATGATATCGAATCAGGTGCTTCAGAATACTCTTGAAGGGTTAAAAGAAATTTCCAGAACAGAATTTTGTGTACTCGACACAGAAGGCAAAGTGCTTGCAAGTACTTTTGCAGATTTTTCCATTGCAACACAGGATGTACAGGCTTTCGTAGAATCACAGGCCGACAGCCAGCTTGTAAAGGGGTTCCAGTATTTTAAAGTCTGTGATGACTATCAGCTGGAATATATACTGGTCGCCCATGGCGACGATGAAGATACTTATATGGTTGGCAAGCTCGCCGCTTTTCAGATCCAGAATCTGATCGTAGCGTATAAAGAACGCTTTGACAAAGACAGCTTTATCAAGAACCTGCTTCTTGACAACCTGCTTCTTGTTGACATTTATAATCGTGCGAAGAAACTGCACATTGAGGCAGATGTCCGCCGCGTAGTCATGATCCTTGAAATGCCACAGGAGAAAGACCACAGCTCCATGGAAAGCGTGAAGAGTCTTTTCGGCGGTAAAAGTAAAGACTTTATCACAGCAGTAGATGAGAAAAGTATTATCGTAGTCAAGGAACTTGAAGATGGTGAGAATTATCCTGAGATGGATCAGCTTGCACATACTATCCTTGATACTCTTGGAATGGGAAATGACGGTAAGACACATATGGCATACGGTACTATCGTCAATGAACTGAAAGAAGTATCACGCTCCTATAAAGAAGCCCGCATGGCTCTTGATGTAGGTAAGATTTTCTTCGGAGATAAAGAAGTGATCGCATACAGCTCTCTGGGAATCGGACGACTGATCTACCAGCTCCCGATCCCACTCTGTAAGATGTTTATCAAAGAAATCTTCGGTGGCAAATCCCCGGATGACTTTGACGAAGAGACTCTGGTTACAATTGATAAGTTCTTCGAGAACAGCCTCAATGTTTCAGAGACATCCAGACAGCTTTACATCCATAGAAACACTCTGGTCTATCGCCTCGATAAACTCCAGAAGAGTACAGGTCTTGATCTCCGTGTTTTTGAAGATGCCATTACATTCAAGATTGCACTCATGGTAGTACGTTATATGAAATATATGGAAACACTGGAATACTGATATATTATATATAGAAGGAAAATTTTCAATGCCTGCCACAGCTCTAATTGCTGACGCAGGCATTTTTGACCTTTACAAATCCAGCCTTGCAGTGTATAGTTAGAAATCGAGATTGCAATTGATAAGGTATGCAATATCCTGAGACATGCAAGCCAAAATTCCATTGCCGCAGGCAATTTGGAATGAATGTTGGCTGCGTTACTGTGAACATTCTATGAATCCTCAAAAATCTCTTGCAATCCCCAAAAACATACATTACAATAATGTTACAAATTCATTAACCCATTGGAGGAAAAATCTATGATAGATCTTATAGATGTAAGCAAGTCCTATGGTCCCGGCCTTCCGGCAGTGAACCATGCGAACTTACATATAGATAAAGGTGAATTCGTCTTTGTAGTAGGAAACAGTGGTTCAGGAAAAACAACCCTGATCAAACTTCTTATGAAAGAGCTGGATTCCACATCCGGCCAGATCATCGTAAGCGGTGAACGTCTGGAAGGAATGAAACACAGAAGAGTAGCCAAATACCGCCGTAAGTTGGGCGTAGTATTTCAGGACTTCCGTCTTCTGAAAGACAGAAATTGTATATGAGAATGTAGCGTTTGCCCAGAGAGTAGTCAACCGTCCCACAAGAGTAATCCGTAAACGTGTCCCGGAGGTACTTCAGGAAGTTGGACTTGCTGTCAAATACAAATCCTTCCCGGATGAACTTTCCGGTGGAGAACAGCAGAGAGTTGCATTGGCAAGGGCGCTGGTCAACCGTCCGGATATCCTTCTGGCAGACGAGCCTACAGGAAACCTGGATCCGAAGACTTCCGAAGAAATCATGAAGCTTCTGGAACAGATCAACGACAGAGGAACCACAGTAGTGGTTGTTACACATAACAAGGATATTGTAAATTCCATGCGCAAACGTGTTGTGACCATGCATGAGGGCTCTATTATAAGTGACGAGAAAGAGGGAGAATATCATGAGGCCTAGTACAATCTGGTACACTCTGAAACAGGGTGTCAAAAATATCAAAAGAAACTGGATGTTTTCCCTGGCTTCCATTATCACCATGGCTGCCTGTATTTTTCTGTTTGGAATCTTTTTCTCCATTGTCAATAATGTGAATAATATTGCACATAAGGTAGAGCAGGAAGTGCCGATCACAGTATTCTTTGAAGAGGGAACTACAAACAAACAGATCAAAGCAATCGGAAAGAAGATCAAGGCACGTCCGGAAGTAGAGAAAATAGAGTATCAGTCAGCTGATGAAGCCTGGGAGGAATATAAAGAGCAGTATTTCCAGGGTTCAGAGGCAGCAGACGGATTTAAGGACGATAATCCTCTTGCAAATTCAGCCAATTATCGTGTGTATATGAATGACATCACGAAGCAGTCAGAACTTGTTTCCTATATACAGGAACTGAAACATGTAAGAAAAGTCAACCAGTCTGAGGAAGCAGCAAAAACACTGGGAAATATCAACAAGTTGGTTTCATATATTTCCATTGCCATCATTGTATTACTGCTTATTATCTCCATATTCCTGATCAGCAATACGGTATCTGTGGGTATTGCAGTCCGTAAAGAAGAGATCGGAATTATGAAATACATAGGAGCTACAGACGCATTTGTCAGAGCACCATTCCTGCTGGAAGGCATGGTTCTGGGGGTGGTCGGAGCAGCAGTTCCGCTGATCGTGCTTTATTTCTGTTATAATGGGGCAATATCCTATATTCTGACCAGGTTTAATGTGCTTACAGGTGTGGTGGATTTCATCCCGGTATGGCAGATTTACCAGACATTACTTCCAATAAGTCTGGGACTTGGAATTGGAATCGGACTGATCGGAAGTTTCTTTACAACAAGAAAGCATTTAAGAGTATAATAAAAAGCAGATAAGCATGAAGCTGCCGGAACAATGATATCATATCATAAACCGGCGGCTTTTTTTACAGGAGTGCAGACATGAAAAATAAAGAATTTTGGAAAGGTGCAGTAGCAGGAGCACTGGTTGTGACGTGCATCGGTACAGGTGTTTTTGCAGGAACAGGTCTTGCAGCAAAAGGAACAGCTCTTGGTGATCGCAAGTGTACATCAAAGCTGGCATATCTTGAAGAGCTGATCGACAGATACTATCTGGGAGATAAGGATGAAGAGAAGCTTCAGGAAGGACTTTATGCAGGTCTTCTCTATGGACTGGATGATCCTTATTCCAGATATTATACAGAAGAGGAATACGATTCTGAGAATTCTTCCAATGAGGGAAGCTATGTGGGGATCGGCATTCTTATGGAGAAGAACAAAGAAGGCGGAGTAAAGATTGTTGAATGCTATGAGGGCGGTCCCGGAGAAAAAGCAGGACTGGAGGAAGGGGACATCATCAGTGCCATTGACGGGGAAGATATCACAGAGGATGAAGTATCTGATGTTGCAGACATTGTCCGCAATTCAGATAAAGACAGTGTGGTGCTTACTGTTCACAGAGAAGGTGCAGAAGATGCCATGGAAATCACAGTCCCTGTCACAGATGTGGAATTACCGTCTGTTTTCCATGAAATGCTGGATTCTAAAATCGGTTATATCCGCATTACACAGTTTACAGGCGTTACCGGCGAACAGTATCAGGAAGCTTTTGATGACCTGCAAAAACAGGGAATGGAGAAAATGATCGTGGATCTCCGCGATAATCCGGGTGGACTTCTTGATTCTGTCTGTGATGTCCTGCGGAAAATCCTTCCGGAAGGACTGATCGTTTACACCGAAGATAAGGACGGAAACAGAGAAGAGGAAAAATGTGATGGCAAAAACGAACTCCGGATTCCGCTTGCAGTCCTGGTAAATGAAAGCAGCGCCAGTGCATCAGAGATTTTTGCCGGTGCAGTGCAGGATTATGGTATTGGAACGATTGTCGGAACAACCACTTACGGAAAAGGCGTGGTACAGTCCATCCGCCAGCTCTCAGACGGAAGTGCCATTAAACTGACTGTTGCCAACTACTACACTCCAAAAGGAAACAACATCAACAAAACAGGAATCAAACCTGATATAGAGGTTTCTCTGGATACCAGCCTGCTGAATAAGAATAAAGACGAGATCACCCATGATGAGGATAATCAGCTGCAGGAAGCGCTTAAGGCAGTTGAGAAGGAAAAGTAGTTGTTTGGCTGATAGTTTGATGTTATACTGTATATATCTGTATTTATAATAGAAGCATTTTTATTATAGATGAAAAGCCCATTACTGAGCAGGCAGCGGATTTTGATTTGTAGTTGCTAAGACACTGAACAGTTAATGGGCATAAAGTGAAAAATATCAGAAAAAGAGGGCGACAACATGAGCGAATATGTGATCACCACCGACAACAATTCAGATCTTCCGGAGGAATATCTCAAAGACCATGGAGTAGGCTGCATGTATCTTAGTTATTCCATGGATGGAAAAAATTTATACGCATGGAAATTTCCTTCCGGAGCATGAATTTTATGAGGCAATGAGAAACGGTTCCATGCCAACCACAGCACAGGTAAATCCTGAAAATGCAAAAGCACTGCTGGAGCCTTACCTGAAAGAAGGAAAAGATATTCTTCATATTGCATTTTCCTCTGCTTTAAGCGGTACATACAATAGCAGCCGTATCGCAGCAGAGGAACTGATGGAGGATTATCCGGACCGCAAGATCATCGTGGTAGATTCTCTTGGCGCTTCCCTTGGTCAGGGGCTTCTGGTTTACCTTGCACAGGAGAAGAAAGAGCAGGGAGAAGATCTGGAGACAGTTGCGAAATGGGCAGAAGAGAACAGGCTTCATATGGTACACCTTTTTACAGTCAACGATTTAAACCACCTATACCGCGGAGGCCGCATTTCCAGAACTACTGCAGTAGTAGGAAGCATGCTGAATATTAAACCGGTCCTTCATGTAGACAACGACGGAAAACTCACTGCCATCGGTAAAGTCCGCGGCCGTAAAAAATCCCTTCAGGAGCTGGTAAAGCTTATGGATGAGAAAATCGGCAGCTATCATGACACCTGCCATACCATCTTTATCAGTCATGGCGACTGCGAAGAAGATGCAAATTATGTGGCAGAGAAAGTAAAAGAAAAATACCAGATCAACACGATTATCATGAATCAGGTAGGAGCCACCATCGGCGCTCACTCAGGTCCGGGAACAATGGCGTTGTTCTTTGTGGGAGATGAAAGATAAATTAGTTTTTTTGTAAAATGGTTTCATGGTATCATTATCCTGCGGGAAGATAAATGATACTGTGGAACCACTTTTGATATTACAGGAGATTTTTATGAAATTATTAAAAAAAGCATTTACATTCATATTTATATTTATGCTGAGCGTTTCAGGACTGACAGGATATCAGGTAAACGCCTCAGAGGAGCCAAAACATCTGGATATCCTGTTCACCCATGACCTGCATTCCCATTTGAACAGCTTTCAAACGATTGTAGACGGGACACAGCAGGAGACCGGCGGGTTTGCCCGGCTGAAAACATTGATCAATGAGCACGAGAAAGAGAATACAGATACACTCATACTGGATGGCGGAGACTTCTCCATGGGAACTCTGATACAGACTGTATATGACACAGAGGCCGCCGAACTGCGGATGCTTGGATATCTGGGCTGTGATGTGACAACTCTGGGAAATCATGAATTTGATTACGGCTCCGATGGTCTGGCAGATATGCTGAACGCCGCAGTCAGTTCAGGCGAAAACCTTCCCAGGATGGTTGTGTGTAATGTGGACTGGGATGCAATGAAAAAGCCGGCCTCAGTGAAGGACAGAAACAGATTTATGAAGCATTTCAGACATATGGAGTAAAAGACTATACGGTAATTCAAAAAGGTGATGTAAAGATTGCAGTACTGGGTGTTTTCGGCAAGGATTCTCTGGATTGCGCTCCTACCTGCGAGCTTCTTTTCAAAGACCCGTCAGAAGCAGCCAGAGAAACAGTAGAGGAAATAAAAAAGAACGAAGATGTAGACATGATCGCCTGTGTATCACACAGCGGAACATGGGAGGACGAAAAAGTATCAGAGGACGAAATCCTTGCAAAGAATGTTCCGGACATTGATCTGATCGTCAGCGGACATACCCACACACAGTTGGCAGAACCAATCCTGCAGGGAGATACCTGCATCGTATCCTGTGGAGAATATGGGAAAAACCTGGGAACACTTTCCATGACTCAGAAAGAGAATGGACGGTGGGAAACGGATACCTATGAGCTTGTTCCGGTTACGGATGAAATCAAAGCAGATGAAGCCACACAGAAGAAAATAGATGAATTGTCAGATACTGTTGATATCAATTATCTCTCCAATTTTGGTTATACCAGAGAGGAAATTCTGGCAGAGAATGACATTGAATTCAACAGCCTCAGTGAGATGGAAACAAAGCATGAGGAGTTAAATCTGGGAGATATCATATCAGATGCTTATGTATATGCAGTAGAGAATACAGGAGACTCTGACGGAGAAAAAGTAGATGTTGCAATCGTACCTGCCGGAACTGTAAGAGATACTTATACAAAAGGCGATATAACAGTGGAGCAGGTATATAATTCCTTCTCGCTGGGAACAGGAAAGGACGGACTTGCAGGTTATCCTCTGATCAGTGCATATTTAACGGGAAAAGAACTGAAAACAGTGGCAGAGGTAGATGCCTCAATTTCAGATTTTATGACAATAGCCAGATTATATTGCAGTGGAATGAATTTCACCTATAATCCCCACCGCATGATCTTAAATAAAGTAACAGACTGTTATCTGACAGGTAAGGATGGAGAAAGGGAAGAAATACAGGACGATAAATTGTATCATGTTGTCACCGACCTGTACACAGGCCGTATGCTGGGATCTGTTCTGGACAAATCCTATGGTCTGATATCCATCGTCCCCAAAGATAAAAACGGCAATCCCATAGAGAATCTGGAAGATTATGCAGTCATGGATGGAAAAAAAGAACTGAAAGCCTGGGCTGCAATTGCAGAGTATATGCAATCCTTTGAAGACACAGACAAAGACGGAATTGCAAATGTGCCGGAATATTATAATACAACACACGAAAGAAAAGTTGCAGACAACAGCAAAAACATCATAAATCTGGTAAAACATCCGAATAAATTTGCAATAGCGATTGTGGGAATCTGTATTGTGGCTGTTGGGGTGATTCTGCTGTTGATCTTTGGGGTTGTAAAGATTATCAGAAGAAGGAGATAGAATTTTACTATAAACATAGCCACACATATGATTGCAAAAGGCTTCCGGGACGCATATGATATTGCAATTCTTGTAAGTTGTGATATCCCGATTATGTACAGGTAATTTGAATATTGCATGACCAGCTGCTTTATCAGGAGGGTAAAGTGTGGATATGTGAAAAGCTATTTCTATTTTGGAAAAAAGAAAAAGACCTCATAACATAATATGAAGTCTTTAAATGCACACACTGTGCAACTGGAAAAACCAGTGAGTTGAGTTTACTTTTATTTGAACTCGCAGTGCAAATCCGTAGGGGAACTACGATTTGCATCTTTATAATAATATACGGGAGGAGAAATGTCAAATGGAAAAGAAAAGTAAAAAATTTATCTGGGACTTGATATTGGAACTGATTCAGTCGGATATGCTGTGACAGATGATCAGTATAATCTTCTGAGAGTTCATGGGGATGATGCATGGGGCAGTGTTATATTTGATGCAGCTTCTTTGAGCGATGAAAGAAGAAGTCATCGTTCTGCAAGAAGAAGACTGGACAGGAGACAGCAAAGAATAAATCTGCTGCAGGAAATTTTTGCTAAAGAAATTTCAAAGGTAGATGATCGTTTTTTTATTCGATATCGGTAAAGCTATCGTTGGAGAGAGGATGTTCAGGACCGGTATGTTTTTTTCAATGATGAGGAATATACAGATGTTCAGTATATGGGAGAATATCCAACGATTCACCATTTGATCTGTGAATTGATGAATAATAAAAATCCTCATGATGTGCGCCTGATATATCTGGCCTGCGCATGGCTGATAACACACAGAGGACATTTCCTTAATAATCTCAATGTGGAAAAACTGGATGAAATCATGGATATCAGCTCAGTGTATCAAAATTTTATAAATTATTTTACTGAAAATGGATACAGAAGACCATGGGGTGAAATAGATGTAAGTGCTTTGTCAGAGGTATTGAAACAAAAAACAGGTGTAACGGTAAAAAATAAAGAATTACAAAATATTCTTCTGGAAGGAAAGAAGCCGGAAAAATCCGGAACTGAAGAGTTTCCTTTTAGACAGGACAGTATCATACGACTTCTGGCAGGCGGGCAGTGTAAATTAAAGGACGTTTTTTGCAAAGAAGAATATCTGGATTTGGGATCAGTATCGTTGGGGATGGACGAGGAGAAGTTTGGTGAAATTTCAGGTAATATTGGAGAGGATTATGACCTGCTCATAGCATTACGTGGACTATATGACTGGAGTGTACTGGCAGATATTTTAAACGGTCATTCTGAAACGATTTCCATGGCAAAAGTACAGATATATGAGCAGCATGGGAAAGATTTACAGATATTGAAATATTTTGTCCGTAAATATGTACCTGATAAATACAATGAAGTATTCAGAAAAGCAAAAGCTGATAATTATGTGGCTTACACAGGTCACATGGATAAAGATACTGCAAGTCAGATTAAAAAGAAAGCAAAAGCAGAGGAGTTTTCAAAATATGTCTTGAAACTTATGAGTCCAATAAAGCCGGAGAAAACAGATTTACAGTCATATGAGGATATGTGTGAACGTCTGAAGCTGAATAGCTTTTTGCCTAAACAAAAGAATACTGATAATCGTGTAATACCACATCAATTATATGAATATGAGTTGATTCGAATTTTGAAAAATGCATCCTTATATTTGCCTTTTCTTAATGAAGTCAGGAATGGAATCAGTGAGATGGACAAAGTGGTATCCATTTTCAGGTATAAACTTCCGTATTATGTAGGACCATTAAATAAGAAATCAGATTTTGCATGGATTTCACGTAAAGCCGGAAAGATTACTCCATGGAATTACAAAGACATGATAGACGAGGATGCCAGTGAGAATGCATTTATCAAAAGGATGACAAATAAATGCACCTATTTGCCAGGGGAAGATGTTTTGCCAAAAGATTCTCTATGCTATCAGAAATTTATGGTGCTGAATGAACTTAATAATCTTAAGATTGATGGGCGCAAAGTCCCTGTTGAAGTAAAACAGGGAATCTATCATGAATTATTTGAAAAGAAAAAGAAAGTGCGGCGAAAGGATATTGAAGAATATCTTATAAGCAATAATTATCTGGCTAAGGGTTCGACAGAACTGATAAGCGGAATTGATGAGCAAGTGCATTCCTGTTTGTCATCTTATTATGCATTTCGAAATCTTTTGAGTAGAGAAATTTTATCTGAAAATGATGTAGAAAAAATTATAGAGAGGGCTTCTTATGC
>ENA-OQBD01000250-OQBD01000250.1-human-gut-metagenome-genome-assembly--contig:-NODE-250-length-30609-cov-3.735582_pt1 | contig 30609 bp, 27 predicted proteins | sample MGYA00242742_ERZ504543 | MGnify/ENA primary metagenome ERZ504543 (study PRJEB26092, sample SAMD00036239) | human gut metagenome | host: Homo sapiens | study: EMG produced TPA metagenomics assembly of...
AATGTAGCCAATCTGTACACCTCCATATCGAAACTGTAATTTGTTTCCTGCGGTGAAACAGACACGGACGCTTCATCGCAAACATACTAGAATATAATATGTCAAGCTGTACCCTTCTGTCAAAGATGTAATTGCAAAAAAAGTTGTAAAAGTCATGCCAATATGTATATAATGTAGACATGAAAACGATTGATAACGACATCAAAACAGGACAATTCAAACAGATTTATCTGTTATACGGAGAAGAACAGTATCTGATCCGCCAGTACCGGGACAAATTAAAGCATGCACTGGCAGCGGATGATGATACCATGAACTTTTCTGCTTTCTCCGGCAGCGACATCAACCAGAAAGAGATCATCGATCTGGCAGAGACACTGCCTTTTTTTGCCGACCGCAGACTCATTCTGATCGAAGACAGCGGTCTGTTTAAAAAAAGCGCCGAAGAACTTGCCGATTACATGTCTTCCATTCCGGAAACCACTTATTTTGTCTTTGCGGAAAAAGAAATAGACAAGAAAACAAAGATGTACAAGCAGGTGAAAAAAAACGGAAGCATCGTGGAATTTCCGCGTCAGAATGAGACGACTCTCTCCCGCTGGATCGAGGGAAGAATCCGCAGAAACGGAAAAAATATTACAAGAGATGCCTATGCGCTCTTTATCCGTAAAACCGGTGATGACATGGAAAATATCGACAAAGAGCTGGAAAAACTTCTCTGCTACACACTGGAAAAAGACTATATTGATATCTCCGATGTGGAAGCCATCACCACCGAACAGACCGAGAATAAAATCTTTGACATGATTGATGCAGTGGCACTGCACCAGCAGAAAAAGGCACTGGATCTTTATTATGATCTTCTTGCTCTCAAAGAAGCTCCGATGCGTATTCTTTTTCTGCTTTCCAGCCAGTTTCAGCGTCTGATGATTGTCAAATCCATGACCAATCAGGGATTTGGCAACAAAGAAATTGCTTTAAAAGCCGGCTGCCCGGAGTGGGCAGTCCGCAAATATCCAGTCGCAGAGCCGTGCTTTTTCCATGGATCAGCTCAAACAGGCGATCCGCGATGGTGTGGAATACGAAACTGCAGTAAAAACCGGACACATGAATGACCAGATGGCCGTTGAACTGTTTCTGGTACAGTACAGTGCCGGAAAATAATTTTCTCTATTTCACATAAGTTTCGCACACCAGCTTATTTTCGATGACGCGCACCCGTATCCGTCCACCTTCGATGGTGCAAAAAAATCTGCTGCCGCTCTCTTTGATCCTTTGTACGGCATCCAGGCTCGGATGTCCGTAACGATTATCCTTTCCGGCTGAAGCAACCGTAATTTCCGGCCGGATACACTTCAATAACGCTTCTGCGTTCGCATAGCGCGATCCATGATGATCCGCCTTAAAAATCAAAACCTTATCCCATTTTTCGCGGCGGCTCAGCTGCTCTTCCACATCTGTAGAGATATCTCCACCAAACAGGGCGCGGATATCCCCCTCTTCAAATTGCAGTACCAGACACAGATCATTGACATCCTCCGCTTTATCCGAAGCTTTGGGATACAGACAGCGCATGGCTGCACGTTTGCTTCTTACCGTATCCCCCGCCTGCATATAAAGCACTTTCGTTCCATGGCTGCGGGCCAGTTCTGCCAGCTCTTTTGTCTTTGCTTCTTTTTCCACTGCTTTTGCAAACACCAGATACTCCACACGGTATCCGGACACAAGAACCTCCTTAAGACCGGACACATGATCGGTATCCGTATGACTGACAAACCAGTAAGAAATCTCTGACACTCCTTTTGCCTTTAAAAACGGCAGAATCCGGTACTTTCCCACCTGTTTCACATCGGTGCTCCCACCATCGATAAACATGGAAGTCCCGCCGCCCGTGCACAGATAAATACCGTCTCCCTGTCCCACATCAAGGAAATCAATCTCAAACGATTTCTTCTGTGGAAAAAGAAGAAAAAGCAGAAGAAACGCAATAAAACAGGAAAAACTATGCCCTGCAGACGTTTCTTTCTTCGGCTTACACACAGATCTGCCGTTTCCCTGCAGTCTTTATGCTTTTCATTTCTGCGTGCACAGGCATAGATCGCCAGAAGAAACACTCCAAGCCCCAGGTAATACCAAAAGATCCGCATATGCGCAGGTTTCCCTGTGATCCTCTGCGCACCCGGAATCTTTAAGGAAACCTCACACAGAAACCGGTAACTGTCGAGCATCCAGCCACAGGGCGCAAACAGAACACGTCCCGCAGGCAAAAACGCCATCCCCACAATCACCCCAAGCACAGTAAGCCCCAGTAATCCGTTGACCACCGCAAGTACAAACAGGTTTATCAGCATCGCGTACACGGGAATTTCATAATAAGAATATGCGACCAGCGGGATGGTAAACAACTGGATTGCAAAACTTACCAGAATTCCTTCTTTTTGTCTTGAGAAAAATGTTTTTTTGATGGTTTCCTCTCCGGCCTGCTGTCTGCGTTTCCATGAATGTTCCCATTCCAGCAGTACATTGGCTCCCACTCCGATGGCAATCACCGCCATCACGGAAAACACAAATCCGGAATACGATAGCAGAAACGGATTTTCCCACAAAAGTACGAGCACAACAATTCCAAGCGCATTTAACATGTCATAGGCATATCCTGTCACATCCGCAAACAAATAAATCAGACACATGCCAACCGCCCGCTGTGTAGATACCCCGTTTCCGCTTAAAACCGCATAGGAAATCAAAAAAACGGTCGTTGCCAGCGCTGCTGTCACATACCGGGTATGCAGTCGTTTCCGCAGCAGGCGGTACAGTCCCATCCCCAGAAGGGAAATATGAAGTCCGGAAATAGCAAGCACATGGGCGATCCCCGCTCTCTGATACAAAGATTTTATCTCTGCATCCAGAGCCCCCTTTTCCCCTAACAGCATCGCAGAAAGCACGCCATCGTCCCGGATAGAATGCCGGATCACGTCATTTGCACGCTTTTTCATATTCTGTAGTGCGCACCGGTAACGATCCGGTTTTCCATAGACCCGGCTGATCTTTGTGACCCATATGCCGAAATCAATTTTCTGACTCTGGTAAAACTGCCGGGCATCAAACATCCCTTCATTGGATGCTTCTGTAAATAATGAAATTGTACCCTCAATATTCAGGATTTGTCCAGCCGAATGGCTGGCAGAAGAAACATATGCGATTACATCATTGCATGGCAGTGTCTGCGATTCTGCTTCCACCGTGCAATCTTTTAAATAGTAATAAACGCATCTGGTTTTCGGTTCTATCCGATCAATCTTTCCCGCCAGGCGAACCTCCTGGCCATCTGTGAGTTTCTGCAGGTACTGCTGCCTGAAATCGATCTGTCGCTGCATCTGCAGCATCCCCAAAAGAAACATACCGGGAAGTCCTGCCGCAAACAGAACTTTCCGCATCCCCCGTTCCTTCCATGGAGTGGTATATACCAGTAACAGAACTGCCAGCACACCCCATGCCGGCAGCTGCTCTCTGACACACACAATCCCCAGCAGAAACTCTGTGGCAAGCAAAAGAAATGGTCTTTTCCTCACGCTTTCTTTTCCTATTCCGTAGATTCTACTTTCTCATCGCTTTCTTTTGTGACCAGACGGTCATCTGCCTTGTACATCTTTGATAGTTTATACGTGTAACGGCATTTGCCACTGGTATCTCCGTTGATGGAAATCTGTACTTTATCGATTTCCGTCAGTTCCGTCAGGGAATCCACGATAGAGTATAAAACAACAGGTTCTGAGATTTCCTGATTCTGATTCAAAAACATTTCATCCAGATTGACATAGCAGACCCCATCCACCACTGTGATCGTAATCAGTTTCGTCTCCGAAGGAATCGTTGCCAAGAGTCCACTTTTTCTTGGTCCCTCAATCAGCTGTTCCATCACCAGTTTTTCCAGTGAAATGTTGGAACTGTAATGTACCTCTCTGGTTTCCGGAACCAGTCTGGTACCCGCCTTATTTGAAAAATAAAGTTTCAGTGTTGCTTTCTGGCTGGAATTGATCTGTTCTCCCGGATTTTCCACAAAACTGTCCAGATTCATGGCACCTACATTTGCTCCCGAGGCATCCACAAGTGGTTTTCCATCCACCGTAAAGGTCACATACTGGCTCAGCTGCAACAGTGTCTTTGCAATTGCAGCCCTGGTCAGAATCTCTTCCGTCGGTTTCATATCGTAATATTCCTTGCTGAAATCCACCGTAATCTGATAAGAGATCAGATCTATATTCTGGATTTTTACTTTGCGTGGAATAGTTCTTCGAAGCGTTGCATCCTCCGGCTGTGTCTGCAGATCTTTGAGCAGTTCCTTCACCTGTGCTTTGCCGGATGAAGTATGCTGCAGGGTAATCTTTTTCGCAACAACCTTTGTCAGCTCATTGTTTACATAAAATACAAAATAGTCTTTTTTATCTTCTTTTTTTTCCACATCCGGCATGCCATTTGTGAGTACCATTTGCCACAAGGAGTAGGATTGAAATTATTTTTTTTCTCATCTTTTTCCTCCTATGCAATATAGTTGAGCGGAATACGAACATCAAAGGTTGTTCCCTCGCCCATCACAGAATGTACTTTAATTGCGCCGCGATGCATCAGTATGGAATTTCTTGTAATCGCAAGTCCCAGTCCGGTTCCTCCGATCTCACGGGAATGGGATTTATCCACCCGGTAAAATCGTTCGTAAATATGATCCAGAGACTCCTCCGGAATACCGATTCCGGAATCTTCTACTTTCAGGTAGAAATACTGGTGATCCGCATTCAGCGATACGTGTACCCAGCCCTCTCCGTCATTCCGGTTATATTTGATTGCATTCTCCACAAGATTTGTGATCGCAAGCGTGATTTTTACCTCATCCACTTCTGCGGTAACCGGGCGGAAACTCTCAAGGACAAGTTCCACTTTCTGCTTATCCGCAATCGGCTGCAGACGTTTTAAAATCTGCTCTAAAAGTTCATTGATATTGACGGAAGATACATTCAGCCCTGCTGCAGACTTATCCATCTTCACCAGAGAAAGCAGATCGTTGATGATCTTTGTCTCACGCTCAATCTCGTTGGTGATATCTTCCATAAATTCCTGATACAGTTCCTTCGGCGCATCCGGCATGCTATTGATCGAATCCGCCAGCACCTTCATGGATGTCAGCGGTGTCTTTAACTCATGTGACACATTCGATACAAACTCCTGCCGGGAATCATCCATGACTTTGATCCGGCCAAGCATCTGATTGATCTTCTCACAGATTCCCGCCGTCTCCGTGTAATCATTGACCTGAAGATTGTACTCTCCGTATCCGTTTTTGATTGCAGCGATTCCCTCTTCAATCTTCTGCAACGGCTTCAGAAAATACAAAAGCAGAAGGATTGCAAAAAACACAATTGCAATTCCGACCATGACCATAACGATCACCGCCACCTGTCGCATATATGACTGGTTGATCACAATATTGTCCGTAGAAACACTGATCAGCATAACTCCGATCACCGTTTCACTTTTATCATCAGGATCGCTGATCGGGATCGTCATCTCAATGTAATGGTTCTCCGAATCATAATGCACAATATCCTCGCCCTTGAAACTGCGCATGACCTCCTCTGCAATGATCAGCTTATGGTCATCGAGATTATACGTGTCATAATAAACTTTGCAGTTGTCATCCACAACAATGACACGACCATCATAGATGGTCGTGAGCATATCAATCTGTGTCTGAATATTGCTGGACGATACATCCGCCCCCAGCTTCATATATTCACTTGTCGCTATCTGATTTGCCAGAATTTTTGCCTGGCTTAAGATTTCACTTTCCCGGATAGAAACGGCACGCTTTTCGTAATATTTTAAAACTGCTGCCGAAAGAATCAGACTCGGTACGACCGCAATCACAACGATCAAAAGAATCAGCCGAAATTTTAAACTTTTTAAGAACTGAAGAAACTGTTTACTCTTCTGCATGGAAAAACCTTTCTGCCTTCTCGTCTATTTCTGGTAATAATAATATCCCACACCCCATTTTGTGTGCACATATTTCGGTTCACTTGGGTTGGTTTCGATCTTTTCACGCAGACGACGTACATGCACATCCACTGTACGCACGTCTCCCGGATAATCTTTTCCCCAGACCAGTCCGAGCAGATTTTCCCTGCTGTATACTTTATTTTCATTTTTCACAAGAAGTTCCAGCAGATCAAATTCTTTTGCGGTAAGGTTTACTTCCCTGCCTGAAATAAACAGCCGTCTGCTGTCACAGTCCAGACGCAGATCCCCTTTCTCCACAATCGAAGAAACTTCTTTCTTTTCTCTCGGTCCTGCGGTACGACGCATGATCGCTTTGATACGCGCTTTCACCTCAAGAATATTAAACGGCTTTGTGATATAGTCATCGGCACCATAATCGAGTCCCAGAATCTTATCCATATCGTCGCCCTTCGCTGTCAGCATAACAATCGGCATATCAGAAAATTCACGAATCGCCTGACATACTTCGAATCCGTCCATCTTCGGAAGCATGATGTCCAAAAGGATCATATCATACTCATTTGCTTTCGCCATATTCAGCGCTTCTTCTCCATCGTATGCACAATCCACTTCCATCCCGTCCTGTTCAAGACTGAACCGGATTCCTTTTACGATTAATTTCTCATCATCTACTACGAGAACTTTCTTTGCCATATTACACCTCAACGAATCGTTATATAATCTTTCATTTTCTCAAAAAGTGCGCTTTTGATTCCGGATACCTGCATGATATCTTCGACTTTCGCAAACGGCCCGTTTTTCTCCCGGTATGCAAGAATTGCCGCCGCCCGTGTCTCTCCGATTCCCGGAATGGTCACAAGCTGCGCGGCATCCGCCGTATTGATATCAATCCGCCCGTCCGATTCTTCCACAGTGGCACCGGCTGCCTCTGCCGATGCTTTCCGCTCCCTTGCCTCTTCCTCTGTGGGAAAATAAATCATCTGTCCATCCGAAAGCTTCTCGGCAAGATTCCAGTATTCGCGGCTGGCAGCTTTGGTCAGTCCTCCTGCCGCCTCCACCGCATCGCAGATACGCATACCGTCTTTCAGCTGATAGACACCGGGAGCTGCTACCTCCCCGCATACATATACCTGTATGGTCTGGTCGGATTTTAATGTTTCTTTTTGTTCCGTTCGTTCCGTTTCCACCGTCTGCTCCTGTGTCTGAGTGGTATCCAGATATGGCACTTCCTCCCTGCCACATCCCGTCAGATACAGGCATGTCAGAATCATACAGCACTTTTTTATCCAATGTTTTTTCATCTCATTTCTCCCTTTCCGGGGCAAAACGAGTCTCAATGCATTTCTATTTTAACGATTTTTTGTTACTTTTACAAGTGTAAGTTATTCCTGCACAGAAAGTAATGCTTTTTCCAGCTTTTCAATCATTTCATCCACATGCTGTTTTTCGATGACAAGCGGTGGAACAAAACGAAGGACATCCGCTCCCGCTGTGATCACGATCAGTCCCTGCTCAAGTGCTGCGGCTGCCACTTTTCCAACTGGAAGCTTGCAAACCACACCCTGCATCAGACCTTTGCCTCTGCGTGTTACAAGGAAGTCATATTTTTCTACCAGCTCATCCAGTTTCTGTTCCAGATAAGGCGCTACTTCCTTTACATGACCTAAAATGTCACAGGCTTTAAACTGATCAAATACTGCCGAAACGGCTGCTCCGACAAATGGGTTTCCACCATAGGTCGTTCCGTGGTCTCCCGGTGCCAGCGATTTGTCTGCCACACGCTGTGTCAGGAAAAATGCTCCGACCGGCACTCCACATCCGAGTGCTTTTGCACAGGTCATGATATCCGGTTTTACTCCGTAATTCTGCCATGCGAACATCTCGCCGGTACGTCCCATGCCACACTGGATCTCATCTAAGATTAACAGAATATCCTTTTCATCACAGAGCCTGCGCACGCCCTCGATAAATGCAGGATCGGCCGGATAAATTCCGCCTTCTCCCTGTACCGTCTCCATAATAACCGCACAGGTCTTGTCCGTTACCAGTTCTTTTACACTTTCTAAATTGTTATACTCTGCAAATTTCACACCCGGCATGAGCGGAGCAAACGGTTCCTGATAATGGGCATTTCCGGTTACGGAAAGTGCTCCGATACTTCTTCCGTGGAAAGAATGTTTCATGGCAATGATTTCATGGCCGGCATGTCCGTCTCTGGTATATGCATATTTTTTTGCAGCTTTGATGGCTCCCTCAATGGCCTCCGTACCGCTGTTTGTAAAGAAAATACGATCCATTCCGCTGGCTTTTAGTGCTTTCTTTGCCGCCTCAATGGTCGGGACATTGTAATAAAGATTTGACGTATGCAGCAGTTTATCCACCTGATCCTTCAGCGCATTTTTATACGCCTCATTGCTATAGCCCAGCGCACATACGGCGATTCCGGCTGCGAAATCCAAATACGCTTTTTTGTCTGTATCGTAAAGGTATACGCCCTCACCATGATCAAGTACAAGTGAAAAACGATTGTAGGTATGCAGCAGTTCCTGCTCCGCGGTATCAATATATTCCTGTTTATTCATTGTTTATCCACACCTCTTATCTCTTATTCATTGTAAAAATGATGTTCTTCATCACCCAAAATTGCAGTACCGATTCCGCGATTGGTGAAGATTTCCAAAAGCAGACAATGTGCGATTCTTCCATCGAGAATATGCACACGGGATACTCCGTTTTCAATGGCATCGATGCAGTTATTCAGCTTTGGAAGCATACCGCCGCCGATATATCCGTCTGTAATCAGTTTTTCTGCATCGGAAACCGTAAGTTCGGAAATCAGGGTGGACGGATCTTCCGGATCTTTGTATACTCCCTCGATATCGGTTAAGAATGCCAGTTTCTCTGCGGAAACTGCACGGGCAATCGCACATGCCGCATCATCCGCATTGATATTATATGTATCATAATTGTCATCCAGACCGATCGGACAGATAATCGGAAGGAAATCTTTCTCCAGCAGATCATACAGAATCTTTGGATTTACTTCCTTTACTTCTCCTACATATCCGATGTCCTGACCATCCGACAATTTCTTTTCTACCTTTAAGAGACCACCGTCTTTTCCACTGATGCCGACCGCCTGCACCCCAAGTTCCTGCACCATGGATACCAGTGATTTGTTGACACGGTTTAACACCATCTCTGCAATCTCCATGGTAGGCGCATCCGTCTTACGCAGTCCATTGATAAATTCCGGTTCCATTCCTGCTTTGGCAACCCATTTGCTGATCTCCTTGCCACCGCCATGCACAATGATCGGTTTGAATCCAACCAGCTTTAACAGGGTGACATCCTGGATGACCTGTTTTTCAGTTTCTCATCTACCATCGCTGATCCACCGTATTTTACAACGATAATCTTGCGGTTAAAACGCTGGATATAAGGCAATGCCTCAATCAGCACCTGTGCTTTTTCCAATGCGTTTAAATTCTCACTCATAACATTCTCCTTACTGATTAAATTTCGTAATATTTGCTTCGTTCAATGTAAAATCGTAATAATTTAAGTCTTCCCTGAAACACCAGCCGGCATCTTTCCAGAAATGATTTCCCAGCTCATTGCTCTTAAATGCGATCAGGCTGACCTTGTTGATTTTTTCTTCCTGCAGGGCGCGCATACATGCGACTGCCATGGCTTTTCCGATTCCGTTCTTCCGGTAATCTTCGTGCACACAGACATGATACAGACATCCGCGTCTCCCGTCATGTCCGCAGAGAATGGCTCCCACGATCTTTCCATCTGCTACCGCTACCATACTCGTGGTCGGATTTCTTTTTAAAAACCGCTCCACTCCTTCTTTGGAATCATCGATGGAACGGATTCCAAAACCATGGATGCCCATCCACAACGCATACACCTCATCATAATCTTCCAGTGTCATCACACGGATTGTATATTCTTTACTCATTATTCACCTCATTATAGAGCTCATTGTATGAGAGTTCCGCTTACGCGGAAACAATGAGCGTAGGAAATGCATCAAACAGATGCATTTCATTATGGAAACATCGGAACCATGGAAAGTCCTTCTGCCTCATCAAATCCGAACAGCAGATTCATGTTCTGTACGGCCTGTCCGGCTGCACCCTTGACCAGATTGTCCAGTGCACCCATCATCACAACTCTGCCGGTACGCTCGTCAATGACAAAGTTTACGTCCACGTAATTGCTGCCCTCTACCCACTTGGTCTCCGGGCAGACAGCTTTCTTTAATACACGCACGAAACGTTCCTTTGCATAATATTTATCGTAAGCAGCCTTCAGTTCCTCATAAGAAGGATAGGTACCATCCGGCTTTTTGATCAGGGTTGCATACTCTGTCGCAAGAATTCCGCGGTTCATCGGAACCAGATGCGGTGTAAAATTCACGGTAATCTCTTTTCCTGCCGCATAGCCGAGCTGCTCCTCAATCTCCGGTGTATGTCTGTGTGCTGTCACACCGTATGCTTTCATGCTCTCGTTCACTTCGCAGAACAGGTTCGGTGTCTTTGCCCCACGTCCCGCTCCGGAAGTACCGGATTTTGCATCAATAATCAATGTATCCGGATCAATCAGTCCCTCTTTTACCAGCGGATATGCTGTCAGAATGGAACAGGTCGTATAACATCCCGGATTTGCAATCAGACGGGTCTGGGTGGTCACCTTATCACGGTTAATCTCACAGAGTCCGTAAACGGCTTCCTTAATAAACTGTGGGCTTTTATGCTCAATCTTATACCATTTTTCATAGGTAGCAACATCTTTGATTCGAAAATCCGCACTCAGATCAATGATCTTTACCTTATTTAAAATATCCTCATTCAGCACACCTGCCAGAAATCCCTGTGGTGTTGCCGTGAAAATCACATCCACGCGGGAAGCAAGCTCATCCATGTTATCACCCAGACAGTCTGCATCGACAAGCTCAAAAAAGTTTCTGTAAATATCTGCATAATTTTCATCAATATAGCTTCTTGATCCAAACCACTCGATCTGTGCCTCTTTATGATTTAATAAAATACGTACCAGTTCTGCTCCTGCATAACCGGTCGCTCCGATAATTCCTACCTTTACCATGTTTCTTACCTTTTCTTTCTTTTAAAAATATGATTCTATCCTATAATAGTCCATCTTTTTCCATCCGTAAATAGCAAATATTCACAAATTTATGTATATTTATGCAATTTTATGTATATTTTTTCACTTGTCATTTCATTTGGATTGATGTATAGTAGGGTTAGTCGTACGAGAGCGTACAATTCCATATAGAAAGAAAGGATACAATCTTATGAAAGAAAAAGTTGTTTTAGCTTACTCCGGCGGACTCGATACTACCGCTATTATCCCTTGGTTAAAGGAGACTTATGGTTATGAGGTTGTCTGCTGCTGTATCAACTGCGGACAGGGCGAAGAATTAGACGGACTGGAAGAAAGAGCCAAATTATCCGGCGCTTCTAAATTATATATCGAAGATATCACAGATGAGTTCTGTGACGATTACATCGTACCTTGTGTACAGGCTGGTGCTGTATATGAGCACAAATACTTATTAGGTACTGCCATGGCACGTCCTGGTATCGCAAAGAAACTGGTAGAGATCGCCAGAAAAGAAAACGCTGTTGCAATCTGCCACGGTGCTACCGGAAAAAGGAAATGACCAGATCCGTTTCGAGCTTGGTATCAAAAGCACTTGCTCCGGATATCAAAATCATTGCTCCTTGGCGTGATGACAAGTGGCAGATGGATTCCCGTGAGGCAGAGATCGCATACTGCAAAGCACACGGAATTGATCTTCCATTCGGCACAGACCAAAGTTACAGCCGTGACCGTAACTTATGGCATATCAGTCACGAGGGACTGGAACTGGAGAACCCGGCAAATGAGCCGAATTATGATCACCTTCTGGTTCTTGGTGTTTCCCCTGAGAAAGCTCCGGACGAAGGCGAATATGTAACCATGACATTTGAAAAGGGTGTTCCAAAGACGGTAAACGGAAAAGAAATGAAAGTTTCCGATATCATCCGTGAATTAAACCGTCTCGGTGGAAAGCACGGTGTCGGCATCATCGATATCGTAGAAAACCGTGTTGTTGGTATGAAATCCCGTGGTGTATATGAGACTCCTGGCGGAACGATCCTTATGGAAGCACATGACCAGCTGGAAGAACTGGTTCTCGACCGCGATACCTTATCTGCAAAGAAAGAGATGGGCAACCGTCTTGCCAATGTTGTATACGAAGGAAAATGGTTCACTCCTCTTCGCGAAGCAATCCAGGCATTTGTTACTTCTACCCAGAAGTATGTCACCGGTGAAGTAAAATTCAAGCTCTACAAAGGAAACATCATCAAAGCCGGCACGACTTCTCCATACTCTCTCTACAGTGAGTCTCTGGCAAGTTTCACAACCGGTGATCAGTACGATCATCACGATGCAGACGGATTCATCACACTGTTCGGACTTCCTCTGAAAGTTCGTGCAATGATGCTGCAGAATGTAGATAAAAAAGATCTGGATAAATAAATCCCCAGAATAAAAGAAGCACCGCAAGTCGCGGTGCTTCTTTTATTTTTTCGATTGTTACCCGGATTTTATTCTGCCGGAAACCAGGAAGCAAGCTTTACTTTGCTGCTGCCATCTGCCTTATAGCAGTAAACCGCAAGTTTCTCAGTCACATCAGCTCCCTTGTACGGAACATTTGCTTCCACGAATACATAATTTCCACAAACCGAGTATTTTTCAATGCCAAGTTTAAAGGATGCCACAAGGTTTTTCTTTCCCGTCCTGTTATCTGTCCGGTAGAGTTTCGTCTGCATGTACCGATCCTTTCCTGTCGTACTATAGGTATACGTTCCATCATTGACGGCTTCCAGCGAAACACTCAGATAATTTTCATCCTTAACAGCAAAGGAACCTCTCTGATAACTGTTTCCCTCCAGATCATAAAATGTCCTGTTCTCGTTTTCCTTTGGTATAGTAAATCTTTCCCCACTCTCGAAACAGGGAATACCGATAAGCATCTCCGCTGTTTGCAATCTGTGCTACTTTCTTTTTATCCGTTCCATCCGTCTTCATGCTCATTACGGTTCCGGTATCTTCCGAATAATTCATGCCATCTTCACTTTTACTTTTCAGTGCCAGATAATAAATCCGTCCATCTATCAGCTGTGGGTCACGTCCAAGTGCAAGCTTCTTTGCGGATTTCCCGTCTTTTGCGATCCGGTAAACATATTCTTTTGTTGCATCGGTTCCATAGTAACGGTCCCAGGTTGCATAAATATATTTCTTATCCACAGATAACTGGGAAAAACCATTGCTTCCCTTTTTGTTTTTCCCTATCTTGTAGGAATATACCTCACTCTTTTTGCCTGTTTTGGTGTTGTATTTCATAATGCCCATACGCACACCCATCATTTCAAACGCATAATACAGGTTCTTTCCATCTGAAACCGTACATGACGTACCCTTCATCAACGGCTTTTCCTCCGTCTGCACGTCCGTATGGATCGGCATCACTTCATTATCATACGATACCTGACCGGCCTGTTCCGTTGTATCTGCAAAAGCTCTAACCGAAGGCATCACCGCACACCCTGTAAAAGCGATCGCTCCTGCCAGTGTCGAGGCAGCCATTGTTTTTTTAAACTGATTCCAAGATTTTTGTCTCATCATTCAAGACCTCCATTCCTATCTGTCTTTCATTTCGTCTGCATTGTACTCCCGCTTTTTCAGGAACGCAAGCTGTATCTGAAAAAGATAAGAATTTCATAAGAATCGTAACATCTTCTTAAAATATTAAGCCCAAAGTCCCATTGCCCGTGCGATCATAGCAAGAAGAAACAGGTGTGCCGGATAGAATATATAAAAGAAATATTTCATCTGTTTTCCTCTGGTTCCGTTATATAAATAAATCGGTATCATATCCAGAAATGCTGCTGCTTCAATGATACTTGCCAGCAGAGTTAATACCAGAACACCAATGCCCACACCCTTCACTTTCTTCGGATAAAACATGTAAATTGCAAAAATTGTCACAATTCCCGACAAATCGTAATCTGTACGGAAAAGAAGTGCCAGAAATCCCCCGGCCGCAACTGTCACAATGGTAAGAATCAGGCGGATGACTGCGGCCTTATTTCCGTAAACATCCTCCACAAACTTCTGCTTTATCCCTTCAACACCCCAGATCACCAAAAGCCCGAACAGCAAAGTAAAAAAGACATTGCTGCTGGAAAAATCCCACATTCTCCTGCTGAATGCCAGGTCAAACGGAACCTCGGAAATCAGGGCAAACAAAAAAAGCCTCCCCGCATATTTTGCCCTGCTGCGTGTATGGTAAAATCCTTCTACCAGAAGAAAACAGTAAATCGGAAACGCAGCTCTTCCAATGATGCGCATGAAAAATGCGGGGGCTTCTAATCCCGGAATCTGTTCTAAAATAACGGCTGACGTGTGATCAATCAGCATGGAAATTACAGCAATCAGCTTTAACCAATAGCCGGAAATCCCCGGTTGTTTTGTTTCCATAACCATTCTCCTTTTTATCATTATTTTGCAAGAAGCTGTTGAATTTCTTCTTTATATGGAGGAATCGTCTTTTTTGTCTCCCCCTCTGCACAAAGCCATGGCGTTTCCAAAATCTTTGGAATTTCCATAAAACGTGGATCATGAACCAGACGATGCAACGTCTCAAATCCAATGGTTCCCTGCCCGATATTGGCATGACGGTCTTTGTGTGCCCCAAGTGGATTTAAACTGTCATTGATATGAAAGACCGCAATCTGATCCAGCCCGATCACCTTATCAAAAGTCTCGAACACGCCTTCATAATCATGCACCAGATCATAGCCGGCATCGTTTACATGACAGGTATCAAAACAGACTCTTAACCGTTCCTTTTTGTGCACTCCGTCATAGATTGCCCTAATCTCTTCAAACGTTCTTCCAATCTCGCTGCCTTTTCCTGCCATCGTTTCCAACGCAATAAACACATCATCCCCGTTGGCATCAAGCACCATATTCAGTCCCCGGACAGTCTGTGCAATTCCTGCCTCCGCCCCCGCGTCTAATGCAGATCCCGGATGCAGTACCAGAATTTTACTGCGCATGGCAGCCGTGCGCCGGATCTCTTTTTCCAAAAATTCCACAGCAAGCTCAAATGTCTCCGGCTTTACCGTATTGGCAAGATTGATGATATACGGTGCATGAACCACGATTTCCCGGATTCCAGCCTTTGTGGCATACTCCCAGCCCGCCTCAATATTTAAGTCTTTGATTTCTTTTCTCCGGGTATTCTGCGGTGCCCCTGTGTAGAGCATCAGCACATTTGCCCCATAACGCTCCGCTTCCTTCACGGATGCCAGAAACATCTCTTTTCCTGCCATTCCCACATGAGAGCCTATTTTAATTTCTTCCATTTTATATGTCCTCTGCTTTCAGCTTTTTCTTCTGCTGATGTGCAGTAATTGCGATCAGCAGATTTTGCGGAATAAATCTTCCGCATATCGTTGCTGCCTTGATTTCAGTTGTCGGAACAATGAGCACTTTGCGTCTTTTCATCTGCTTTAATGCATATCCGGCGCAATACTCCGGTGTGATTCCGGCCAGTGCAAATTCAACATTTGCCACTTCATTGAATTCCGTATTCACCGGACCCGGACACAATGCCCCTACATACACCCGGCTGCCTCTCTGCTTCAGTTCCAGCGCCACTGCCCGCGTCAGACTCACCATATAGGCTTTGGTCGCATAATAGGTGGCCATATAAGGGCCTGCCGGAAGCAGTCCTGCCGAAGAAGCGACATTTAAAATGTAACCGCCCTCCTGCTTTTCCATGCGGCGAAGCATCAGTTTCATCAAAAGATGCATGGCCTTGACATTCACATCAATCATCTGCATTTCCTTATCTGCGTCCGTCTCCAGAAAGCTGCCACAGTCACCGAATCCCGCATCATTAATCAATATCCCGACTGGCAGCTTCTCGATCTGCTGCATCAGGTGATAACAGGCTTCTTTTTGTGACAAATCTGCCGATATCACAATGCTCTCGGTTCCCTTCTTTTGTAATTCCTGCGCCAGTTCCTGTAGCCGGTCCTCTCTGCGTGCAACCAGCACCAGACGATACCCCTCTGCTGCAAGCTGCCGTGCAAACGCCATACCGATTCCGGAGCTTGCCCCTGTGATCACTGCATATGATTTCTTCATTTTGCCTCCTCCTTAATGTATCACGAGTATAGCACAGTGACACATGAAAGTCCAATAAAAATCAGGGCTTACAGAGGTTCTCCCTCCATAAGCCCCGATAGCAGATAATGAGTAATTTATTGATATTTTCTTACTTTACAGTTACCTTAATGGTTACGATTTTCTTTGTTCCATCTTTTAAGGTAACGGTTGCCGTTACTTTTCCGGTTCCCTTCTTCTTTCCTTTAATCTTTCCATTTTTATTTACGGAAACCACAGACTTCTTGGAAGACTTATAGGTAATCTTTGCCACGTTTTCCATATTGAGCTTCTTGTTCCATTTAAATACGGTTGTCTTTTTTGTAGCAACATTTACTGTGGTCTTTGCTGGCTTAACGGTTTTTGCGATCTGCTTTGCCTCAGCCTTTACCTCAGCCTGTGTCTTTACGACATAAGTCCACTCACCCTTAAATGTCAGTGAGACAGAACCATCCTTTGCGACCTTGTAAGCTTTCCGGTTTACAAGAACCAGTTCCCCGGTCTTTTCATCTTTCTTCATTACAGCAAGTTTTGCACCTGCTTTGACATCTGCTGCATTTACCTGTAAGGTGTATGCGGTTGTTCCATCTGCTTTCTTGACTTCCTGTGTGATGGTTACGTCTTTCGTTCCGGCAGCTTCTGTTACAGCTTGGATCACATCGGCATTTACGGTTACTTTCACGCCTGTTTTGCTTGTCTTTCCAGTTGCTGCTACTGCTGCCTCTGCGGTTACTTTTCCGCTTGCATCCTTTGTGACTGTTACGGTTGCAGTCGTTCCTTCCGGAAGTTTTTCTGCAGGAATAACGATCGTTGTTGTATCCTTTTTGGTATCTTCAGAAGGCTTGGTTTCAGTTGTTGTGCTTCCGCTGGAAGAACCGCCGTTTGTACTTGAATTATTTTTCAGAACAACGGTACCACCATCTGTTGCCGCTGGAATGATCACTTTAATCTTTCCGTTACTTACCGTATATGTTTTTCCAGAATACAGATCCTTCAAAACAGTTCCATTATTTTCACTAACCGGAATTTCTACAGTCTGTGCAACATCTTTGATATTTAAACCAACATATAATTTTGTTCCTTTGTAGCTTCTGGATACAATATCATAACCATTTTCATCAGATGCTAAAATTGTTTTTCTGTCTCCTCTTGCAAATACATCTGTATATGCATTACGGATAGAAAGCATCTTCTTATAATGCTGATAGGTCTTATTGTCATTACTTACTATTGACCAGTCAAAATCATAACGATTTGTCTGATATGGATAATTATTTAATCCTGTCTGTCCGATTTCCTCACCATAATAAATCACTGGCTGTCCCTTTGCAGTAATTTGTAAACTTGCTGCAACCATAGACGCTGCTGTTGCTGCATCTTCAGCCATTCCACCATCCAAAAGTTTCTTCTTAAATCCATCCTCGTCATGACTTCCAAGGAACTGACCTGTCATATATGTATTGTTTAATACACTATTTCTGGATGTCAGGAAACTTTCTACGGAAGAAATATTTCCCTTTACAAAATTAGTTGCCTGATCATTAAAATCAAAATCCAGATCCGAATCCATTTCTCCGGTTCCTAAAGTATTGCCATTAGAAGCATAGCCTCCTCCTGCATACTCTCCAATCATCTTAAAATCTGAATCTACTTCCGTCAGAGCATTCTTTAATTCTGCCCAGGTATCATTTTCCACATGTTTAACTGTATCAACACGGAAATAGTCGATACCAAAATCTTTCACCCACTGTGTCTGCCACTTTACAAGCTGCGCGCTGACTGCAGGATCTTCTGTTTTAAAATCTGGTAAATTGCTTAAGGAATCTTTCTGATCACTTCCAGATACAATATCGTCTCCGCTTCGGATCATATTACCAAAATCTGTATCATATCCGGCATGGTTAACCACAATATCTACCATAATGCGGATTCCACGGCTGTGTGCCTGGTCGATCAATGTCTGAAATTCTTCTTCTGTTCCAAGCGTTGGGTTCAGCTTTGTAAAATCGCTTGCCCAATATCCATGGTATGCAGCATTGTACGGAACATCTTCTTTTCCCGTGTCAGTGACCTTAACTCCCGGAATATTTTCTACAATAGGAGTAATCCAGATTGTATTAATTCCCAAATCCTCTAAATAGTCTAACTTTTGTGTAATTCCTGCGAAATCACCACCATGATACAGACCTGCATTATCCTTTCCGTAAGTCTGTGCTCCGCTTGCTGTATTGTTTGATTCATTTCCATCAAAGAAGCGGTCCGTTACCATAAAATAAATAACGGATTCATCCCAATCAAAATCTTTCGCATTTTTCTTGGTTCGAGCAGTCACTTCAACCTGTACACTTGTTGAATACTCATTTCCATACTGATCTGTTACAACAATTGGCAATGTTTTTTTACCTAGCGAAGTATCTGTTGTGGCTGATATTGTTACCGCCTGCAAATCCGGTACAATTGCCAATGTACTGCTTCCACCTAAAGAAGAAACATCAATGCTTGCCGATGCAACTTCTAATTTCTTCTCATCTTTCTCATCCTCATCCTGATTTACAGTAAATTTTACGACATTATTCTCATTATAATTAAATGACGCATTCATTACCTCTGCCTGAATAGTAGCATTCAGCTTATAATACTCAATATAAGAATAATCGTTTCCCCCTTTTTGTTCCTGCTTATCGTTATACTTGTCTAAAATATATTCCTCTCCCACTTTATAACGATAAAGTGTACGTCCACTTTTTAATTCATTATAGTTATACTCGAAACGCTTATTCTCTGCATTATAAGTCATTGGATATTCTTTGCCATCGATATCTACAGACACTTTCATATCTGAAAGCTTATCCTCAATCAATGCATTATCATCCCGATAATAAAATGCGATTTTATTTTCCTTAGGCAATACCTCACACCCCTTGTTATAAGGAGCACTTAATACCGGTTCTTCCCCTTTTTTCATGCTTGCGCATACAACGTTCTGCTCTTGTGGAAATGCAATGGAGTGATCTCCTCCATCCTTGATCCAGTCAGAGCCGGAAGGATCCAGCACAACCACGAAATCAACCTTCGTGCAAGTTGATTTAACAGGAACTTTGATCTTCCATTTTCCGTTCCCGTCAGATTCAAATGGTTTGCGTACTTTCTCTTCAATACCAGTAGTCCATGAATAAAACTCCGGAGTGGTTGTCAAAGTATCATTTTCGTATTCCAGACACAGATACCTTGGATCTGCTTTGGTAATGACCGGTTTTTTTGTAACCGGTTTTTTCCCAAACACATACCATAAGGTTATTTCTGATTTTTCCTCATCAATAACATAATACTGATTACTATCCTGTCCATCCCATGACCCCGCCGTTGGTCTTCCAATAATCCCAAGCGAATTAAACGAAACTAAAACCGTCCCCTGTAACCAGGTCACATTGTTCTCCGGGTCTTCTTCTGTTTTGTTTAAGGGAACAACCTCTTCTCCACTACCATTTTTATTATATATATATACATCGGATACTCCAGCTTTCATTTCAAAATCTGGAGAATACATATAAATCGTTACTTTATACTGTTTTTCCACAACATTAACAATAACATCTGACGTTTCATTACCAGCAGTTGCGGTTAACTCAACAGTTTTTATTCCACTGCCTTTTTTCACATTGATTGTTTCATCTTTCAATGTAACCTTATCACTTAAAGAAGGGTCTTTTAATGTATATGAAACTGTTTCATCACTGCTTGTTCCATCATCGCCATAAAGCTTTAATGTTTTCGGAAGTTCGAGATCCTTACCAGCCAAAGCTTCCATATTTTTTGATTCAAGTCCCGGAACTACTAATCTACTATTGCCATCTGTCATGGCATCATTTGCAGGGTCTGTGATCCAGCTAGTCCCAATTTTATACTTATACCCATATATTCCTGGATTTTGTTTAGGAACCGTTACTGTAAACTTATCACCGACTTTATTCATTGGTAATCCGTTTGTCCAGTCAGTTCCTTCAACAGTTCCCATAAGACAAACATCTTCAGCATCTTTATATTCGCCTGTTGCATCCAAATTAAAAGTAACTGTACGATCCTCGTTTACAACCGGACTCTGAACATTTATAACCGGTTTTACCGGAGCATTACTTGCAGATTCTTTCCATCCTTCCGGCGCCTGATCCATAATTACCGTTTCCTGATCGCCTTCACCAGTAACCCATTTTTCTATTTTAGAATTTTCTACTTTAAAATTTATATTAGCAGTTTGCTTACCATGATCTTTATTATTAAATATACAATGGAATTCCTCATCTGAATTTGTGCTAATTGTAAAGCTATACCAGCCTTCATTTTCTGAATCTTCTTCTACTTCAGCTCCTGGCCAGCTATTTGCATAACCATAACCATCAACAGCCGTCCAGCTCTTTCCTTCGGCTATTTTCGTATAAACAGCCTCCCAATTTGTAGAATTTTTGAAGTGCATAATAATTTGTCTGCTGCCTTCTGCTTTTGCCTGTACCGCCCCAATCGGTAAAAGTGTCAGAACCATCGCAATTGCAAGTAAAAAACTTACAAAACGGTTCTTTGTTGAAAACCTTCTCTCTCCCATTTTTTCCTCCTTTTGAATGATATTTCGGTTTTTTTCGTTTTTCATTATACTTGAAAATGTATACGAAATAAAGTTGGAAAAACTGCCAAAAAACCTCTGGAAATTTTGTCTAAAAATTCCAGAGGTTTTTTCAACTTATTATACACATTGTATATTCATGTTTATTGCTGCAGTATCAGCTCGCGCCCTGTCACATCCAGTTCCATGCTCTGTGGATCCTTTTTTGTACTGCTCCAGCACGGTCAGCCACAGCATATGTACTTCGTAGACCAGCATCTGATCCGCCTCCACTGCATACGGAGCTAAAACATCCACATCGAAAAAAGCGGATGCCAAGCGGTGGCAGAAAAATCAAATTGCAGGACTTCTTTTTCTCTCCGCAGGTGTAGATCTGCTCATAAGAAACCAATAGAAATTCTTTTTCCTGATCCATACAGTGATAGGAAACAAAACACTCATCAATCACCCAGGTCTCTCCCTCTTCGGTTTCCACTGGTTTCTTCGCCGGATCGTTGTACTCGGTAGTCTGGCACTGAATATCCCAGTGCAGTTTTCCTTCCCGCGTTTTTTGTATCATATCGGTCACTTTACGGACCAGCTGTTCTTCCTTTTTCTTCATGCTTATGCCTGCTCTCTCACATAAATCTGTGACAGATTATTCATGATCGCTGCTGCAACATCCGGCTTGTTCATCGAATAGATATGGATATGATTTACACCATTGGCAATCAGATCAATGATCTGCTCGGTTGCATAGGCAATTCCTGCCTGCTTCATAGCTGCAGGATTATCCCCAAACCGATCCACAATGCTTAAAAATTTGGCCGGAACGAGATTTCCTGTCAGGGAAATTGTCCGCTTTACCTGTGCTGCATTGGTAACCGGCATGATTCCGGCAGTCACCGGAACATCAATTCCTTTGGCAAGTGCCTTATACAAGAAACGATAATAAATGTTATTGTCGAAAAACATCTGTGTGGTCAGATACTCACAGCCTGCATCCACTTTCTCTTTCAGATGATCCAGATCTTCATTCATATTGGCGGCCTCCGGATGTCCCTCCGGATAGCATGCACCACCGATGCAGAAATCACCGGCTTCCCTGATCTCACGGATGAGCTCAATCGCATGGTGATACTGATCTGGAAGCGGAAAATCCGTGTTTGTCGGAATATCCCCGCGAAGTGCAAGGATGTTTTCGATTCCGCGCTCTTTCAGCTCACTGATTACGGTATGTACCTTTTCTCTTGTGGAAGAGACGCAGGTCAGATGTGCGATTGCCGGCACCCCATAAGAGTTGATCGCATCTGCGATCTCTACGGTATAATCACTCGTTCCGCCGGTTGCTCCATACGTACAGCTGATATACGCCGGTTTTAATTTTGCGATTTCTGCTGCGATTGCCTTGTAATTCTGCAGCTGTGCTCCCTGTTTTGGCGGGAAAATCTCACATGAGATTGTCACCTCATTCTTCTTTAAAATTTCCGATACTTTCATATTTTTCTCCTGTTGTTAAAATTTTCGAAGCTCATCTGTGCCGTCATCCACAGTATTGACAATACGCTTAATCTGTACAAAATAGGAATAATTATCATTTACATGAACTTCACAGCGATCTCCGGCTTTATGCCCGAAAATAGCTGCGCCAAGCGGTGATTCCCGGCTGATCAGATTTTTCAGTGAATTGCTTCTGACTGTTGTCACCAGTTTATATGTTTCCGTCACATCGTCCTCTTCAAAATAAATATCGACGGTATTGTTCATTCCAACTTCATCTTCCGGAGAGTCTTCCGAAACAATCACTGCTGTCTTGATCATTTTTTCCAGATAACGGATACGGCTTTCATTTTCGTTTTTAAACTTTTTGGCTGCCTTATATTCAAAATTTTCGCTCAGGTCTCCCTGGGCACGTGCTTCTTTTACATCTTCGAGGGCTTCCTTCCGAACCACCAGCTTCCGGTGCTCGATCTCTGCCTCCATTTTTTCAATATCCTTTTTTGTTAATTCATCATGCATATTCTGCCTCCAGATATTAATCTAACATTTTACATACAAAATCGCAAGTCCTATCTTCCTGCGTACAGACACTGATCAGATATCTGTCTTTTGGCGTTCCCAACGGAATTTCTTTATAGTATTTCCCATGCAGGGTATCCACGGTATGAAATGCCTTTGTCATTCCTTCCCCGGTCATTTTCACATAGCTTTCTTTTCTTGTCCAGAACCGGAGCAGTTCCTGCGGATCATCCCCGGCATCTTTCCACCAGTTCCATTCCGCTTCCGTTAATATCCGCTTTGCAAGCTTCTGATTGCGGGCTTCCTGCCAAAAACGGTTCTGCTGTTCCACATCCACACCTACCGGGACATCCGACAGTGCTCCCACTGCGTATGCTCCCGCATGGCTTAAATTAAAGAAAACCCCATCTTTTTTCAGACGCGGCTTTCCATGTCCTTCCAGCCCAAAAGATTCTTCGGCATAAGGGATCTGTTCTTCCAGCAGCATATGCCGGAGCAGAAGACCCGCCGCAATGGATCTGCTGCGGTTTTCTTTTCCTTTTATTGTTCTTACTTTCTCCCTGCGGCTCTCCACAAGAAGAGACAGCGAATTCTCCTCTTCTTCCGGACGCTGGAAACAGACCGGCCGGATATATAGTTTAAGCATGTAATGCTCCTAAAAATCCACACGCCAGCACAAAAATGCCAAGAATGATCCTGTAATATCCAAACACCTTGAAATCATGTTTTTTAATATATCCCATCAGAAAACGGATAACGATCAGGGAAACCACAAATGCAATGACACATCCCACAAACAGGATAATGACCTCAGATGTCGAAAAATCCAGTCCAAACTTTGCAATCTTTAGGATACTGGCACCAAACATAACCGGAATGGCAAGGAAAAACGTATACTCTGCCGCAACAGTTCTGGACACCCCGATCAAAAGTGCTCCGACAATCGTTGCACCGGACCGGGAGGTTCCCGGAAAGATCGCAGCGATCAGCTGAAACAGGCCGATAAAAAGTGCCGTATCATAACCGATATCCGCAAGCGTATGGATTCTGACATTTTTCCCTTTATGGGAATTCTCAATCAGAATAAACGCAATACCAAACAGAATCAGCATGACAGATACCATCTGGTAATTGTAAAAATGTTTCTCCACCCAGTCATCCGCGAGAATACCAATCACCGCTGCCGGAATGACAGAAACCAGAATATGAAACCACAATTTAAAAATATCTGTTTTGATCCATGCGCCCGGTCCCCGTTTTGCCAAAGGTGCCACGTTATTTTTTCTTCCAAACGGCCAGATCTGACTCCAGAATAAAACAACGACTGCAAGAATCGCCCCCAGCTGAATTACGACCTCAAACATGCTGTAAAATTCATCACTTACCTTCAGTTTGACCACTTCATTCAGCAGAATCAGGTGTCCGGTACTGCTAATGGGAAGCCACTCGGTCACGCCTTCCACAATTCCAAATAAAACGGCTTTTAATACCTCAATCAGTTCTATCATTTTTTTCCTTTCTATCGCTTACTTTCGTCAAAATCCATCTGATCCATATATTCCTGCGAAAAATCCGGATGGGTAGACAGCTCTATATAATGCATACTTTTCCGGATTGTTAAAAGCTGCTCTCTTGCTTTTTGGGAAATAGCTGCGGATACCGCACCTTCTCCGGCCGCGTTTCCAACCGACTCCGTAATCGGAAGTAATTCCTTTGGAATCAGTCCAATCGCCGCTGCCGATTCTTTTTCAGATAGCTGCCAAAACCACCAGCAAGAACGACATGATCCAGCTGTTCATACGGAGTGTGGCTATCCTGCAGCAGAATCCGCATTCCGGCTGCAAATGCTGCCTTTGCAAGCTGTAGTCCCCGGATATCTTCCTGCGTCACACATACCTTATGTGCCAGCCAGACACATGGCTGTCCGGCATATTCTCCCAGATATTTCCGGTAAGCAACTGAGACCGACTGTTTCTGCTTTAACAATCCTGTGTGATCAAGAAGCCCCATCTCTAAAATTACCGCAAGTGCATCAATCAGACCGGAACCGCAAATACCACATGCCTCCTCGTCTCCGATTACCTGCACCCGGATTCTCCGCTGGTCAAGCCAGACATGGGATATTGCTCCGACCGCTGCCGGCATTCCCATCGCCATCTCCGCACCTTCAAATGCAGATCCGACCGCCGTGGCACAGCAGTAAATCTGCTCTTCGTTTCCGACCGCCATCTCTCCGTTCGTTCCAATATCCAGAAGAAGCACTTTCTCTTTGGGGTTCTTCTGCATCACTGCCAAAAGATCCGAAGTAATATCCCCTCCGACAAATCCGGCAACCGCCGGTGCTATGTATACCGATCTGCAATCCGTAAGTCCAAGCTGCTCTCCGGTATACTCTTTTCCAAAGAATTCCTGCGGCATAAACGGCGTCACCCCGATGGAAACAGGCGAAATTCCCGCAAACAGATGACACATTACCGTATTTCCCACCACGGCAAGACGGTGAATCTGTTCCTCTCTCCCTGCTTTTTTCTGCAGCGTCCGAAGCATCTGTGCAATCTGAAAAATGATCTGTTCTTTTAATATCTCCAGTTTTCCTGCTTCAGATGCCTGAATGCGTGAAAGCACATCCGCACCAAAGCTTCTCTGTGCGCTTGGTTCACTGACCGTTGCCAGCTTTTCCCCTGTCTTTCCATCAATCAGATGGCAGACTACTGTCGTTGTGCCGATATCGCATGCCGCATCCAGCCCTTCTCCGTCATCCGCCGGATAATGTGTGACAGTTCCGTTTTCTGCAATTTTAGACTTCTGTGCACGAAGCTGCACCTCCGGAATTGTGATGCGCATCCCATCGGTTACTTTTGTCATACAGGCGAGTACCTCCCCCATATGTTCCACCTCTACGGTACACTTTCCGCATCTTCCCCTGCCACCGCATGGTGCCGTCAGCACATGGATTCCATGTTCCTGAAGTGTCTCTAAAATGGTTTTTCCTTCTTCTGCATCAAGTTTATGTGATTTTTTTTCAATTATTACTTCTATCTGCATAGGCTTTCTTATACTCTAAAAGCAGCAAACCGGATCAGATTCGATTCGCTGCTTTTTACAGGCTCTGTTACTTGTTTCGATTACTTGTTCAGAGAAGACTCACGGTAAATGATATCATCTCTTCCCGGTCCGTTGGAAACCATGGTGATCGGATATCCAATCTGTCCCTCGATAAACTCAATGTACTTGCGGCAATTTTCCGGAAGTTCTTCATACTTCTTGATACCGCGGATGTCACATTTCCATCCCGGAAGCTTTGTGAGTACCGGCTTTGCCTTCTCCAAGAGACTGGTCACAGGGAATTCGGTTGTCACTTCTCCGTTGATCTCGTATCCGGTACATACCGGAATCTCATCCAGATATCCTAATACATCAAGTACCGTAAATGCCACATCGGTTGTTCCCTGCAGACGACAGCCATATTTGCTGGCTACACAGTCGAACCATCCCATTCTTCTCGGACGTCCGGTGGTTGCACCGAACTCTCCACCATCTCCACCGCGACGGCGAAGTTCGTCTGCCTCATCTCCGAAAATCTCACTTACAAATGCACCGGCACCTACAGCAGAAGAATATGCCTTACATACGGTAATGATCTGTTTGATCTCATATGGCGGAACTCCTGCCCCGATTGCACCGTATGCAGCCAGTGTGGAAGATGAGGTAACCATTGGATAAATTCCGTGATCCGGATCTTTTAATGTTCCAAGCTGTCCTTCTAAGAGAACGGTCTTTCCTTCTTTGAGTGCCTTGTCCAGGAATAAGGAAACATCACATACATACGGAGCTACCATATCGCGGTACTCATGTAATGTATTTAATAATTCATCGGTATCAATCAGTGGCTTGTGATACAGATGCTCTAAGATTACATTCTTCTGCTCTGCAACACGGACTACCTTTTCCTTTAACAGCTCATCGTCGAAAAGCTCACTTACCTGAAAACCGATCTTTGCGTATTTATCTGAATAAAACGGAGCAATACCAGATTTTGTCGATCCGAAAGATTTTCCTCCCAGACGCTCCTCCTCGTACTGATCAAACAGTACGTGATACGGCATCACAATCTGTGCACGGTTGGACACAAGAATCTTTGGCATCGGAACGTTGCGGTCTGTGATGGACTTAATCTCTTTGAAAAGACGTGGAATATCAAGTGCCACACCATTTCCAATCACACTCGTTGTATGACTGTAAAATACTCCTGACGGAAGTGTATGTAATGCAAACTTTCCGTAGTCATTTACGATTGTGTGTCCTGCGTTCGCACCTCCCTGAAAACGTACAATGATATCGGCCTGCTTTGCAAGCATGTCCGTAATCTTGCCTTTGCCTTCGTCGCCCCAGTTAGCGCCAACAACTGCTTTAACCATCTTTTATTCCTCCTGTATGTCTGCTTTAACTTTCCGTGCGCACATTTTTTACGCACGAAAACGGACAGGTGTAAAAACCCATCCGTTTTTACTTTATGATTATAAAGGATTCCCACTGAAATTACAAGTCATAAACTTTAATTTGTTAGCATATGAAAGTTTCCAAAAGCTGCCTGCTACGCTTCAATCTTTTTGGAACATGCGATCGCAAGTGCTCCCGGTCCGATATGACAGGCAATGGATAATGACAGTGGCTGCATGACGATCTCATTGTCCGGAAAGACAGCCTGCACTTCTTCTTTGAATGCCTCAGCGGCTGCAGTGTCAAATGTATAGGCCAGTTCCAGATTCATCTTCTCCCCATTTGGGCTGTGAAAACGCTTCTCAAAATCATTTTTCATAGCTTCGGTCATGATGGTTTTTGCCTGCTTTACCGTACGTGCCTTTGCAAATGCATCCAGCTTTTCTCCCTGGATCTGTAATACCGGTTTCAGTTTCAGCAAGGTTCCCAGTGCTGCTGCAGCCGGTGTAATACGTCCGCCCTTTTTCAGATACTCCAGTGTATCGACCATAATGTATATAGAGGATTCAAATTTTTCCTTTTCCAGAATCTCTTTGATTTCTTCTGCACCTTTTCCCTGCTCTGCCAGCATTTTGGCATCGAGCACGGACTGCCGCATTGTTACGGAAATACGCTGGTTATTGACTACCTGTACTTTTCCGTCATAGTCCTGGGAAAGCATATATGCCGTCTCACAGGAACTGCTTAAGCCCGAAGACATCGGTATGTATACAATTTCATCGTATTCTTTCAAAAGTTCATCCCATTTATCGGTCACATCTCCAACCAGCGGCATGGAGGTTTTGATCTCTCCGCCCTCTTTGAGTTTCTGATAAAACTGCTCCTGTGTCAGGTCAATATCTTCATAAAACATCTGTCCGTTAATATAAAAAGGCATCGGCATTACCACTACGCCAAGTTCTTTTGCCTCGCTTTGTGTAATACCACTGTTACTGTCCGTTACAACAATCACTCGACTCATTTTTTCCACTCCTGATTTTCGTTGTTTTTCCAAACGGTTCCTTTGTCTTTGAACCGTTACGCTTTTACTATCATATCATAGGACAAAAAAATGAAAAGCCTTGATTTTCAAGGCTTTTCATATCTATTTCACATAGTTTTTGATACTATGTTTACTTTATAACGCAACGGTTATGTCCGATTACATCATTCCGCCCATTCCCGGAGCACCGCCAGCTGGCATTGCAGGAGTATCCTCCTTAATGTTTGCAACTGCAGACTCTGTAGTAAGTAAGGTAGAAGCAACGGATGTTGCATTCTGCAGGGCACTTCTTGTAACTTTGACTGGATCAAGAATTCCAGACTCTACCATATCAACGTATTCTTCTGTAGCTGCGTTGAAACCGGTTCCTGCTGCAGATTCTTTTACTTTATTGATGATAACAGCGCCTTCGAGACCTGCGTTTGCTGCAATGTAATATAACGGAGCTTCCAGTGCTTTTAAGATAACCTTCGCACCTGTCTTCTCGTCTCCCTCTAAGGTATCAGCAAGCTCTGCAACCTTCTTGGAAGCATGGATATATGCAGATCCACCACCTGCGATAATACCTTCCTCGACTGCTGCACGGGTAGCATTTAAGGCATCTTCCATACGAAGCTTTGCTTCTTTCATCTCGGTCTCTGTTGCAGCACCGACACGGATGACTGCTACGCCGCCTGCCATCTTTGCAAGTCTTTCCTGTAACTTTTCTTTGTCAAATTCAGAAGTAGTTTCCTCGATCTGTCCACGAATCTGTTTGATACGTCCCTGAATCTTATCCTTGTCTCCGGCACCATCCACGATAACGGTGTTCTCTTTCTGAACCTTAACGGATTTTGCACGTCCAAGCATATCCATGGTGGTATCTTTCAGTTCTAATCCAAGATCGGAGCTGATCACCTGACCGCCGGTAAGGATTGCGATATCCTCAAGCATAGCCTTTCTTCTATCACCATATCCAGGAGCCTTTACAGCTACTACATTGAATGTACCACGCAATTTGTTTACGATCAGTGTGGTAAGTGCTTCTCCCTCGATATCCTCAGCGATAATCAGAAGTCTTGCACCGGACTGTACGATCTGCTCCAGCAGTGGCAGGATATCCTGAATATTGGAAATCTTCTTGTCAGTGATTAAGATATATGGATCATCGAGATTTGCTTCCATCTTATCCATATCGGTGCACATATAAGCAGATAAATAACCTCTGTCAAACTGCATACCTTCTACCAGATCAAGCTCTGTCTGCATGGTCTTGGATTCTTCAATTGTGATGACACCATCGTTGGTAACTTTCTCCATAGCATCTGCTACCAGATTACCAACCCCTTCGTCACCAGCAGAAATTGCTGCAACTTTTGCAATCTGCTCCTTGCCCTTAACCTTCTGGCTCATTTCCTTTAATGCCTCAACAGCAGCATCTGTTGCCTTTTTCATACCACGTCTTAACACGATCGGATTTGCTCCTGCTTCCAGGTTCTTCATTCCTTCCTGAACCATAGCCTGTGTTAAAACGGTAGCGGTAGTTGTACCATCACCAGCAACATCATTGGTCTTTGTTGCAACTTCTTTTACGAGCTGTGCACCCATGTTCTCAAATGCATCCTCAAGCTCCACTTCTTTTGCAATTGTCACACCATCGTTTGTGATGAGTGGAGCACCAAAGGATTTATCCAATACTACGTTACGTCCCTTCGGTCCTAATGTTACACGAACAGTATTTGCTAATTTATCGACACCTGCACCAAGTGCTGCTCTGGCGTCTGAACCATATTTAATCTCTTTTGCCATGACTACAATAACCTCTCTTCTTTAAAATTCAGCCTATAATTTCCAATTTATAAAAACTACTCAACAATTGCAAGAATATCATTCTGTTTTACGATAATGTACTCTTCCCCATCCAGTTTTACTTCTGTCCCTGCATATTTGGAATAGATTACTTTCTGGCCTTCTTTTACCTGCATAACGATTTCTTTTCCGTCTACTACTCCGCCAGGACCTACAGCGATTACTTCTGCTTCCTGTGGCTTCTCCTGTGCTGCTCCCGGTAATACGATACCGGATGCGGTAGTCTCTTCTGCTTCTAACTGTTTAATACTACTCTGTCTGTTAATGGCACTAATTTCATTACAAATAGCCTCCTTTTCGCCTTTACTAGCACTCACTTTATTCGAGTGCTAACTCTTTCTGTAAATAAATATCACTGTTGTTTTCATTGTCAATCTAGTGATACTCAATTTTT
>ENA-OQBD01000252-OQBD01000252.1-human-gut-metagenome-genome-assembly--contig:-NODE-252-length-30540-cov-19.034558_pt1 | contig 30540 bp, 10 predicted proteins | sample MGYA00242742_ERZ504543 | MGnify/ENA primary metagenome ERZ504543 (study PRJEB26092, sample SAMD00036239) | human gut metagenome | host: Homo sapiens | study: EMG produced TPA metagenomics assembly of...
GCCTGACCTTCTCCGATCCGTACTTCGAAGAGCCGCGCCACACCGTGCAGGAATGCAAGGAGAAGGATTACACCTACTCCGCGCCGCTGTACGTGAACGCCGAATTCGAGAACGGCGACACCGGCGAAATCAAGTCCCAGACCGTGTTCATGGGCGATTTCCCGCTGCAGACCCCGCACGGCACCTTCATCATCGGTGGTACCGAGCGAGTGATCGTGTCCCAGCTCGTGCGTTCCCCGGGCGTGTACTTCGACCGTTCCCAGGACCGTACCTCCGATAAGGAAGTCTTCGGCGCGAAGATCATCCCGAGCCGTGGCGCATGGCTCGAGTTCGAGATCGACAAGCGCGACGTCCTCGGCGTGCGCGTGGACCGTAAGCGCAAGCAGTCCGCCATCGTGTTCCTCATGGCCATCGGCATGACCAAGGATGAAATTGCCGACGCCTTCAAGGACTACCCGCTGGTCATGGACGCTCTCGCCAAGGAGACCGTGCAGACCCAGGACGAGGCCCTGACCGACCTGTACCGCAAGATCCGTCCGGCCGACACCCCGACTCCGGAAGCCGGCAAGAACCTGCTGGACTCCTTCTACTTCAACACCAAGCGTTACGATCTGGCCCGCGTCGGCCGTTACAAGATCAACCGCAAGCTTGGTCTGGAAAAGGACGTCAACGACCGCAGCCTGTCCCGCGAGGACATCATCGCCACCATCAAGTACTTGGTCACCCTGCATGCGGGCGAGACCAAGTTCCCGGGCAAGCGCGACGGCCAGGACGTTGACCTGCGCGTGGACGTCGACGATATCGACCACTTCGGCAACCGTCGTATCCGCCAGGTCGGCGAGCTGATCCAGAACCAGCTGCGCACCGGTCTGAGCCGTATGGAGCGTGTGGTCCGCGAACGTATGACCACCCAGGATCCCGAGGCCATCACCCCGCAGTCCCTGATCAACATCCGTCCGGTGAACGCCACCATCAAGGAGTTCTTCGGAACCTCCCAGCTGTCCCAGTTCATGGACCAGAACAACCCGCTGGCTGGCGTGACCAACAAGCGTCGTCTGTCCGCTCTGGGCCCCGGCGGCCTGTCCCGCGACCGCGCCTCCATGGAAGTGCGAGACGTGCACCCGTCCCACTTCGGCCGTATGTGCCCGATCGAGTCTCCTGAAGGCCCGAACATCGGTCTGATCGGCTCCCTGGCAACCTTCGGACGCATCAACCCGTTCGGTTTCATCGAGACCCCGTACCGCAAGGTCGTCAACGGCCACGTCACCGACGAAGTCGAGTACATGACCGCAGACCGCGATGCCGAGCACGTCATCGCCCAGGCCAACCAGGAGCTCGACGAGAACGGCAACTTCGTCAAGAAGCAGGCCCTTGCCCGAGTCGGCGAAGAGGAAGCGGTCGATGTGCCGGTCAGCTCCGTCGATTACATGGACGTCTCCCCGCGTCAGATGGTTTCCGTCGGCGCCTCCCTGATTCCGTTCCTGGAGCACGATGAGGGACACCGAGCGCTGATGGGCACCAACATGCAGCGTCAGGCCGTGCCGCTGATCGAATCCGAGCGTCCGCTCGTGGGCACCGGCGCCGAATGGCGCGCCGCCGTCGATTCCGGCGACGTCATCCTGGCTGAGAAGCCGGGCGTGGTGACCTACGTGTCCGCCGACATCATCCGTACCATGAACGACGATGGCACCACCAGCTCCTACAAGCTGGCCAAGTTCCAGCGCTCCAACCAGACCACCTGCTACAACCAGGTCCCGCTCATCCACGACGGCGAACGCGTGGAAGCCGGCACCGTGCTGGCCGATGGTCCGGCAACCCAGAAGGGCGAGATGGCACTGGGCAAGAACCTGCTCATCGCCTTCATGCCGTGGAACGGCTACAACTACGAGGATGCTGTGATCATCTCCCAGCGCCTCGTGCAGGACGACACCCTGAGCTCCATCCACATCGAGGAGTACGAGATCGACGCCCGCGAAACCAAGCTGGGTGCCGAAGAGATCACCCGCGACCTGCCGAACGTCGGCGAGGACGCGGTGGCCAACCTCGACGAGCGTGGCATCATCCGCATCGGCGCCGAAGTCGAAGCCGGCGACATTCTGGTCGGCAAGGTCACCCCGAAGGGCGAGACCGAGCTGACTCCGGAAGAGCGTCTGCTGCGCGCCATCTTCGGTGAGAAGAGCCGCGAAGTGCGTGACACCTCGCTGCGCGTGCCTCACGGCGAGACCGGCACCGTCATCGCGGTCAAGGAAATCACCCGCGAGGATGCCGAGGAAGACGGCGACGAACTGCCGAACGGCGTGAACCAGATGATTCGCGTCTACATCGCACAGCACCGTAAGATCACCCAGGGCGACAAGCTCTCCGGCCGTCACGGCAACAAGGGCGTCATCTCCCGCATCCTGCCGGAAGAGGACATGCCGTTCCTCGCCGACGGTACTCCGGTCGACATCATGCTGAACCCGCTGGGCGTGCCTTCTCGAATGAACCTTGGCCAGGTGCTGGAACTGCACCTCGGCTGGATCGCGCACGCCGGCTGGGACATCTCCCTCGACCCGGATGCCGAGGCCGCTTGGAAGAAGTACGTGCCGCAGGGCGCCGAAAAGGGCGCTCCGGGCACTCCGGTGGCCACCCCGGTGTTCGACGGCGTCCGTCCGGAAACCATCAAGGGCCTGCTCAGCTGCACCCTTCCGGACCGCGACGGCAACAAGCTCGTCGGCCCCGACGGCAAGGCGACCCTGTTCGACGGCCGTACCGGCGAACCGTTCCCGAAGCCGATCTCCGTGGGCTACATGTACATGCTGAAGCTGCACCACCTGGTCGACGACAAGATCCACGCCCGCTCCACCGGCCCGTACTCCATGATCACCCAGCAGCCGCTGGGCGGCAAGGCTCAGTTCGGTGGCCAGCGCTTCGGCGAGATGGAAGTGTGGGCCCTCGAGGCCTACGGTGCCGCCTACACGCTGCACGAAATGATGACCACCAAGTCCGATGACGTCGACGGCCGCGTGCGCGTCTACGGCGCCATCGTGAAGGGCGAGAACCTGCCGCCGGCAGGCATCCCGGAGTCCTTCAAGGTGCTGCTTAAGGAAATGCAGTCCCTGTCCCTGAATGTCGAAGTGCTCAACGCCGAAGGCGTGGCCATCGACATGAAGGACGAGGATGACGATCCGTCCACTTCCTCCGATGACCTCGGCTTCAACATCGGCGCGCGTCCTGACGCCGCCGCCAAGGAAGACCAGGTTGCCGAGGAGCCCGAATTCCAGTGATTGAAAGGATTGGCCGCGCTGCAGCACAGCGTGCAGCGCGGCCAATCCCCGAACAACGTGATAAGCATTAAGAATCGATAGACAGGACAATAGAGTGCTGGACGTCAACGAATTTGACAAACTGAGGATCGGACTGGCCACCGCCGACGACATCCGTAACTGGAGCTACGGCGAGGTCAAGAAGCCGGAGACCATCAACTACCGTACCCTGAAGCCGGAGAAAGACGGCCTGTTCGGCGAGCAGATCTTCGGACCTACCCGCGACTGGGAATGCGCCTGCGGCAAGTACAAGCGCGTGCGCTTCAAGGGCATCGTCTGCGAACGCTGCGGCGTGGAAGTCACCAAGAGCCGTGTGCGTCGTGAGCGCATGGGCCACATCGAGCTCGCCGCTCCGGTGACCCACATCTGGTTCTTCAAGGGTGTGCCGTCCCGACTGGGCTACCTGCTGGACATCGCGCCGAAGGACCTCGAGAAGGTCATCTACTTCGCGGCCTACATGGTCACCAAGGTGGACGAAGAGCAGCGTCATCAGGACCTGCCGGACCTGCAGCAGGAGTTCGACAACGAGATCGCCAACCTCGAGAAGCGCCGCAACGCCGAAATCGAGGAGCGCGCCAAGAAGGTCGAAGCCGATTTGGCCGAGCTCGAAGCCGAAGGCGAAGCCAAGGGCTCCGCACGCGCCAAGCTGCGCAACAGCGCCGAGCGTGAAATGGCCGCCATCCGTACCCGCTACGACGAGCAGATCCAGCGTCTGAGCGCCGTGTTCGACCGCTTCAAGACCCTGAAGCCGGGAGACATGGAAGGCGACGTCGACCTGTGGCGTGAGATGGAAGACCGCTACGGCGATTACTTCGAAGGCTGCATGGGCGCCGAAGCCATCAAGAAGCGTCTGCAGGACTTCGACCTCGAGGCAGCCTCCAAGCAGCTGCGCGAAGAGATCGACACGGGCACCGGCCAGCGCAAGGCCCGCGCCCTGAAGCGTCTGAAGGTCGTCAACGCGTTCCTGACCACCGGCAACAAGCCGGAGGCCATGGTGCTCGACGTGATCCCGGTCATCCCGCCGGACCTGCGCCCGATGGTGCAGCTCGACGGTGGCCGTTTCGCCACCTCCGACCTCAACGACCTCTACCGTCGTGTGATCAACCGTAACAACCGTCTGAAGCGCCTCATCGAGCTCGGCGCCCCGGAGATCATGCTCAACAACGAGAAGCGCATGCTCCAGGAAGCCGTCGACTCCCTGTTCGACAACGGCCGTCGTGGCCGTCCGGTCACCGGCGCTTCGAACCGTCCGCTCAAGTCCCTGAGCGACATGCTCAAGGGCAAGCAGGGCCGTTTCCGTCAGAACCTGCTCGGTAAGCGTGTGGATTACTCTGGCCGTTCCGTGATCGTGGTCGGCCCGTCCCTGCGCATGCACCAGTGCGGTCTGCCGAAGCCGATGGCCCTCGAGCTGTTCAAGCCGTTCGTCATCAAGCGCCTCGTGGACCAGGGCTTCGCGCAGAACATGAAGAGCGCCAAGCGCCTCGTGGACCGCGCCGACTCCGAAGTGTGGGGCGTGCTCGAAGAGGTCATCTCCGAGCATCCGGTGCTCCTGAACCGTGCACCTACGCTGCACCGTCTGGGCATCCAGGCATTCGAGCCGATCCTGGTGGAAGGCAAGGCCATCCACCTGCCGCCGCTTGCCTGCGCCGCATTCAACGCCGACTTCGATGGCGATCAGATGGCAGTCCACCTGCCGCTGTCTGCCGAAGCCCAGGCTGAGGCCCGTTCCCTGATGATGGCTTCCGACAACATCCTGAAGCCGGCAGACGGCCACACTGTGACCATGCCGAGCCAGGACATGATCCTCGGTCTGTACTACCTGACCACCGTCATCGACGGCGCCAAGGGCCAGGGCCGCGTGTTCTCCTCGCTGGAAGAGGCCGAAATGGCGCTCGACAAGCACGAGATCGACATGCAGGCCAAGGTGCTCATCCGCCTTCCGCGGGACTTCGTGCTGCCGAAGGACTGGGAGCCGGGCGAGGTCAAGGTCGTCGATCCGGAACCGGGCAGCCCGGACGTGGTCAAGGAGGAGCGTTTCCATGACGGCTCCGTCCTGTTCGCCACCTCCTACGGCCGTATCCTGTTCAACGGCACCTTGCCGGTCGACTACCCGTTCGTCAACGAGCAGGCGCCGAAGAAGCGTCTGAGCAAGATCGTCGACGACATCGCGACCCGTTACTCCACCGCTCAGGTGGCCGTGACGCTGGACGCCCTGAAGGATCTGGGCTTCACCCGCGCACCGTGGTCCGGCGTGTCCTTCGCGTTCTCCGACGTTATCCAGCCGCCGGAACTGGACGAGTACATCGAAAAGTACGAAGGCGAAGCCGACAAGGTTAACGAGAACTACGAAATCGGTATGCTCACCGAAGAGGAGCGTCGTCAGGAACTGGTCGACCTGTGGACCAAGTGCACCAGCGAGGTCTCCGAGGCGGTTGAGGAACACTTCGATTCCAAGAACAACCTGGCCATCATCGTGCAGTCCGGTGCACGAGGAAACATGATGCAGATCAACCAGATCGCAGGTATGCGAGGCTTGGTGGCAAACCCGAAGGGCGAGATCATTCCTCGACCGGTCAAGTCCAACTACCGTAAGGGCCTGTCCGTGCTGGAATACTTCATCTCCCAGCACGGCGCGCGTAAGGGTCTGGCCGATACCGCACTGCGTACCGCAGAGTCTGGCTACCTGACCCGTCGTCTGGTGGACGTCTCCCAGGACGTGATCGTGCGTGAGGAGGACTGCGGCACCAAGCGCGGCCTGACCATGAAGGTCGGCGAACGCGATGCCGAAGGCAATCTGCACCTGGTCAAGGCCGCCGACGGTGGCCCGTACTCCCGTCTGCTCGCGGCCGACGTCATCGACCCGGCCGACGGCGAGACCGTGCTGTACAAGGCCGGCGACGCCCTGTCCATGGACGTGCTCAACGATCTCGTTGCCCACGGCGTGGAAGAGGTCAAGGCCCGTTCCGTGCTGACCTGCGAATCCAAGCGTGGCGTGTGCGCCAAGTGCTACGGCTGGTCCCTGGCCACCAACAAGCTGGTGGACGTCGGCGAGGCCGTCGGCATCGTGGCAGCACAGTCCATCGGTGAGCCTGGTACCCAGCTGACGCTGCGTTCCTTCCACTCCGGCGGCGTCGCTTCCGCTTCCGATATCACCCAGGGTCTTCCGCGTGTCACCGAGCTTTTCGAAGCCCGTACCCCGAAGGGCGAGGCTCCGATCGCGGAGTTCGCCGGCGTGGTCAAGGTGGAAGACACCGAGCGCGGCCGTCAGGTCACCCTGAAGCCGGACGACGACTCCGTCGAGCCGATCGTCTACCCGGTGACCCGTCGTGCGCCGATGCTGGTCAAGGACGGCGACCATGTCGAAGCCGGCACCCAGCTCATCGAAGGCTCCGTCGACCCGAAGAAGATCCTGCGCATCCTCGGCCCGCGCGCCGCACAGGTGAACATCGTGGAGGAAGTGCACACCGTGTACCGCTCCCAGGGCGTGGATATCCACGACAAGCACATCGAGGTCATCGTGCACCAGATGCTGCGTCGCATCACCGTGATCGACTCCGGCGACACCGACCTGCTGCCGGGCGAACTCGTGGACAAGGCACGCTTCAAGGCCGCCAACATGGAAGCCGTGAAGAACGGTGGCAAGCCGGCCGCCGGCCGTCCGGAGCTGATGGGCATCACCAAGGCTTCGCTGGCCACCGATTCCTGGCTGTCCGCGGCCTCCTTCCAGGAGACCACCCGCGTGCTCACCGAAGCCGCCCTGAACCAGAAGGTCGATGACCTGAAGGGCCTCAAGGAGAACGTCATCATCGGTAAGCTCATCCCGGCAGGTACCGGCCTCGCCCGTTACCGCAATGCCACGGTGGAGCCCGACAAGGCCATCCGCGACACCATCTACCCGAACTTCGGTTTGGGCGGCGAAGGCACCGACAGCTCCTTCGGCGACACCGACCTGTCCGATGTGGACTTCTCCAACATCGACTTCGGCGACCTGAAGCTGGGCGATGACTTCAACCCGGATGACTTCCTGGACGACAACGGCGGCCAGACCGATCTGGGCGACACCCTGTGAGATTCCCCTCACGATAGTCGACAGACGAATCATCTGACATAGCGAAAGGCGGAACCGACCAATACCGGTCGGTTCCGCCTTTCGCTATATCTATATGTCGTGGGATTGCGAGGTTGTGGATTAATCGCGGGGGAGGGTTTCGCAGTCGTCTTTTGACGTTACTTGATCTTCTCCGAAAGCGTGGTTTCCAGATCCTTCAACGAACCGCTGAGATCGGCCTCCTTCGCGGCCTTTTGCAAATCGGACTGATCCAGGGTCGGCGAATCGATGTCGGACATCTTCGCATGAAGATCCTGAAGCTTTTCGTAATCGGCGGACCCATACTCGATATCGTTGAGATTCAGATCGGCCATCTGATCCACAATGTCCTTCTTCTTGCTGACGCTTTCCTGCATATCCGCGCCATACTCGGCATAGGACTTGATGGGAACCTTGGCCAGATCGCCGGCGTCGGCGGCACAGCTTTCGAGCGCCTTGGAAAGATCGCGATAGTACGAAGACATGTCGGCGGAGTCGAATTTCGGCAGCTTCGTGCAGGTATGCGTCATCTTCATGAGCGCGGGCATGGTCTGGGCCAGATCGTTCATGTACCTCTCGTATTTCGCACGGTCCCGCTCGAACGTCTCGTACTTCTCCTTGACGTCCTTGTCTTTTTTCACGGCCTTCATGGCAGCCAGCTTGTCGCTGTCCTGCTTGAAGGTCTTCAACTTCTTCTTGCCCTCGTCATAAGCGGAGGATGAATCGTTGTCCGTTGCGCTCGCCGCCGAGCTGAATTCCTCATTGATGGCTGTATAGCTGCTTTCCAACGCCTGCGTTTGGACCAGCGCTTCCTCGTAATCGGAACGGCTGACGCGATTCGTAAGGAAGAACACCGCTGCCAGCGCGATGACGACGACTGCGGCCACCGCGCCGATGATAATGGCGACCGGCGGCTTATTTTTGGCCGCGGCGCCGGCTTGCTGGGAAGGAAAGTTGCCGGGCATTGGCGGTTGCGGCTGACCGTATTGTTGCGATTGGGCATATTGTGGCATCGCAGGCTGTGGAACCGCCGGTTGAGACGCGGTGGGCTGGGGCATGGCGGGCTGACCGTACGGCATCGGCCGCGGCTGACCATACTGCGGCATCGGCGGCTGAGGCTGTCCATAAGGTTGCGGTTGTCCGTATTGCTGCGGCTGGCCGTACGGCATGGGTTGCGGCTGTCCGTATTGAGGCCCGCCCGGCTGTGGCTGACTGTAGTTTGGCGCCTGCGGCTGCGGAGGCTGGTTATACTGCGGTTGCCCATTCTGCGGTTGACCATACGGAGGAGTGTTCGCCATGAGAAAAGTCCTTCTTATCCTTTTTCCTTTTTGAATGTCGAATCCGTGAACACGGAGGGAAACATCGACGTGTCCGTCTCTTTTGACGAGTTACAGCATAATATTTTGAGATGGAATATGCGAGCATCGTATTGCAGAATGAGTATCGTCAGACGGCATGGACGTCACCTTCCTACAATGGGAATATGAGTTTTCTACCTTACCCGCCGCCGCCCGAACCAGGGTGGTATGACGATGACGTCACGGTGATGGCGCAACCCACAGCCGAACCCGTCGACAATGCCGCCGATTCCTTGGAAACACGCGAACGGCTCGCCGCACAGAACGAATCGGACGACCACGATATGCAGGATGTTTCCGTTGCGAAGGGCGACGCTGCCGTTTCGGACGAGGACGATATCGACTGGGACGGCACCGTGCTTTCCGAAGCCTTCACCATGAAGCAGCCGAAGCACACGTACGTGCTGGACAACGAGCAGACCGGACAGCAGGTGATCGTGGATATGGGCGTGCTCCTTGGCCGCAAGCCTTCGGCCGAAGTGCCCGCCGGCGCCAAATCGGTCAAGCTGGAGGATCCGACGCGCACAATCTCACGCAACCATGCGGCGATCAGCTTCGACCAGGATGGCACGCTGTGGATAGAGGATTACGGTTCGCTCAACGGCACGTACATCATCCAAGACGATGTCGAAACCAAAGTGGAACACAAGCCGATGCAGCTGGAGGCGCCATGCACGGTGCGTATCGGCGACCAGTTCTTCCAATTCCGCAAACAGTGAGGGCGTTTGTCAGTGAAGACACGATTACGCTGACGGACTGCGTTGACGATTTGTGTTGACAGCGTCGGCGCGGACGGTTAGCGGTAAGACGATAAGGGGTTGTCACGGAGATTCCCGCGACAACCCCTTATGTTTCAAATGGTCTGATAATCGGCGTTAGCTCACTGCTGGCGCAGACGAATGGCCGCGTTGATGGCCGAATCGTTCAACTGGCCAAGCCAGGCAAGCAATTCCGGATAGATGTACGGATTGCGCGCAAGACACGAACGAAGCTCCGGCGCTTCGCTGGCGATACGGGCCATCAACATCTGATCGGTGGTGGTCATGGCCAGTTCCGCGGTGAACCCCGCGTCTGCCGGCGATTCCTGGGCCGCGGCATACTGCTGTTCGGCATACTGCTGTTCCGGTTCGTTCTGCGGCTGGCTCGATGAATAATCGGCCACTTCGGACAAATCGGCGGGATTCATGTATGGGTCGACATACTCGGTCGAAGCCTCGTTGGACGCCGCATAGGCAGCGTCCTGACCGTATTGCTGGTTCACCGGCTGTTCCGGCTGATACTGCTGCTCCTGCTGGAACTGTTCCGCCACTGCCGGCTGATACTGCTGCTCCGGCTGGACCTGTTCGGCAACCGGTTCGGCCATTGGCTGGGCCGTCGGCTCGGCAATCAGATGCGGCTGCACGCCATTTTGCGGAACCGGCCAGCCCATCGCCACCAGCTGCTGGCGGGCGCGCTCATCGCCGAATTCGGCGACCCAACGCTTCAGACCCGGGTACGCTCGCGGATTGGCAACGACATTCGCACCGAATTCCGGATTCTCGTACGCGATTTTCGCCAGGAACACGGGATCGGCGTTCGGATCCTGCACGGCCGCCACCGCGGCATCGAAATCGACCATCATGATCTCCTTGTCTCGTGGTCTGTAACCATCTTATTGAATGACTCGTAACGTTTGCAACGTACCGTCCAGCACATCGTCGATATCCTCGTCATCGCCGATCTTGCTGACGTTCCAATCCTCGTCGCACGGCATATCGGAACGCATATCCACCACGATGACGGTGATGTTGTCGCGGCCGCCGGCGTTCAGCGCGGCATGTACCAGCATGTCCGCGGCCATCTGCGGGTCAGCGTACGCCGCCGCGATCTCGGCAAGCTGCTCACGGCCGATCTGCGCATGCAGCCCATCGGAACAGATGATGAACCGTCCGTCCGCACGCGCGGCGTACCAGTCAGGCTGGATGCCGGCAGGCGCGCCGACACATTGCGTGATGATGTTGCGCGGAATGCAACGGCTCGCCTCATCGGGCAGCATCTGCCCCGAATCGATGGCGTTCTGCCGTTCCGAATGGTCGCGGGTGATGCACGTCAGCGAATCCGCCAGCCACGCGCCATTGCCGTCGGCGCGCATATGGTACGTGCGGGAATCGCCCACATTGACGATGTAACACCGTTCGTCGGAACATATCGCGTCATCGCCGACACGCGTCGGCAGCAGCACGCCGCTGATGGTAGTGCCCGCAACGCCGCCGAGCTGCTCACCCAGACGGAGCACCTCCTGCTGGGCAAGGATCAGCGTTTCGTCAATCGCGTCAAGATCGCGCGTCGGCAGTTCGGCCAAACGCGCGAACCGTTCCGCAACATCGGAACTGGCCTGCTTGCCGCCCTTGCCGCCACCCATGCCGTCGCACACCACATACACGCCGTTGCCTGCGCAGGCGCTGTCCTGGTTGTCTTTCCTACGCAAGCCGATATTGCTGTTCAGACCGACCTCAATATGTTTGACGTTCATGAGTCCCGCCCTTTCACACCGATTTTCCGCAAGCGGATTTTCCGGAAGTGGAACACGTCCGCAAGCGATAGTTTCGCCCGCCACCTGCGGAACGTCGGCAGCGAGCCGAGCATGAACTTTCGTTCTTCGGCGATGTCATGCCAGTAGCGTTCCGCATGCTCCTGCGTGACATCGCCTCCGGAGAAGGCCGCGTAATCAGCCTCCCTGCCCAGCTCGAGCAGTGTATTGGCATCGAAGCCCATCTGTTCGGCGATGGCCTGCGCCTGCTCGTTTCTGGTGCCTTGGACGTCAAGGCCGCTTTGCCGGGCAAGCGCCGCGACCGCCTGCCATCCGGCAGCGACGCGTTGCGATGCGCTGCCATGCCTGCGCGCCCGAGCCAGGGCGATCGACTTGATGGCGAGCAGCAGGCCGCAGACGATGAGCACCGTCCACAGAGGGCTGCCGTAGATGGCGACTTTTCTGACGATTCTGCCGAAACGCTGCCAGAACAGGCTCGTCGGCGTCTCGTCGGCCATGCTGCCGCCAAGCGACGTTTTGCCCTTGGCTTGGTTGTCGTCACGCAGCGGATCGGTAAGCGGCACCGGAGGCTGACGCACCAAGGTCTGCGGATTGGGCGGAGTGAGATTCTGGTTCTCGTCGGGAACCTTCGTTTCCTTCGGTGTCGGGTAGAACGCCACCCATCCGTAACCGTCCAGCTTGATCTCCACCCAAGCGGTCACATCGTTGCCGGTGAATTTCGTGGTGGTGGTTTTGCCATGCTTCTCGGTGCGGCTGTCACTGATCTCGCCCTCGTCGTTCTTCGGCAGGAAGCCCAGCACCACGCGGCTCGGCAAGCCGAGACTGCGGGCCATAAGCGCCATCGCGGAAGCGTATTGCTCGCTGTCTCCAACCATCGCACTGCCGGCGAGCAGCTGGTCGATACGATAGTTGCCGTGACCGGCTCTGGATGGGTAATCGCCATTCAAACCATGGGAGAACCAGCCGGATTCCCTGAGCTTGTCGGCAAGAGACTGCGCGGCCTCGCCGCCCTTGGACTGGCCGCCCGCAATCGCGGTGGCCAGCTTATCCACGCAATCGGGCACATCCTCCGCCTTGGGCTGGCTGATGGAGGAAGCATTCGCCTTGGCGATCTCCTTATCCGTCGGCGTCCGTGGAATGACGCCGGTTTCCGTATAGGACAATCCCGGAGAGGTGCGCGAAGGGTAGATCGCCGACATGGTGTCGGTGTTGTAGTAGAACGAATCGGCGTCCGACGATGTGGCGAACTTCACGCTGGAAGCCGCGCCGGCCATCGGCAGCCAATAGTCGCTCAAACCGTCATCGACCGTGAATTTCGCGGTGAACCGCTTGCCGGTGGCGTTGTTTGTGATGGAATCGCCCACACGATGGTAGTTGGAGGAATCCGAAGCCATGGTGGAATCGGACAGGTTCCACACATTGCCGTCGAAACGGTCCATAACCGCCAAACGCACCGTGGAACCGGCCGGCAGATCGTCGACGGTCAGCAGCACATCGTCCTTATGGTTCTTGATATACGAACGCATGCCGCTCAACGGGCTGGTGTAATCGTACGGGCTCAGCGGCGGATCATAATGGTCGCGCAGAATGGTGCGGTTTTGCCCGACCACCAAGCATCCGCCGATCGCCACAGCCGAAGCCAGCAGCACGATGACTACGGAACTGAGCCAACGGCCCAATTCCAACAGTTTCCAACGCGCGCTGACCCAAACCACCAGCACGACCGCCATAATCGTGCCGATCGCCATACGGTAGAAGCCGCTCGACGTGCCAAGCAGCGCGCAGATCGCAAGATTCGCCACGACGGGAACGACCGCGACCATCGTAAGCCGGCCATCCTCCGCAACCGCGAAGATACCGGCCAGCAGCGCGGCCCACAGGCAGATCGTCCACACGGCGAGCAGCGAGCCGTCGCCGGTGCCGGTCGGCGGGTCGATGGCCAGCAGGTATTTGAACGAGCCGAGCATCCGCATCCACCCCTGCGTCAACGTGCGCAATGTGGGAATGACATGGGCGATGGTGGTGCCATTCAGGAAGATGACCGGGCCGACCACCAGCTGCGCACACGCCATGAACAGCATCTGCCACCACAGGCGCAACGCGGGAACGAGACCGGCAAGCGCCACGAGCGAGCCGATGATGGTGGCGGGGATTGCGGCGCTCGTCCAAGACAGGGCGGAGCCGTATACGTCGATGAGGTTGCTGGCTGCGGCGATGGTCAGCAGGGCGGCGACCGTGAGGCTTGCGTATTGCGCGGCGTGTGGCTGGTTGGTGTTGGGCATGGCTGGGGACTTGCCGCTGCGGGACATCCAGATGACGGAGTGGGTGGAGTTCGCCCATGAGCCGGTGCCTGTGCCGGTCGCCATGCCAGTGTTGGTGTTGGCGGAGTTGGTGCCTGTGCCGGTGAGGTTGCCGGTGAAATTGCCGGTGTTGGTGAATGTGGTGCTCATGCCAGCACCCCCATGATCATGGGGAGGTCGTTGAGGTCTCCCACGGTTGCCAAGGTGAAGTCGGAGTAGCGTTTGATGGCGCGCGGTTGGCCGGTTGCGGCTTGAAGCACCACGCAGGTTGCGGAGCGGGGGAGTGCGAGGACCATGTGTTTGATGTCGTCGATGGTTTTGAGCCTGCCGACGGTGAAGAAGTAGAAGGATGCGTCGGGGGCATGTTCGAGAGTGGTTTGCGCGAGGTTGGGATTGTCGTCGATGTCAGGGTCGATGCCGCTGCAGCCATCGAGAAATTCCGTGGCGTTGCGCGGAATGGCGTGCGTGGAACCGGCATGCGCGGTGACTGGCCGGTTCTGCTGCAGGCATTGCACGCCGAAGGAGGCGTGGACGGATACGGCCAGTTCGAATTCCTGGGAATCGATGTAATCATCCGGGTTCACGCTGATGGTCAGAGCGGTGTCGGTACGGCGGGTGGCTTCGTATTGGCGGATCATAAGCGATCCGGTTTTCGCGGAGCTGAGCCAATGCACGTTGCGTACGTCATCGCCGGGCTCGTATTCGCGCAGGCCGTAGAAGTCGAGGTCGTCGTCGACGATTTCGCCGCTTGGCTGACCTTCCAAATCGCGTGGAATGCCGGCGTTCAGGGTGCTGAGCAGCACGGTCTGCGGATGAATGAACACGTTGATCTGGTCCACGAGTTTCTTTTCGTGGCGGATCAGACCGAACGGGTCGCCTTTGCGGATGGATAGCGGGCCGATGGGCAGCACCGCGCGGCTGACGGCGGTGAATTCCACAGTCGTCTGGCGTGACTGGCCTGCGGCGAGCATGGGAATGGCGAACCGTTCGTGGTTGTCTCCGATGGGCAGGTCGCCGCGCGCCGACGTGGTGGGGGTGCGGCCCGGATTGTCCACGCAGACGTCGACTTTCACCGTGTCTGACACCGTGACGCGTCTGCTGGACACGTCGATGGTGGCTTGGAACGAGGTGTTGCCAAGGGAAAGCATGACCGCCGCGGCCAGCATGACCGCGAACACCACCGCCATGGCCAGCAGCTCATGCCACCCCAGCAGGACGAACGCCACCAGCGAGGCGACGGCGAGCGCCGCCACCGCCCAGCCAAGCGGCGACACGTATGAGGTGGCCAGTCGCTTGATGCGATGTTTGAGGCGGCGTAGGGATCGTTGGATGGTCCGTCTGCGCTGCACTGTGTGCGAATGCCGCATTCCTTGACCTTTCGGATTGTGTGGTGCGTATGCCGGGGTGGATTGTGTTTCAGGCGTTGGCGCCCAGGGTTGGGGCCGGCACGTCTTCGAGGATCTGGCCGATCATCTGTTCGGGGGTGTTTCCGGCGAAGGTGGCTTCGGCGGTGAGGGTGATGCGGTGCGCGAGCACGGGTACGGCGAGGTTTTTGACGTCGTCGGGCACTACGTAGCCGCGGTTGTCGGAGGCGGCCCATACGCGCGCGCAGCGGGTCAAGGCGAGCGCGCCTCGCATGGAGGAGCCGACTTGGATGCGTTCGTTGTGGCGGGTGGCTTCCACCAGTCGCACGATGTATTCGAGGATCGCGTCGTCGAGATGCACGGTTTCGCTGATGTTGCGCATGCGCAGCACGTCTTCGCCGGTGAGCACCGGATGCACGGTGGCGGCGCGGTCGGTGACGTTGACCTGTTTCAGGATGTTGACGCTCACGTCGTGGCTTGGATAGCCGATGGTGGTTTTGATGAGGAAACGGTCCATCTGCGCTTCCGGCAGCTTGTAGGTGCCGAGCTGTTCGATCGGGTTCTGGGTGGCGATGACCATGAACGGCTGCGGCACCGGGTGGGTGACGCCGTCGACGGTGACCTTCTGCTCTTCCATGACTTCGAGTAGTGCGGACTGTGTTTTCGGTGAGGCGCGGTTGATTTCGTCGGCGAGCACGATGGACGCGAAGATCGGGCCTTCGCGGTATTCGAATTCGCCGCGCTTCTGGTCGTAGTAGGTGACGCCGACCACGTCGGACGGCAGCAGGTCCGGGGTGAACTGGATACGTTTGAACGACATGTCGATGGAGTTGGCAAGGCCTCGCGCCAGCTGGGTTTTGCCGGTGCCCGGGTTGTCCTCGAGCAGGATGTGCCCGCCGACCACCATGGCTGTGGCGCATTGGCGGATGGGTGCTTCCTTGCCGACCACGACCTGGGAGACGTTGTCTACGAGCTTGGCGAACTTCTCATGGAATTCGGTGATGTCTTTGCTGGGTGCGGTCATCATGGACGTGTCGACGACCGGCTGGGATTGTTTGACGGGCTGTACAGGCTGGCTGGGCTGTACAGGCTGGCTGGGCTGGACGGGTTGGGTTGGCTGGACGGGCTGCTGCGCGGGCATTGCGACTGCCGGATTGGCGGCCGGTTGGCGAAGGTTCTGCGGCATCGGCTGACGGAACCGCGGCTGGTTCGGCGTTGCCGGGGCGGACTGTTGCGGCAACGCCGGTTGGGCGGTGCCGTGCGCGCTCAGCAGCGTGCCCTCCGGATCCTCATCGGCTTGCGGCTGCTCCGGCAGATTCGGCGTGTGGAACGCCGGCTGCTGCTGGCCGGGTTGGCTGGGAACGCTTGGATTATGGCCGATGGAACCCAGCTGGGTGGCATCATCGAAATCGTTGCTCATGGGTTGCTCCTTGCTTGTTGTGTTGCTCGTGTGGATGGTTCGTTGTGTTTGCGATTGCTGTGATCGTCCGTTTCACCATCTGGCGTAGTAGGCCAGGCCGCGGATCCAAGGCTTGGATGCGCCGTCGACGGTGGACAGGGCGACGGAGGATGCCACAGGCCGGTCATTCCGCGTGGCCGCTTCGCCTTCCGTGGACGCGTCAGAATCCGATGGCTCCGACGGTTTTGATGGTTCTGAAGGTTCCGACGGTTCGGGTTTCGGCGTGGGAGCCTTGTACCTGTCATGGTCCAGCAGTGTGCCGCCATTGTCCTCGTTGTTGAGCGCGGTGTCGGTGCCCACCACCTTCGCCTTCCACGCGTAATCGACTCCGGTCGGCAGCACATCCTTGACGTTCAGTTTGTCGGAGCCCAATACCCAGGCGACGTCATAGGATTTGCCGTCCGCGGTGAAGGTGATCACGGTTCTGCCGGGCTGGCCGTACATGTTCACCGATCCGCCGCTGACCTTGATGATGTTCGGATCATTGGCGTCCCACGTCAGCATCGGCGCCTTGACGGCGGCCTTCACCTTGCGGACGTATGCCGGATCGGCCCTGCCGGACTTGGAGGTGCTTGCCGCGCCATTGAAATGCTGCGTGACGGAACCCGAGGAACAGAACTGCCATTCCTTGAGCGGGAAATCGTGCGATCGTTCGGAAGCGCCGGCATGGTAGGAGCCGAGTCCGTCCGCGCTCACCGTGAACCCGTCGGCGTGGCCGTTCTCCTTCCAACTGACTACGCACACGTCGTCATGCCCCTTGACGCTGACCGATTCGGGCGCCTTCACCGCGTATTTCGGTGTGAAACGTACGGTCGAATCGTCACTGGTCGTTTTCTCCTTGCCGACCACCGCCGCCTTGATGGTGTATTCCCTGGTGTTGAGATCATGGTCCGGAATCTTGAAATCGTAGGATCCGGAACATCCGTCGATGCTTGCGCTGACATCTCCGGAAATCTCGACGGCCTTGCATCCCGCGTTGCGGGTGTTGCCCACGGATTCGACGGTGACGGTTCCCGTGGTGTCGTCGTTCGTCACGGAGATCTTCGGCGCATCGGGCTTGCCCCACGGCTTGACAGCGTCGGACGCCTTGGACGGTTGGCTCCAATTCACCTTGTTGTGGGCGCGTACCGTCGCCGTGTACGAGTCGCCGTCGGAAATCGCGTTGTTATCGAAAACAAAATCGATTCCGGTGGAATTTGTCGTCTGCTTGGACGGCGCGTTCCTGCCGGACAAAGTCACCTCGTAATTGTCCACCGACGAGAAATTGCCGTCCGGAGCCTTCCACGTGACGCTCACCGTGTTGCCCTTCACACTGGCCGTCACATCCGTCGGCGCATCAGGCAGCTTGTCCGGCGTGCCCTCGACGGCGTTGGAATCCTTGGACCAGCCGACCTCGTTCCTGGCCTGCACCTTGAACGAGTAGGTCTTGCCGTTCTTCAACCCGTCGATGAGACAGGAGGTCTTCTGCCCGCACGAGCGCTCGCCGGACGCGTCTCCGCCCCACATCACCTTGTATTCGGTGATCGGGCTGCCGTTGGCCGAACCGGCCGTCCAGCTCAGATTCACGGCGCCATCCTGCGGGTCGCCGGACACCGCGGAAAGCAGCGGCGCATCAGGTTTGTCTATCACCGAAACGCTGATGGTGCCGGTCACCTCACGTTCTTTTGTTTTGGTGGCGTCGCGCACGGTGACGACCACCTTGTTGGTGTTCGCGCCGATGTCGGAAGCCGCCCTGATGGACACCACGCCGTTGGATGGGCAATCCACCGTCAGCTTCGACGCGCCGTCGGACGTGCATCCGGTCACCGTCAGCGGAGTGTCGGGGAACGGATTGTACGCGTCGGACAGCAGATTCACCTGCTCGCTGGAACCGGCCTTGATTTTCACGGTCTTCTCGGTGACACGGGCGAGTGGCCTGTTGGACGCGGTGACGCGCACGGTCATACCGGCGCTCACCGTACCCTTCGCATATTTGATCGAGACGGGCACGCTCACCGTGGTGTCCGGCGTGGCCGTCTTGTCCGCGGACACGGTCAACGTGCCGGAGGGAGACACTCTGGCATCCACACTGCCGGAATTCACGCCGCCGGAATACGAGTACTGCTTCTCATCCTCGTACAGGCCCGACGCCGAATGGGTCAGCGCCGTCAGATCGATGGTAGTGGCCTTCTCGCCGGCCACCACATCGACGGTGGAGGATGAGAACGTCGGCGGCGGAACCTCACGTCCGATCACCGTGATCGGAAGCGTGAGCACCGCCGAATTGACGATCTTCACCTTGTCGTTCTTGTCTCGCTTGCCGTCCACCGCGGTGAAGGTGATGGACGCGGGACCCGCGTAATCCTTCGGCGCGGTGAACCTCAACGTCTGGTCGTTGACGTACAGGTCGCCGTCCGCGGCCTTCGTGGCGCTCACCGAATCGGCGCCGTCCACATACGCGGTCTTGCCCGCGCCCACACGCACGTAGTCGGCGATGTTGATGGTGATGGTCTCACGCGCATTGACCTCCAACGCCGGCGCCTTCGGACGCAGAACCGGCGGAAACACGCCATATGCGGGCACTTGGATGAACGCGGTGGACGTGATGCCGTACGTCGTGTTCGTGACGGTGTACGGCACCGCGCGCGCCTCATCGGTCAGATCAACGGTGATGATGGTGGAATCCTTGCCGCCCTTGACATGCGCATGGTCGGTCGCGGAAGGATCCACGCCCACCTGAAGCTCGTCGGCGGTGCCGGACGGATTGGCGATCCACTGCGAAACGTCCACGTCCACGGATTTCTTGTCGATCGTGGCGGCGGCCGGAACACGGTAATCGTACGCGGTCGGCGGGTCGATGGCGGCGTTCTCGTCGACATTCACCGTCAACGTCGCCGAATCGGACAGGCCAGCCTTGTCCTTGACGGTGTAGACCACGTAATACGTGCCCGCCTGCTTCGGCGTGGTGAACGACAGCATGTTGTCAACGACCTGAATGCCGCCGATGCCTTGCGATTCCACGTCCTTGGCCACGGTCAGATCAGTATTGTCCCCGGAAATGTCGTTCTGCGCCACCGGCACGGTGGCCGCGGTGTTCGGACGCAGCGTGATCTCGTCGTCGCGCGCGTACACACCCGAATCGGCTCCGGATTTGAACACGCCCACACGCACCTGCGCGGTGGCCCTCTGACCGGTCCAATCCTCCACGGCGTAGGAGAAGGTGTCCGTTCCGGACGAATCGGCATACGCCTCATACACCAGATACGTGGCGCCCACCTCGCTGATACGGCCCAGTTTCGGCGCTTTGTTGCCCAAGCCGAGCAGCTGCACGTCATCGCCGTCAGCGTCGATGCCGGTGAGCGTGATCGGAATCTGCACCTTCTGACCGGCCGCCACCTGCGCCTCGACGTCGGACGGTGTCGGAGCCGCCTTGTTGGACGCGTCCTTCTGATGCACGTTGATGGTGATGGTGGCCGAGGCCGCGTTGCCGAGATTGTCCTTCACCGTGTAGGTGACGGGGAAGGAGCCGGTTTGTCTGGTGGCCTGATAGCGCACGGTGTCGCCGGACACGAACACCAGACCCTTGAACGTGTTCTTGTCATACTGCAAGTCGTTCTGCAGGCTCACCGTGGTGCCGTCGGAATACGTGACATGGTCGAGCACGTCCACGGACACGATGCCTTCGGTGCGCACCTGTGTGGTGATGTTCTCGGCCTTCGGCACGGAATTCGACGTGGTCAGCGCCGGCGGCTGCAGGACGATGACGCCGGTCGACGATCCGGCCGCGTTGGCCACGGTGTAGGAGATCCGCACCGGCTCGGTAGGCACCTGACGCGCGGTGATATAGACGCGCTTGTTGCTCACCACACCGGTTTTGATGCCGCTTTGCGCGTCCGCGGTGACGCTGGTCACCGACAGCACGCCGCCCATCGGGTCGACGTCGTTGGCAAGCGGCTCCACGATCGCGGTATTGTCCGCACCGAGCAGCGCCACATCGTTCGCCGCGATCGGCTTGGCGGCGTCTCCGGCCACCGCCTGCACCTCCACACGAGCCAGACCGGTCGACGGAATGGAACCCTGCGTGATGGTGTACGGCACATAGTAGGTGCCGGGATTGGAGGCGGTGAACGTGATCGACATGTCGGTGGCGTTCATGGTGGTGGCCGCGCCGGACGGCGTCTCCACCGCGGTCAATTCGGCCGGTTCGACGGACGTGCCGTGCACGTACGGTTTGAGCGCGATGGTGGTGCGGGTGTCGGGCGTGGTCTGTTTGACCACGGGGTCGATGACCGCGCCCAGCGTGTTCGCCGGTTTCACGGAGAAGTAGATCATGCCGGTGCCGGTCTGCTGGCCGTCGGACACCGTGACCTCGATGCCCGCCCTGCCGGACGACATCGAACCGGCGTTGAAGACCAATTGTCCGTCGGCTCGCGTGGACACCGTCACCTGATCGGTGTTCTGCGGCGATGCCGACACCAAGGTCAGCGGATCGCCGTCGGGGTCGGAGAAGCTGCCCAACGCGTTCGCGGTGTACGAAGCACCCTGCTCCACGTCGATTTCCGGCGGAGTGTCGCTCTGCAGCGGCGCATGGTCGTCGCCGCCGGCCAGCGTGAGCGACACGGTGGCGCTGGACGTCTGCCCGCGTCCGTCGGAAATCTCATAGCTGAAGGACACGTTGCCCGCGGCGGCACCGGAGGCGTCGAGCTGCAGATACCGGCCGTCATACACGGGGGAGACGGTGATGTTCGCGCCATCCGGAGCGCTCACCGACGTGATGCGCAGCACGGAACAGTCGGTCTGCTCGTCGTTGCGCAACACGTCGAGAATCTGCTGCGATCCCACGCGCGCGCCGAACGAATCGTCCACGGCCTTGATCTGCCCCGACTGCGCCGAACAGTTCTTGCTGAAATTGTGCTGGTTGTTGGCGCTGTCGTTGTTTTGCTGCTGTTGCTTCGACTGCTTGGTCTCCACCTTGTTCCACTGGATTTTGATGACCTTGGTGGACTCCTGCGGATTCCACACATTGCCGTTGACCACGTCGTTGAGCACCACCAGACGATGGTTGGTGCGGAACACGAGCTGCGAGGTGGGATTGACATCTTCCAACGAGGAAAACTGTGCGTCCTTGTCGTTCGCCGCGCACACCCTGATGTAATTGTTGGCCTTCTGCGCCCACGCGGCGAACACGCAGCCATTGGTGGACACCGGCTGCGCGGCATCGCCCTTGCCGGCGTTCGGCAGCTGCGTGACCTTTTTGCTGCCCAAATCGACCATGGCGATGCCCCGCGGCGTGGAAACCGCCACCCAGCCAGTCTGCCTGCCATCCGTGGATGGCGCCTGCAACGTCGCCTGACCCTGCAGGCCGATATCCGCGCTGCCCTTCGGCCAGAACACCTTGCCGGCACCGGCTACGACCGGCGTCTTGCCGACCACGGTGAACGATTCGACATTCGTGGCGCCCTTGATCGTCGCATCCTTGCCGGGCGTTCCCTGAGGTCCGTCGACACTGAGCACCGCGCCGTCGGACGTGCGGTAGCCGTAGACGACACCGTCATGCGTCACCGCGATACGGCCACCCGACCCCAGCTTCATCTTCGGCGAATCGGTGGTCGGATTCATGGATTTCACATCATCGGCGGACCCGACCCACACATTGCCCGTCTTGACGTTGATGAACGCCGCGGTGTTGCCTCCGACGACGGTCCGCGTATCCGATTTGATGGTGGTGTTGCCGTTTTCGCTGACGGTGGAGGCCTCGATGCTGCTGGCCTTCGTACCTTCGGAGATCACGGTGGAGCCATCATGCTGGGCCACGTCGAACCGGGCCGCAGTGGAGGCGACGCCCGCGTCGGCGTCCCGGTTGCGCACGTTGAAACGGGCGGCCTTGCGGTCTTTGAGCGAAGTGACCCACACGGTGCCATCGTCGAGCTGCACGTGACGTTGCGTCACCGAACTGACGATGACGGCTCCGGCGACGATGCCCAGCAACAGCAGCAGCATGACGATCGGCGTGATCCACCGGCGACTGCCGGAAGGCAGCAGCTTGCGCAGCATCGACCCGAATCGCAACTGCCGTTCGTACGATTGCGCCGACTGGTTCTCGGCGTTCCTATGCTTGCTCATCGACTGGCTCTTCCCTGATTGTGCCCAAACTTTGCTTGACCGCGCATCCGACTGCATGCGCCTACCTGTTTGCCCGCATGCATGCCGGGCTGTATTGGTTCGTATCGGTTCATGTCACCCGCATCCGGCCGCAAACTCACGGCTTGGCCGCGCACGCAATCATGGGATTCTCGGACATCTGCCGGTCCGCGCGAACCAGACTCACCTGCACGCACGTCTGCGCGCCGTCGGCCGGATCGATTTCGATACGCGTCGACTCCGTGGTGGTGCCCTGCGCGTTCGGGTCGGTTCCCGAATCGCCGACCAGCGACCACGCGTACGAATCGCCATCCTTCGGAGAAGGATTGACCCACGTGAACCGCACTTTGCCGTCGGCGGTGTATTCGCCCGTAAGATCCTGCACGCTCGGCACACTGCCCGACGTGATCGCCGAATCGGGATCGTTCTCGGCATGGTTCTGGGCGCCATGGTTCTGCACCTGCACCTTGCTGTTGTCGGAAGCCGCATCCATATTCGGCATGACGACGGTGACGAACGCCAACGCCATCACGACCACGGCGGCCGCCGCAGCAACCGTGACGGCCAACGGCTTCACCCACCGGGCATGCTGTTTCGCAACCGGGGCGGACTGGTCGAATGTGGAAGTCTGCGCGTACATGTTCTGCGGATAATCCGGCACACCCTCGACGGTGGTCTGCACGGCACGGCCATACAAGGCCTGTTGCACGCGCTGCATGTCGCGCGCGAGCTCCAACGCGGAATAGTAACGATCCTCGGGCGTACGGCTCAAGGCCTTACGCAACACCCGTTCCACTTCGGCCGGCACGTCGGGACGGTTGAGCTTGGGCAGCGGATTGTTGAGAATGACGGACTTGAGCCGTTCGGCCCGCACCTGCCGTTGGGAATCGCCCAGCACATCGGCGTAGAAATACTCGTACGGCGATTGGCCGATCAGCATGGCGAACAGCGTGGCGCCAAGCGAATAGATATCGGACGATTCATTACCGCCACCGCCTTGGGCAAGCACCTCCGGCGCGGCCCACGCGATGGTGAAGCCGACACCCGGACGCCCATAGACGGTCCCGGCGATGCCGAAATCGGCGAGCATGGGCATATTGTGCGCGTTGATGAGAATATTGCTGGGCTTGATGTCTCGATGGATGATGCCTTTGCGATGCGCGGTGAACAGCGCGCTCGCCAGATCGATGCCGACGGTGAGCATCTGGTCGGCGGTGAGACGGCCATGCTCGAGGAACGTCTTGTAATTGCCGCCCGGAGCGTATTCGAACACGGTGTAGCCGCGCCCGTTGACGGTCACGCCGTTCTCATAGACGGAAAGAATGTAGGGGTGTGTGGAGATCTGCCCCATGAAATTCGCTTCGGAACGGAAGCGGACCGCGGCACGTGGGTCGAGCGTGTTCTTGCTGATTTTGATGGCCACCTGACGGGCCGGGGAAAGCTGCTGGTACAGGTACACGTCGGCTTCGGAACCGGAGCCCAGCCGTTTGATCAGTGTGTAGCCGGGAATCTGAGGGGGAATGCTCCTTGAGGCTTCCATGCTTCCTCTTTCTTGTAGTTCCTGCCCGGTTCCGTGCGTTGCGTCTATGCTTCGACCGTACTCGTCGTCATGGGCAGGCCGTCTGTTCGCTGTTGAACCTTCCCGGGCTCCGCCGCTAGTCAATCTTATTGGTGGCGGTGTCCGAAAAACTTTGTAGAGGGTATCGATGTCCATATATAAAGATGGCGGTGTCCACGATGACGTTTTCAGGACGGCTTCGGACGATGATATGCGATTCGTGGCCGGACCGTTCGGCTAAGCTGGGGAGACATGATGGATGTGGACGATCTCGATGACGTGACATTGGTTGCGGGGGCACCCCGCAGCGGCAAGACCCGGTTCGCGCTGGACATGCTGGTCGCCGCGATGAAGCGGCATGGCGACGCGTACGCCGTGATGACGGTCTCCGGCAGACAGGTGGCCGACCGGCTCGGCGACACCGTGATCCGCGAACTGTCCGCGATCTCGCAGGCACGCCCCGTCACCACCCTGCCAGCCGTCGCGTTCCGCATCATGACCGCCGTGCGATCGCATGCCGGACAACCCCTGCCGAAACTGCTCAACGGGGCCGAACAGGACGTGGTCATCCGCCGTGTGCTCGCCAGGCATGCCGAACATGCCGAGCACGGCGACGAATGCTCCACCTGCGCGCTATTGCGCACCTACTTCGTGGTCGCCGACTGGTCGGGCATGGTGGTGGACGACGCCACCGACGCCTTCGCCAACCAGCTGCGCGACATGCTTGCCCGCATGAACGAGATCGGCGCGAAACCGGAACTCGAAGACGCGCTGATTTCCCGCGCTGCCGACGAACACGGCACGCTCGACGAACGACGCGAACGACTGCGCGTGCAATGGCGGCTCGCCTTCGCGCTGCGTGCCGAATACAACCAGGCCATCAACGAGGCATATCCGGACCAATACCGTCTCGACGCCTCGCAGCTCATGATCGACGCCGCGGCCGCCGTGAACGAAGCCGAAACGTCCGACCTGCCGAAACTCGTCATCGTCGACGATTTCCAGGACGCCACACTCGCCGGCTTCGACTTTCTCACCGCATTGCGCAACCGTGGCGTGCGTCTGTTGCTCGTCGGCAACCCCGACGAGGCGGTGCAGACGTTCCGCGGATCGTACCCTGAATATCTGTTCAACATGGCGCAATCGCGATTGGGCGCGCGACTGGTACGGCTGGAACCGTCCCATATGGCCGAAGGTACGGACCTGGCCGCGGTGGCGAGCCGCGTGAGCCTGACCATCGCCAGCACGGAATCGACCGACGACGCGCTGGCGAACCGCCCCGGCAAAATGCCGGCCATCGCCATACCGGAGACGCGCGACGGCAGTCTTGAAGCCGCGATGTACCGTTCCACCGTCGAAGAACTCGACGACGTGGTGTGGAAAATCAAAACCGAACATCTCGAACACGGCCGCGACTGGAACGACATGGCCGTGATCGCCCACGACAACGCCACCGTGCGCACGTTCGGCGAACGGCTACGCGCCGACGGCGTGCCCGTACGCTATTCGAGCGTGACCCGCCCCCTCAAGGACGAACCGTTCGTGCAGGGCCTGTTCTCCATGATCGAACTGGCCGAACTGAAACGGCAAGGCATCGCCACCTCGTCCATGAACCTCGACACGGCCGGCGCATACGTGCGCTCACGCGTCGCATCGATTATGAACTCGCCGCTGATCACCACCCCCGGCGAACGTCCGGCTCGGCTGTGCGTGGTCGAATCGGCGATGAACGCGCTCGGCTCGCTGGCCACGGTTTTGCATGACGATACAGCCGATCCGACCACGTCCGACACGTCCGGACGCGCGCTGCTGCCACAGCTGATCGACGATTGGAACGATTACGTCGAAACCTTCCACACCGCACGCGTGGCGGCATCGGCGTCGGACGCGGAAAACGCTGCCGACATGGGCCTGCCGGCAATCGACACCGACGACCGGCTGATGACGGGAGAGCGTGCCGCTGAGGACGCGGACGAACCATCCTTCGGCATGAACGCGCTGTACATCCTGCTATTGGAAGGCGACACCGACCGCGTGCTCGACGCGATCGCCTCCGTACTGGGCCGCAAAGACCCCCAAGCGCAAGCCTTCGCACGCCTGTGGAAAACGCTTGACGATACCCTGCGGTCGGAGGCACGCCTGACATCCCACGAACCGCAATACATGCTCGACTGTGCATGGCAGGCGTTCGGCAAAGCCGAAATCTGGCAGAAAACGGCGTTGCGCAACAACGCCGAAGGCCGCGCGGCCAACGACCGGCTCGACACCGCGATGCGCCTGTTCAGCTACGCGTCCGGCGGCGAATCGAACGGCGTGACGGCAGCGCACACCATCGACGCGTTCATCGAACAGGTCCGCGCGCTCGCCATCGAAGCCGACTCCCTGGCGCACACCGCGCCGATCGATCAGGCCGTGACGCTCACCACGCCCGCCGGAGCTGCCGGAAAACATTGGAAACTCGTGTTCATGCCTGCGTTCCAACAAGGCCAATGGCCGAACCTCGCGCCGCGCAACACCCTGTTCGGCGGGGAGGAACTCGCCGACATCATGCTGCATGGACGACTGTCCGACGACATCGTCACTTCCGCAGGCCGCGAAAACGCGCAGCTCGCCGCGGTGCTCGCCTCCGAACAGAAAAGCCTCCTTGTGGCGCTCACCCGCGCCGATGAGCGCGTGACGGTAAGCGCGGTCCTCAACGAAGACCATGTGCCGTCCGACTTCCTCTACGGCTACCTGCCGGAATGGTTCGACCGCGACCGGGATGCCGATGCGGAAACACGCGTGTACACGGCGGTCGGCGAGGCCGGCGAATACGCGGGACTGGAGGCCAACCCACGTGGCCTGGTCGCCGCCTCGCGAAGCGTGCTGGCCCATGCGCCGACCGATTCCCCCCAAGCGCGCGATGCCGCGCAAGCCTTGGCGTTGTTGGCATCGCATGGCATCGCCGCCGCGAATCCCGACAATTGGGCGTTCCTTACGGAACATGCGGGAGCCGACGATATGACGGAAATCGACGGCAAGATGGAATCTGACGGGAAAACGGAGCATGCCGACAAGGCGAAGCTTATCGAACAACCGGAATCCATCGAAAAAACAGACGGCCAATCCGACGTGGTCACCCTTTCTCCATCCGCCGTGGACAGTTTGTGGGCGTGCCCGGTGTGCTGGATGCTGGAGAACCGTTTCGCCGGCCCACGCATGGGCAGCGCGGCCACCAGCTTCGGCTCGCTCATCCACGCCGTCGCGCAACAGGCCACCGAAGCCGGCCTCGACCTGCCCCAAAACCACACCGCGGTAAGCGACGAGGACAACATCGACGAAATCACCCAATGGATGATCAGCCGATACAAGACCCTACGTGGCGACCTCAACGCCATCGACGACCCCGAGGAACGGTACAAGGCGCTCGGCAAGGACGCGAAAGCATCGGTCGCATTGCGCAACATCGCCACATATTTCGTCAAGTCGAACCGTACGGGATACCCGTCGAACAACACCGAAACCATCACCGTGGGAACATTGGACCATGCCGAAGCGGAACGGCAGTTCGCCGCGCAATTCGACTTCGACGACATCCTCGACGCCTACAACGCCATCGACGGCAACGCTCCGATCTCCCGCGACGAACTCATCGCCATCATGGGCGCGCTCGTCGGCGGCTGGCCGGAAACCGGCATGAGCGACCGGCTCACCGTACGCCTGTCGGGCAGAATCGACCGTCTTGAACACCGCCGTACCGCAGACGGCCGCGAACAGGTACGGCTGATTGACTACAAAACCGGCAAAGTGCCGAATGGACGCTCCCTGTTCAGCGACCTGCAGCTCGTCTGCTACCAGCTGGGCCTCGCATTCCCGGAACACGACGGAAAACGCGGCGCGCAGGCGATCGCAACCATGCCGGACATCACCCAAAGCGCCCTGTTCCACGTCATGGAATACGCGGCACCCGCGCCACGCAAAGGGCAAGGCGACGAAGCGTACCACCAGCAGGCGCTGTTCGCCGGCGGAAGCATCAACGCGGGCGATTTCATACCCCGCAAATACGTGCCCAAAATGGCCAGCGTCTTCACCAGCGGCCTCGACGACGTCGAACGGCCGGCGCAGGTCAGCGAAGAACATTGGAAGCAACTTCTGGAATCGCGGTCGAAGATGACGGTATGGTCGCTGACCATGATCTCCCGCGTCTTCTATGCGGCCGCGGCGAGCCGGGCCACCCGCATCACCGCGCGTCCGACCGTGGAACACGTCGGATACTGCAGAACGTACGGCAGTGGGGTCTGCCCGGCCTGCCAAGGCGAGCAGAACACCGTATTCGAAAGGACCGTGGCATGAACGGGAGCAACGGTATGAACGGAAGCATGTCAACGAACGGGGCCACAGCAAAGGGCGATGCGATGGGCACTGCGCCGGCCGCCACGCCGAAATTCACCGACAGTCCGGAACAGGCCGCCGTCATCCAAGCCCCCTCATACGAGGACGTGGTCGTGGTGGCGGCGCCGGCTCCGGCAAAACCTACACCATGACCCGCCGCATCATCACCCTCATCGACCAAGGCATCAGTCCCGAGAAGATTCTGGGCCTGACCTTCACACGCAAAGCCGCCTCCGAACTGCTTTCGCGCGTTTCCGCTGCCGTGACGCGCAACCAGGCCGGACGTGGTACGCGCGTCGCCTTCCTCAAACCGGAAGTCTCCACCTATGACGCGTTCTTCCAAACCATCGTGCGCCAATACGGCCTGCTCGTCGGCTTCGACCAAAACACGCAGCCATTGAGCGAAGCCGGAGCGCTGCAGCTCATCCACACCGTGCTCGACAAGCACATGGACCAGCTCATGGCCTTCGACCAAGGCGGCGACGAACTCGGCAAATTCTCCACCATCGCCGGCAACGTGTTCACCCTATCCAACGCCATCGCAGGAGCCATGATCGGCAGCGACTGCACCAGCTTCGACGAAGCCGTGGAACGCGTGCGCGCATGGGATAAGGCGTTCGTGGCGCAAGTGGCCAAAGCGCTTGAAGACGAGGACGTTCCCGATGACGAGCCGAAAGTGGGCAAGGCTCCGAAACAGAAGAAAAAGGAATCCGACACCGCCTTCGAAGCGCGCAAACGCGAATACCGCGCCCAATGCCACCAACTGTGCGTCCACAACACCGCGAAGTTGGCCGGCACGGCCCGCAAACGCGACCTGCTACTCGACCTCGTGGCCGACTACCACGCCGAAAAACGCGCCCTCAACATGGCCGAATTCAGCGACTTCACCATCGCCGCATTCCAACTCGTCACCCGATTCCCCTCCATCGGAGCCACCTACCGCAAACGCTACACGCACGTGCTGCTTGACGAATACCAAGACACCTCCACCACGCAGGCGGCCCTCCTGACCGCACTGTTCCACGCCGATTCCACCCATCGCAGCGCGGTGAACGCCGTCGGCGACCCCTTCCAATCGATCTACGCATGGCGAGGAGCCAGCCCAGGCGCATTCCGCATGCTGCAACACGACTTCGGCCACGACGCCACCGACAAGCCCTACACGCTGACCGTCACCCGACGTAACTCGCGCATGGTGCTCGAAGCGGCCAACAATCTGACGAAACCATTGCGCCTGCCCGCCAGACGTCGCGGCAGCTCGCTTATGCGCGAAGTGGACGTGCCCCCGCTCGCCAACATCGACAATGCCCCCGAAGGTACGCTCGGCGTGCTCGGCTACGCCACATTCGGCCAGGAAATCGACGCCATCGTACGCTTCGCCAAACAAGCGATCGCACTGCACACGCCAACCGAAAACGAGCTCGCCGACGGAGCCAAAGACAACCGTCCGCACGTGGCGCTCCTGTTCCGCTCCAAAACGCAGATGCCAGCCTACGAGGACGCACTGGAACAAGCCGGCCTCACCACACTCGTCGTCGGTCAGGCCGCACTCCTGGAACGTCCCGAAATCAAAGACATCCTCGCCCTGCTGCACGTCGTATGCGACCACACCGACAGCGCCGCGCTCATGCGGCTGCTCGCCACGCCACGATTCGGTCTGTCCGCCGACGATCTGCAGGCGCTCGCCGGCATCGCCGAACGGCTCAACACCGCGCAACGATACCGCGCGCTCGTGTCGGCCGGCATCGTGGAGGCGGATGCGAATCCGTCCGACGCCGACATCCGCGCCACCGTGCGCGCCTACCGCGACCAAGTGCCCAACGCCGTCTTCCTGATCGACGTGCTGCTGCGCGGCGATCTGCGGCACCTCGTCGACGGCGTATTGAGCCGTACGGGAGCCGCGAGCGTCATCCACGCCGGTCGCGTCATCCAACAGGTGCAGCGCACGGCCGGCCATCCGTTGCCGGAAGTGGTACGCACGGCCATCACCGCGCTCGGACTGGACATCGACCTGCTGCTCGCCGAACGGATGCGGCATCCGGATGCCGGCAATCGTGTCACATCGCATGCCGCTTCGTCACTCGACGC
>ENA-OQBD01000253-OQBD01000253.1-human-gut-metagenome-genome-assembly--contig:-NODE-253-length-30457-cov-4.356083_pt1 | contig 30457 bp, 30 predicted proteins | sample MGYA00242742_ERZ504543 | MGnify/ENA primary metagenome ERZ504543 (study PRJEB26092, sample SAMD00036239) | human gut metagenome | host: Homo sapiens | study: EMG produced TPA metagenomics assembly of...
GTACATCCCGCAGTACTTCCGCACCATCCGCGCCGAAGTGGTGCGCATCAAAGGGTCGGCCTACGTCGAGTCGGCGAAGGTCGTGGGCGCCTCCACATGGCGCATCATGACCAAGCACCTGCTGAAGAACTCGACGCGCACGCTGCCCGTCATCCTTACGCTCAACTCGTCCGAGGCGATTCTGACACTCGCCGGACTGGGCTTCCTCGGCTTCGGCATCGAGCCGACGTCCGCGGCCGAATGGGGGTATGACCTGAACCGTTCCGTCGCCGACGTCACCGCCGGCATCTGGTGGACGGCCGTGTTCCCCGGCATCGCCATCGTGCTGATCGTGCTGGGCATCACACTGGTGGGCGAATCGCTCAACGATCTGGCGGATCCGCGTCTTCGTGCCCGCAAGTCCGCCGGCGAGGTCATCGGATCCATCGAAGACACGTCCGTCGACCCCAGTGAGAAGCCGAGCGCCGACAACGAGGTGATCGCGGAGCTCAAATCCGAAGGCAAGCCCCAGGTCAGTGTGGAGAACCCTGCCATCGCGCAGGTGATGGAAAAGGAGACCGACCATGAGTGACTCGACCAACGTCAAGGACACGTCCGGCAATCTAGCCGAAATCGAGAACCTCAGCGTCTCGTTCATGACCGATGCGGGCTCCATCAAGGCCATCGACAAGGTGGATTTCACCATCCCGCGCAAGACCGTGGTCGGCGTGGTCGGCGAATCCGGCTCCGGCAAGTCGGTGACCGCCCGTTCGATCATCAAGCTGCTGCCCGAGACCGCCACCACGTCCGGTGCGATCTACCTGTCGAACCGTGCCGACTCCGAACGCCTTGACGTGCTGAGCCTGTCCGGTGAGGATCTGCGCCGCATGCGCGGCTCCGAAGCGGCCATGGTGTTCCAGGAGCCCAACTCGGTGCTCAACCCGGTGTACACCATCGGCTGGCAGATCGAGGAGGGCCTGCGCGCCCACGGCATGAAAGACAAGAAGGAGCGCCGGGCGAAGGCCATCGACATCCTCAAGAAGGTCGGCATCCCCGAGGCCGAGACCCGCATCGACTACTATCCCCACCAGTTCTCCGGCGGCCAGAAGCAGCGCATCGTCATCGCGATGGCGCTGGTGCTCAACCCCGGGCTGATCCTCGCCGACGAGCCGACCACCGCGCTCGACGTGACCGTGCAGGCCGAAATCCTCGACCTGCTGCGTCTCGCCCGCGACGAGTTCGACGCCTCCGTGCTGATCATCACGCACAACATGGGCGTCATCGCCGACATCGCCGACCAGGTGGTCGTGATGTACCGCGGCCATGTCGTCGAGCAGGGCGATGTGGAAAGCATCTTCTACCATCCCAGCCATCCCTACACCCAGCGCCTGCTGGCGGCGGTGCCGCGCATCGGCCAGAAGCTGGTCGTGCGCGATGTCGACGGCAAGCCGATCGACCGCACGTCGGATTGGCATGACGAGCCACTGGCCGTCGAGGCGAAGGGACTGACGATCACGTACCCCGGGCACCTGATGCAGCCCGACTTCGTGGCCGTAGACGGCATCGACTTCGCGATCCACCGTTCCGAAGTGCTCGGTCTGGTGGGGGAGTCCGGTTCCGGGAAATCCACCACCGGCCGCGCGATAGCCGGCCTGCAGAAAGTGAGCGGAGGCTCGCTCAATGTGCTCGGCGTCGAGATGAACGGCGTCAGGGAGCGTGATTTCAAGCCCAAGCGCGCCGACATCGGCTTCGTGTTCCAGGATCCGGGCAGCTCGTTCAATCCGCTGATGACCATCGCGGAGAACGTCGCCGAACCGCTCATCGTGCACCGCAAGTACTCGTCGGTCGCTGACGCGAAGGAGTACGTGGGCGACCTGCTGGAGATGGTGCAGCTGCCGAGGGCGTACATGAGCCGATTCCCGCACGAGCTGTCGGGTGGCCAGCGGCAACGCGCCTCGCTGGCACGCGCGCTGGCGCTCAAGCCGTCGCTGCTGATCGCCGACGAGCCGACGAGCGCGCTCGACGTGTCGGTGCAGGCCAAGGTCCTTGAACTGTTCAAGAAGCTGCAGGTTGAGATCGGATTCGCCTGCCTGTTCATCACCCACGATCTGGCCGTGGTGGACATGCTCGCCGACCGTATCATGGTCATGCACAAGGGACGCATCGTCGAGCACGGTGACGCCGACGACATCATGCAGCGGCCGAGCAACCAGTACACGAAGAAACTGCTCGCCTCGCTGCCGGTTCCCGACCCGTGCGAACAGCAGAAGCACCGCGCCCACCTGCACGAGCTCCTGGCCGCCGAAAACGCGGCCTAGCCGCTAGCCCCAGCAGGATTACCGGTTCCGCCCCGCTGGCGGGAGGATACATATCGACTCCGCGCGAACGTCGTATGGGCGGGCGTGGTGCGACTAGTATAGGGAAGGAATTGTCAGTCGGTTTTCGAACGACACAGGTTTTCGAACAGTACGAAGGAGCGTCACACGATGAGCGAAGTCATCACCGATAAGGACAAGGAATACGAGGCCCGCGAGGAGGCGAACGCCCCCGGCGCGGATCAGGCGATGAGCGACCGTGTGAACAACCGTTCGTTGCGTCCCAATTCCAGCGCCTTCATTGATTTCATGAAGACCGGTTGGGACGCCAGCGAACCGGAGATCGAGCCGCTCGAATCCTCGAAGTTCACGCCGGCGCGACTCGCCGCACTGGGCAAGGCGTTCCCCGGCGAGCGTCTGGTGATTCCGGCAGGCAGTCCCAAGGTGCGCAACAACGACTGCGATTACATGTTCCGCCCGGACACCACCTTCGCGTACTACACCGGCCTCGGCCAGGATTACGAGGCGGGTGCCGTGCTGGTGCTCAACCCTCTCGACCCGGATTCGCCCGAGGCGAAGGCCGGCAAGACGCATGAGGCCGAGCTGTTCGTCGCCCCGCGCGCCGACACCGCCACGCAGGACTTCTTCATGAACGCCCATTACGGCGAATACTGGGTGGGCCCTCGCGCCGGTCTCAAGGAAATGACCGCGATGACCGGCATCGAGACCCACGACATCGCCCAGCTGGCTGACGCGCTGTCCAAGGACGTCGGGGCCGAGGCCGGTGCGGTGCGCGTGCGCGTGATCAGCGACGCCGACCCGCAGGTCACGTCACTGGTCGAATCGATCCGTGAGGCCAACGGCTATACCGACCCGGACAAGAACAACGCAGCCGACGACAAGCTGCGCGAGTTCGCCGCCGAAGCCCGCATGGTCAAGGACGAGTACGAGATCGGAGAGATGCGCAAGGCCGTCCAGGCCACCAAGCACGGCTTCGACCACATCCTTGCGAAGCTTCCCGAAGCGCTCGACAAGCCGCGCTCCGAGCGCATCCTCGAAGGCGCGTTCAACGCGGTGGCCCGCGAAGAGGGCAACGCGCTGGGCTACGATACGATCATCGCCTCCGGCGAGCACGCGCCGATTCTGCACTGGATGCGCAACACGGGCGTCGTGCGCAAGGGCGACATGCTGCTCATCGATGCCGGTGTGGAGGTCAACAGCCTGTACACGGCCGACATCACCCGCACGTTCCCGACCAACGGCAAGTTCACCGATTTCCAGCGCCGGCTCTACCAGGCGGTGCTGGACTCCCAGCAGGCCGGCTTCGAGGCCGCCAAGCCGGGCGCCACGTACTCCGACATCCATCACGCCTGCATGCGCGTGATCGCGCAGCGCCTGCACGACTGGGGGCTGCTGCCGGTGGACGTCGAGGAATCGCTGTCGCCCGAAGGCCAGCAGCACCGCCGTTGGCTCGCCTGCGGCGTGGCGCACCACCTCGGACTTGACGTGCATGATTGCGCACAGGCCCGCTACGAGTCGTACCAAGGCGCGAAGATCGAACCCGGCATGATCTTCACCATCGAGCCCGGCCTGTACTTCCGCGAGGACGACCTGCTGATTCCGCCGGAATACCGCGGTATCGGCATCCGCATCGAGGACGACGTGCTGATGACCGAGAACGGCCCCGAATGGATTTCCGCGGGCATCCCGAAGCAGCCCGACGACGTCGAGCAGTGGATGGCCGACATGGCCGCAGGCTCCAAGGCCTGATTGTTCCGATACGATGCCGCCCCTTTCAACGGGGCGGCATCGTCGGTTGTACGCAATACAAGGAGGAATGCCCATGCCAACACCCGAATTCGTATTGGAGTTGCGCAAGAAGATCGGCCATGACCTGTTGTGGCTCAACGGGGTCACCGGCTGCGTGCTGGACGACCGGGGCCGCCTGCTGCTGGGCCGTCGCTCCGACACCGGCGAGTGGGCCATGATCTATGGCATCAACGAGCCCGGTGAGCAGCCGGCGGATACGGTGGTGCGCGAGATCAAGGAGGAGACCGGCATCGACGCGGTCGTCACAGACCTGGTCGCCGTCACGTCGTCGTCACGCGTGATCACCTATGCGAACGGCGACAATACGATGTACATGGACCACTCGTTCCTGTGCGCTCTCAAGCCCGGCGGCAATGCCGAGCCGTATGTGGGGGACGAGGAAAGCCTGAACGTGGGCTGGTTCGAACTGGATGATCTGCCCGAGCCCCTGGCCGCCAGCACTGTGGAGCGGCTGAAGCTGTTCCGGCGCTATCTCGACAACAAGCGCCGGGGCGACGCCCACGCGCTGTTCGTCGCCGGCGGGGTGCAGCGCTAGCGGCGGGTCTGTTTGCGTCTCTAAGTGCGCGCCGAAACGACAAGTGCGCGAACATAGGGACGCAAACCAGGCCATTTGCGTCCCTAAGTGCGCACGGTTGTCGTTTCGGCGCGCACTTAAGGACGCAAACGAGCGCTACACGGTCGTCATAGGGGCTGACCGGTGTGACGTGCCGTCCGTCTCACTCGTCTTCCATGTCGGCGAGCTCATGCGCCGGGCAGGCAAGCGCAAGCACGGCCGTGGTCGCTATGAACGCGACGCCACTGAGGATGATTGCCCGCATGATCCATCTCCTATCGCGTGGTCTTCTCATCGGAGAGCCGAACCTTTCCTTATCAAGTACAGAACCATATAAGAGCTCGTTTCATGGGTTAGGTCATACGAACGGTCAATTTTTGGTGACGACTTCGTGAATTACGCCGTCATCGTGCCTGCGATTGGCGTCGCAATGACGCGGCGGCGACCTGCTGGCCGGATATTGCCGTCGGCATATGACAGGACGACCATTAGAATGGCGTAACGGAACCATTGACAAGCAAACGAGGTCGACATCAGCATGTCTTTTGAACATCCGAACCGCAACAACGAGTCCATCCGCGACGTGGAGCGCGACATCATGCGCCGCCCGCCGGAGCACAACACCACGAATCTGGATCTGGACCGGATGAACCTCATGCTCGACGTGCTCGGCCATCCGGAGCACTCGTTCCGTGTGATCCACGTCACCGGCACGAACGGCAAGGGGTCGACCGCCCGCATGGCCGAGGCCCTCTGCCGGGCGTATGGGCTGCGCACCGGCCTGTATACGTCGCCGCATCTGGAACGTATCAACGAGCGCATCGCCATCGACGGGCAGGAGCTGAGCGATGACGATTTCGTGGACATGTGGGATCAGATCAAGGATCTGGTCGCCATCGTCGACGCGAAGATGGCCGAGTCCGGCCGTCCCCCGATGAGCTTCTTCGAGGTGCTGACGTCGATGGCCATCTGGAAGTTCGCCGACGCGCCGGTCGACGTTGCCGTCGTCGAGGTCGGCATGGGCGGCCTGTGGGACGCGACGAACGTGCTGGACGCGGACGCGGCCATCATCGGCCCGGTCGACATGGATCACATGCAGTGGCTTGGCGACACCGTCGAGCAGATCGCCACCGAGAAGGCCGGTATCATCAAGCCGAACTGCACCGCCATCATCGGGCCGCAGCCGCATGAGGAGCGGGTCATGCCGATTCTGATGGAGGCCGCCGAGCGCAACCATGCGACGCTGGTACGCGACGGCTATGAGATGGAGGTCACGGACCGCGTGCCTGCGGTGCGGCGGCCAGATCGCCACGCGTGCACACACCGAACGGGGTGTACGAGCAGGTGCCGATCGCCAAGTTCGGCGAGCATCAGGCACACAACGCGCTCGCCGCGCTCGCGGCCGCGGAGGCGGTCATCCCGGTCAACGGGCCGTTGAACGGCGACCTGGTCGGGCAGGCGCTGCAGGGCGTCAAGGTGCCCGGCCGCATAGAGCAGATCCGCACGTCGCCGACGATCATCCTTGACGGCGGACACAACGTGAACGCGGCCGAGGCGCTGCGCAAGGCCATCGAGGAAAGCTACGACTTCACACAGCTGGTCGGCGTCGTCGCGATGATGGGCGACAAGCAGGTGGAGGAGTATCTCGGCGTGCTGGAGCCGATCCTGAGCCAGGTCGTCGTCACCGAGAACTCGTGGCGCGACCGCGTCATGCCGGCCGAGGAACTGGAGAAGATCGCCGTCCAGGTGTTCGGCCGCGACCGTGTCATCCGCGAGGACAGCCTGCCAGACGCCATCCAGAAAGCGGTCGACATGGTGGACGTCGAGGATGAGACCGGAGTCGGCTACGGCCGTGGCGTGCTGGTCTGCGGCAGTTTCGTCACCGCCGGAGACGCGCGTACGCTGCTCAAGGAGCGGATGAACGCCGACCTCGCCAAGCCGAAGGCCGAGCGTGTCAATCCCTCGGTGGGCGAGCCCGAGCCGCGCACCGGCACCGGCGACCCTGCACGGTCCGGGGTGGAATCGGACGCCGACACGGACTTCGCCACCGACGCGAACCCCGATTTCAACGAGAACGACTTCGGCGATTTCGGCTTTGACAAGGCCGCCAAGGAGGCTGACGAGGAGGCGGATGCCGCCGACGGCGGTCCCAAGGGCGGACAGGCCTAGTCGACATGTATCTCAAGGAACTCACGCTGCGCGGCTTCAAATCGTTCGCATCCGCCACGACGCTGCGATTCGAGCCGGGCATCACCGCGGTCGTCGGTCCGAACGGTTCCGGCAAGTCGAACATCGTCGACGCGCTCACCTGGGTGATGGGTGAACAGGGCGCGAAGAACCTGCGCGGCACGTCGATGGAGGACGTGATCTTCGCGGGAACGTCCTCCCGCCCGCCACTCGGCCGCGCACAGGTGAGCCTGACGATCGACAACACCGACCACACGCTGAACATCGACTACAGCGAGGTGACGATCAGCCGCACCATCTTCCGCAACGGGGGTTCCGAATACGCGATCAACGGCTCGGCCTGCCGTCTGCTCGACATCCAGGAGCTGTTGAGCGACACCGGGCTCGGGCAGCAGATGCACGTGATCGTCGGGCAGGGGCGGCTGGACGCGATTCTGAGGGCCGATCCCAGCGGCCACCGCGCGTTCATCGAAGAGGCCGCGGGCATCCTCAAGCACCGCAAGCGCAAGGAACGTGCGCTGCGCAAGTTGGCGAACACCGAAACGAACCTGTCGCGGCTCGACGACCTGCTGAGCGAGATACGACGGCAGCTCGGGCCGCTTGGCCGGCAGGCGCGCATCTCGCGCAGGGCCGACAGCATCCAGGTGACGTTGCGCGATGCGCAGAGCCGCCTGTACGCCGACGATGCCGTCGCCGCGATGGCGAAGCGCGACGCGGTGCGCGGCGAGCTGGCTTCGGTGCGTCACGACCTGCAGGCCGCGCAATCGGAGCTCGCCCGGGTCAAGGTGCGCATCGAACAGATCGAATCGCTGAGCGCGCAATCCAGCCCGGCACTCGCGCGAATCAACCAGACCTGGCATGAGATGTCTCAGATACAGGAACGGCTGAAATCGTTGTCCTCACTGGCCGGCGAACGCGGACGGTCGCTGCTCGGGCAGCTGGTGACCTCTCTCGGCGAGGACCCCGACATGCTGAACAAGCGGGCGGAGGAACTGGAATCGCAGGCGCGGCGGCAGTCGGAGACGGTCAACGACATGCGCATCGCGCTCGACAAGGCGATACAGGAGCGCGCCGACGACGAGAAAAAACTCGCCTCGGTGCGGCAGACCCTGGCGGAGCTGCGCAAAAGCGCCCAGCAGCGCGACTTGCAGATCGCGAACCTCAACGCGCTGATCACCCGCGAGGAGGCGGCCTCCGAACTTGCAGACACACGCGCCAAGGATTTCACCGCGCAGCGCGAAACACTCCAGACCCAGTTGTCGCAGGCGCGCTCGCAGTGCGAGTCGTTGGAACGCGAGGCCGACAACGGCGACGATGACGGCGGCAAGGCGCTGGAACAGGCGCGGGCCGATCTCGCCAAGCGGCAGGAGGCGCTTGACGACGCGCTCGCGCGGCAACGGGACGTCGACGGTTCGATCATCACGCTGCAGGCCAAAGCCGACGCGCTGCGCGACACGCTGGAATCGCGCAACGCCTCCGGCGCTCTCGAACAGGACGATCAGGTGGCCGCGATGGGGCGGCTCGCCGATTTCATCCACGTCGAGGAAGGCTGGGAGGAGGCCATCGCCCACGCGCTGGACGCGTTTTCGGGCGCCATCGTGGTGCCGGGGGAGCGCAACCTCCTGCATGCGCTGCGCAAGGCGAAGCAGGATCGTCTGGGCAAGGCCGTGCTCGTGATGTCCGATGTGGCTGAAAGCGGTGCCGGTGCCCCGGAACAGGTGGCCGTCGCTGAGGAGAACGATGGTTCGCCATATCGGACGCCGTGTGCGGCCGGCACGATGGTGTCGGCGAATCCGGATGCACCGGACCCGAGCCGAGCCGCGGGGGTCGTCGGCGCGGTGCGGCTGCTGCTCAACGACGTCGTCGCGGTCGAGACGATGGATGAGGCCGTGCGGATGGTCCGCGACGGCGGATGGGCGCAGGCCATCACCCGCGACGGGGAGGTCGTCAACCCGGTGGGTGCCGTGGGCGGTTCATCACTGTCGCAAAGCGACCTGTCCTTGGCGGCGAGGCGGGATAAGGCGCTGAAGCGGATTACGGTGCTGCAAGGGCAGCTGGACGACATCACGCGGCAGGTTGGCGAGGCCCGTCAGCGGCGGAACCAGGGGCGAGTGCTGGTCGACAAGGAATCGCAGCGGCGCATTCAGGCCAAGCTCAAGTCCGAACAGGCCGCGAAGGCGTTGCAATCGGCCGAGTCGCGGATGAAGGGCGTGGAGCGTCAGGTCGCGGCGATCGAGGAGAAGCTGCGCGGCAGTGTCGAGGAACGCCGGAGCCATCAGTTGAAGCTCGACGATTTGCGGCGGGCGCTCGCCGCGATCCGGGATTCCGGCGCGGAACATGCCGACGTCGACGAGCTGGGGGAGCGCGAGCATCGGCTGGAAGCCGCGTTGAACGCTACCCGCGAGCATGAGGTCACCGCGAAGATCGCGTGGACGGAGGCGGAACGCAAGGTCGAGTCGTTCAAGCGGCAGGCCGGGCTGTTGCGCGACAACGCCGCGGAGGCCGCGCAACGACGCGCGCGCATCGAGGCCATGAACGAGCGTCGCAAGGCGCAGGCCGCGCACGCGCAGCGCATCGCCGACGATGCCGCGCAGGTCGCCTCCCTGGTGGCGGCGAGCATCGACGATGTGATCGCCAAGCGCGAGGCGCTGCAGACCGAGGCATCGAGCCACGACGCGGAGCTGAAGACGCTGCGGGCGCAGCGCGATGGCATCGAGCCGAAGGTCGCGGGACTGCAGCGGCGTGAACACGAGCTGGATGTGGATCGCGAACGATTGGCCGGGGAATTCGGGCAGTTGACGCAGAAGGTGTCGGATGACCTGGGACTTTCCATCGACGAGCTCACCCGCGATTTCGGCCCCGAGCGGCCGGTGCCCGTGCTGGACGAGAACGGGCGTCCCGTGCCGCGTGCGGACGCTTCTGAACCTGAATCCGAGTCCGAACCAGGCTCCGAATCTGACGGAGGCGACGACCCGAGCCGGTTCGAAACCGTTCCGTATGACCGTGCGGAACAGCGCAAGAGGCTGGAGAAGGCGAAGCGCGACCTCGCCGCGCTCGGCAAGGTCAATCCGTTGGCCGGCGAGGAATACGACGCGCTTGAGACCCGCAACCAATACCTGAACGACCAGCGCAACGACGTGGTCAAATCTCGCGATGATCTGATGAAGCTCATCAGGGATCTGGATTCCACGATGGTGAGCGTGTTCAAATCCGCGTTCGATGATACCGCCGCCGCGTTCGAGAAGATGTTCGCCACGCTGTTCCCCGGCGGTACCGGCCGTTTGCGTCTCGACGACCCCGATGACCTGCTTGCCACGGGCGTCATCGTCGAGGCGAGCCCGGCCGGCAAACGCGTCAAGCAGCTGAGCCTGCTGTCCGGCGGGGAGCGGTCCCTGACCGCGCTGGCGCTACTGTTCGCGATCTTCACCGCGCGGCCGAGCCCGTTCTACGTGATGGACGAGGTGGAGGCCGCGCTCGACGACGTGAACCTGACCCGCCTTATCAACGCGTTCAACGAACTGCGCGAACACGCCCAACTCATCATCATCACCCACCAGCAGCGCACGATGTCGATCGCCGACGCGCTGTACGGCATCACGATGCGCTCCGACGGCGTCACCGCCGTAGTCAGCCAGAAACTCAGCCGCTGACCCCACATCGAAGACCACCCTCCGGCGCTGCGCACCACCTCCCGTCAGCGGGAGGATTACCGATTGCCGACCCGCTGGCGGGAGGTGTCGGCCGTAGGCCGACTGGGGGTGGCCGTGCATCCGGGGATGTGGCTGTTGCTCCGCCCGACCGACCTTTTTCGCCTGCGCCGACTCTAGCGGCGGATGGCCTTGGCCCGGCTGACGGTGTCCTCCACGAGGACGGCCTGGGCGTCGATGATCGGCAGCTGAGGCAGCGGGAACGCCTCGTTGAGCACGGAGAGCTCGGTGCAGCCGAGCATCAGCGTATCGCAACGGCACGTGCCGGCCGGATCGAGCATCGCCTGCAGCACCGACTCGTAGCGCTGCAGATTCAGGTCGCCGGTTCCCTTCACGTCGTCGTAGATCAGTGACGTGATGCGCTCCTGCAACTCGTCGTCCGGCTCGACGAAGGTGTAGCCGGCCTCCTCGACGGCCTGACGGTACACGCCCGAAGCCCGCGAGCCCATCGTGCCGAGGAATCCGACGCGGTGGAAACGCTCCTTGGGGTATTGCCCGGCCATGTGCGCGACGGCGCCGCGCGGCATGTGCAGGATCGGCACCGGCGTCAGCGACTGGAAATGATCGTAGAAGTAATGCGCGGTGTTGCAGGTGAGCACGATGAAGCTCGCGCCCATCGCGGTCGCCTTGTCGATGTCGTCGGCGATTATCGGGAACGGGTCATCGTCGGACTGCCCGATGATGAACGCGGTCCGGTCGGGCACGGCCGCGTCGTTGAACACGACGTAGTCGAGGAACTCCTGGTCGCTGTGGGCGTGCGTCTCACGGTTGACCAACCGGATATAGCTTTCCGTGGCCAGCGTGCCCATGCCGCCCAATACCGCAAAAAATGGTCGTCTCATAAATGTCGCCGTCGATTCCGAAAAGTCAGTCGTTCTTGCCGAGATACGTGTCGTAGTTCTTCGCGGTCAGCCGGTGCAGCCTCCACAGCAGCAGCCGGCGCCTGAACGACAGGTCCCGCCCGTAGCGCAGCGTCCAGCCGGATTTGCCCGCCTTGTGCAGCGCGATTCCGCGGTCAAGCGCCTCCCCCGGCTCCGCGTACTTCTTGAGCGTCGAGAACGGCACCTCCAGCAGCATGCTGTCACCGCGGCCGATGACCGTGTCGCCCTCCATCGGGTTGCCGAGCACCAGGTCGTCGACGAAATACTCGGCCAGATTGAAGCCGTTAAGCGTCACGAAGAAGTTCGTGCGGCCCTGGCGCAGGTTGATTTCGAACAGCTTGTACTCTCCGTCGCGCGGGTCGAACTTGATGTCGAAGTTCGCGACGCCCTCATATCCGATGCTTTCCAGGAAGCTCTTGATCTTCAGGCAGAATCCCTCGTTGTAGTCGGGGATGATCGCCGCGTAGTTGCCGATGGCCTCCGGCGTCGGGTCGGCGAGCAGCACGTGGCCGAGCACCATCATGCGCACATGGTGGTCATGGTCGACGTAGGCGTTGAGCACGCGCATGTTGGCGTCGGAGCCGGGGATGAAGTCCTGGATGATCAGCTCGGAGCCGTAGCCGGCGCCGTAGATCGCGGAGACGACATGGGCCAGCTCCTCGGGCGTGTGCAGGATGAACGCCTTCTTGCGTCCGGGGAAGTCCACGTGCAGGTATTCGACGCTGTTCGCCGGCTTGACGGCCACGGGGAAGCCGAACGGCAGGTCGTGATACTTGCCGGCCGCGGCACCGGCCTTGTCCAGAACGAACGTGAGCGGGTGCGGCAGGTCATACTGGGCGCACAGCTCGTAGAAGGAGGTCTTGTTGCTCAGACGGTCGTGCAGGTCGGCATCGACCGACACGAACGTGAAATACGGCTTCAGCTCGTCCTTGTACCGGCTCAGCAGCTCGCTGTAGTCGTCACCGCACGCGATGAGCAGGAACGTGGTGTCGGGTCGCTCGGACGTGAGCCGGCGACCGGCCTCGACCATGTGACGGCGGAAGGATTCCGGCTCGGTGAAGTCCGCGAAGAACGTCGGCTCCATAATCGAACTGAATTTGGTGACGGAAAGCTGCATACGGCCGTATACCAGCGATTTCAGGCCATACGCGCTGTGGAACGCGCGGGCCATCGCGTAGGCGCAGGTTTCACTGCCGAGTAGTACAGGCTGGAAAGCCGTCATTATCGATCCTTCTGTTGGACGTTCACGATTGCTTATGACATTCTACATACTCCGTGTGGCGATGGGAGGCCGTTTCGTGCGCAGAGTGCGAAGATGCGGTCACGCGGGCCGTTGCCCCTGGCGCGGGGGACGATACATTGAAATAAGACGTATTCTCCCGATGGAACGAGGTTGGTCATGGAAGAGACGACGGCACGGGGATTCGCGGAACTTCGTGAGGCGTTGGCGTCCCGCACCGGGACGCGGCCGGAGGACTGGTTCCCGGTCTTCAAGGCACGGTACGGCATGCAGGTGGCGTTCGACGCAATGAGATCGGTTCGTGGCGACGGCTCGGTGCTCACCCAGCTGTTCACCTGCTGCACGGCGGTCGATCCGATTGTTGTGAGCGGGCTGAGACCGCGGTATGCGGATGTGGGCGCCGACACGATGGGCATTGACGTCGCCAAGGTGGAGTCCATGCCGCTGGGGAGCGACGAGCAGGTGCATGCGATGGTGATGCAGCATACGTTTGGCGCGATCGATGAGGACTCGTCCCGGCGGCTGGCCGCGCTGGCGGGGGAGATGGGGGCATTGCTCGTCGAGGATTGCGCCCACTGCGTGACCCGCATGGCCCGTGATGCTGCGGGATGGCCGTTGGCCGACATTTCCGTGCACTCGTTCGGCGTGGAGAAGATGCTGCCGACCAGATTCGGCGGCGCCATCTGGGTCAATCCGCGGCTGCGTGAGCGGGATGCGGCGCTGGACGCCGAGACCCGAGGCCGGCTCGCCGCGCTGGAGCAGCCGTCCCATCATCTGGATACGGTCACGAAACTGTATATCAACGAGAACCGCGTGCTGTCGCGTCTGGGCGGATTCGGCGGGCGGATGCGTGAGCGACTCACCGCTTCGGGCTGGTATGAGCCGCCGATTTCCGACAAGGAGCGTCGCGGCGCACTGGAATATGAGCCGATGACGGTGACGCCGTGGATCGCGCAGCAGGCGGTGGCCGGCATCTCCGCGCTCGACGCCAATGAGAATGGGCGGCGCACGGTCGTGACCATGTATCGCGAGGCTTTTGCGGGCGTCGACGGGTTGGATGTTCCGGCAGTGGCGATGGACGGCGAGGCGCAGCCGCTGTTGCGGTTCCCGCTGTTCGCGCGGGATACCGAGGCGGCGGAGCGCATCATCGCCGCAGCGCGGCAGGCGGGTGGCTACGCCGAACGCTGGTACCGCCCCGAACTGTTCCCCGGCGTGACCGATCCGGCCGCCTATGGGCTCGACACGTTGGACCGCTCCACCGTGCCGGTCAGCGACCGTCTGGTCTCCACCGCGCTATGCCTGCCCACCGAACTGGGTGAAGACGCGGTTCGCCGCGTCATCGACGCCGTCCGCGCCGCCGTCTGACCACCGGCACGTCTGACCGCCCTCTGGCGCGCAGCGGGCGGTCAGACGTCTCACCCGTTACACCGCGCCGGGAATCTTACTTCTTGAGGGTGTTCTTCAGTGATTTGGCGAGCTTGAGGGAGCTGTAGAAGGCCTTCTTGATCGGCACGTCACGCCCGGCGGCCACCGGGGTGATTTCCTCGGTGAACTTGCACTTGAATTCGTTGAGGCCGTTGAGGCTCGGTGCCAGCTCGGAGCCGATGCCCATCAGATCGTATTCGGTGATGCCCTGCGAGCCAAGGATGCAGCACTCGGTGTACAGCAGCTTGTCGGTCACGTGCAGGCGCATCACGTCGTTGCGCATGCCGGCATAGTAGCGTACCGCGTGCGTGCCGTTGACGGTCACGATTGACCATGCCACCACGCGACCCTCGATGCGGGCCGCGAACACGCGGCAATGATCCGCGCCCAGCGCCTCGATCATGTCGGAGTAGTCGGTGATCGGAGCGGGCGTGAATCCGTCGCGCTTGCCGGTCTCCACCATCACGTCGTAGTATTCCGCGAAGTCGGCGATCGCCTGCTTCGTCTCGTCGGCGATGTCGGCCGGGCATTCGCGCAGCGACTTGCGCACGTCGCGGCGGCCGCGACGCTTCATGCGACTCAGGATCGCATCGTCGCCGCCGGTCACGTCGATCACCACGGTCTGGTCGTACGGCACGGTCGACAGCACCGGCACGGTGCCGTCGGTGAACCACGTGTCGATGCGGATGAACGCCACGTGCCTGTCCGCTCGGTGCACTTCGGCGGCGATCGCGTCGATGGCCTCGCGTTCCAGCGCCTCGTCCGGCTTGACGATCCAGACCGGGCCGTGCATCGAACGCAGGTAATGGTATCCGTGCGTCTCCATGTCGATGAACGCGATGAACGCGACGGTCTCGCCGTCTCGCTGGATCAGGTACACGCCCCAAGGAGTGCGGCCGGGGATGTCCGCCTGGAAGCGTGCCCACACGTCGGTCTGTTCGATCGGCAGCGTCACGCCGGCATCGGCCGCCGCCTGTTCCATTTGCTGGTAGTCGGTTTTCTGTAACGTAATCATGCTTGTCTTGCTTGTCTTTCTATCGGTTCGTGCGCTTTGGCGGCTCAGGCGAACATGCGCTCGACGATGCGGTCGTCGCCCTCGAACGGCACGTGCTTGTTGTGGTCCTTGATCCAGCGTTCGTCACCCTTGCCGATGATGAGGATGATGTTGAACCGGTCGGCGTGCGCTCGGGCGTCGTAGATCGCGTTCGTGACGGCGGTCGGGCGGTCGGAGATGACGGTGGACGCGATGCCGGGCACGGTGATGTACCGTTGCATCTCCGTGCAGATGTCGATGAACGGTTCGGTGTCCGTGTCCTCGGCGGTGAAGATGAAGCTGTCAATGCGATGCTGCGCCGCTTCGACGATCTCCTTGCGCCGGTCGTACGCCTTGTTGCCGGCCGAGCCGGTGACAAGCGTGATGCGCGGGTGCTGCGAGCCGAACCGCTCGTCGACGAAATCGAGCAGCGCGGTCACGGAGGCGTAGTTGTGCGCGTAGTCGACGATCGCCAGCGTGTTGGACTGCGGGTCGTGGAACTGCTCCATGCGGCCGGCGATGCGCACCGGCTCCATCGCGTGCGTGGCTGCGGCGTCGGCGGTCAGGTCGATTCCGGCGGCATGCGCGATGGCCAGCGCCGCTGCCGCGTTGGCGTAGTTGAAGTCGCCGTCCAACGCCAGACGGAACTCGCCGAGATCAGCGCCGTCTGCGGCGATACGGTAGGCGCTGTGCTCGGCGTTCGCCGGGCTTGCGGTGACATCGGCGGCATCGGATCCGGCGGGGCTCTGCCCGTCCAGCAGCTCGAACGTGGTGACCGGCACGCCGGCGTCCGCCGCGTCCTGACGCAGCAGGTCGGCATGATCGCTGGCCGCGCCGAGCACCAGCGCACGGCTGTTGCGCACGATCTGGCGCTTGCAATACAGGTAATCCTCGAACGTCGGATGCTCGATCGGGCTGATATGGTCGGGGGAGATGTTCAGGAACGTGGCCACGTCGAACGTCAGCCCGTACACGCGCTCGACCTTGTACGCCTGCGAGGAGACCTCCATGACGAGGTACTTCATGCCGTTGTCAGCGGCCTCTCGCATCATGCGGAAAGCGTCCATCGACTCGGGCGTGGTCAGGTCGGACTCGACGTACGTGTGCCCGTCCAGGCAGTTGTCCACGGAGGAGAACAGCGCTGCCTTGCCGTGCGAGTGGGCGTTCAGCACGGCCTGGGTGAAGTACGCGGTCGTAGTCTTGCCCTTGGTGCCGGTGATGCCGACCACGGTCAGCTCGTCCTGCGGGCGTCCGTAGAACTCCGCGGACAGCAGGCTCATGGCCTTGCGCGCGTCATTGACGATCAGGCCGGGTGCGCCGGTCTCTGCCGAAAAATCGGTGTCGGCCACGTATGCGGCCAGCCCGCGCTCGTCGATGTCATGCAGATACTCGGCCTTGAACCGCCCCTTGCAGCACAGCAGCGTGCCCTCGCGCACGTCCCTCGTGTCATAGGTGATCGCCGAAAAAGCGGTGTCAGCCCCTTCGATGTCGTGCGCATCAAGCGTCCAACGATCCGCGCGGATGATCTCCCGAAGCAGACCGTGCCGCTTGAGCAGTTGCGCCGCCGATGCCAACGTTACCGTCATACCAAAACCTTTCCTCATGGTGCCGCTGCCATTGTACAAGCCCGACGACCGCGGGAACGATATGCGCGACATGTGCTGATAAGTCCATCACAAAACCGTGCCCACGCTCACAATTTCACCGCACGTCTTGCATACAATAGTGAGCGTGACCGACGAACAGCAACCGAACGAGACCACGGCGCAGGCGCGAGCGAGATTCGAGAAGCTCGCCATGCCCGCGGTCAACGCGCTGTACCGCCAGGCGATGAAGCTCACCAACAATCCCGATGATGCCCAGGACCTTGTGCAGGACACGTTCGAACGCGGGTTCAAGGCGTTCGACAGTTTCGAGGACGGTTCGAACTTCGAGGCGTGGATGACCACCATCGAGCGCAACGCATACTTCAACCAGTACGCGAAGGCGAAGCGGCGGCCGCAGCGGGCCAACGACTCCACCGGCGAATACGACGACTGGGACATCTACGCGGCGTCCGAGCACTCCTCGGAGGGACTGAAATCCGCGGAGCAGGAGTACCTGGACGCCTTCGCGCCACAGGAGATCATGGCGGCGCTCGCAAAGCTCCCGCCCGAGCGCCGGCAGGTGTTCATCGACGCAGCCATCGACGGCAAGTCGTACCAGCAGGTCGCCGACGAGCAGGGCGTGAAGATCGGCACGGTGATGAGCCGCCTGAACCGTGCGCGCACCCAGTTGAAACGCGAACTGTCATCGTACGCGCTGGCGCACGGATACGGCGACGCCCGCAAGCAACTGCCAAGTTCACCGTCCGCGAACTCCAGATCCCCGGTGAGCGTTCATAATGGAGATGACGGAATGCGATCCGTTGCGACGAGCGAAAGGAGCAGGCGTGAGTGACCCTATTGAGCGGCACAGCCATATTTCCATCACACGGCAGACGCCTGTGGGCATCGTCCATGCGGATATGCATATCACATCGGTGGAGATTTCGGGCATGCCCGGTGACATGGGCGATGATCTGGTCGGGGACTGTTTCGACCCGGATTCGTGTTGCGACGAGCATGAGAAGGCGATGATCGCGGCGCTGCGTGCGTATCTGCGGCCCGAGGTCGCGCCGGAATGTCTGCTGGCGCGGTTGCGCGACACGCTTGACCGCTGCTGCTGCGAGGATGGCGGGAATGCTGCCGGTGCCGTCGACGAGCCGGGACGGTCCGCGCAACCCGCGCAGCCTGTACGCGGCGATGCGGTCGTGTCCTGAGACGCGATTTCGGCTTGGGCCCCTGTCTCGAAGCTCGGCAAGCAGGATAAAACGGGCCTGCATAATAAAACGGAATAATAGATAACAAACGGGTCTGCCCGGCTTTCGCTGGGACAGACCCGTTGTCGTCTGTTATGACACCGCCGTATATGGCGATGTCTCGCGGCGTGGAATCACGCCGTCAGGCAAGAATCAGGCGTTCGGCCTTTTGCCGTGGTTGGCGGCCTTCTTGCGACGATCCTTGCGCTTGCGTCCGCGCATGCCCATGATGGACTCCTTTACTACGATTAATAAGCCTTGGGAATTATCACATACGGGGTAGACGTTGTGCAAGTGGCGAATTGTCACCAGCCGTAGGACGGCCGGGTGTCGGTCACTTGACCGTCACCTCGTAGCGTACCACGGTCGTGACGCTCTTGCCGGGCTCTATCACGGTCAGGTGGTCGCCGCTGCGGAACGCGTTGGCCGGGGCTGTCATCGGCTCGACGGCGATGCCGTTCGGATGCTGGTCGAACGGGGCGCCGGTGGCCGTGTAGCATTGCCACGCGTTGATGGTCTCGTCGCCGACCAGCTTGATCTCCATGCCATCGGGGCGGGTGAACACGGTCGTTGTCGTGCCGTCGTCGGCGCGGTGGACGTCCACCCAGGCGTCGTCGAACGCGCGTCCGTCCAGAACCGGGTCGTCGCGCAGATCGAACTTGGTGCCGTCCACAGGCTCGGTGCCGTTCGGCACCAGACCGGCGTCAACGGTGACGTGCGTGTCCGCGTCGATCTTCAGGCGGCATGCGGCCGAATCGGCGTCACGCTGCTCGCTGGTCTCGCCGTTTTTGCCGTTCGCCACCCACGGGTGCAGGCCGAGCGCCCACGGCGCCGGCTCGTCGCCATCATTGCGGGCGCTGACCGTGACGGTCATGCCCTTGTCGTTCAGCTCGTACGTGGCGGTGACGGTGACATCGAACGGATAGCCGTCGAGGTTCGGGAAGCGCAGTGACTGGGTGACGCTGTTCTCGGTGAGCGATTCCAGCTTGCCACATGTACTGGGTATGCGTAGCCGTGGTTCGCGTTGTTGCGCGGCTCGGGATGATACTCGTTGACCGGTGCGCAGTAGTGCTTGCAGTTGAAGTCGTATTCGCCGTCCTTGATGCGGTTCGGCCAAGGCGCGAGGATATAGCCGCAGCAGGTCGGCGTCAGGTCGTCCGGTCCGTAGCTGCAGAACACCTCCTTGCCGCCGTAGTCGAAACGGCGCAGCTTCGAGCCGAGCTCGCAGACGACGGCGGAGAAATCGCCATGATGGATGGAATACTGGTTGCCGGTACGCGGTGTGGTGCCCATTGCTTGCTCCATGATCGACGGTGATATTGTTACCGCTCACTATCATAGTGTGCGCTGGGCTTTTGCCGTGTGCGGTCGGGGTGTCGCCTGTTGCCCCCGGGCATTGTCATGTGCCGGTATCGCACGCGTAGGGATGTTCCGGCCGCACCCGTGCGCGTGCCTTTGCTACGCTGAGTCGTTGTGATTGAGTGATGCCGCATAGCGGCCACTGACTGCATGAGGAGGATGATATGGCGAAACGCATCGTGCTGGCGGATCCGCGCGGATTCTGCGCCGGGGTGGATCGGGCGATCCTTACCGTGCAGACCATCCTGAAGGCCGCGTCGGCGCGGGTGGATGGCCTGCCGCCGGTGTATGTGCGTCGTCAGATCGTGCACAACCGGCATGTCGTCGAGGATCTCGCCGCGCAGGGGGCCGTGTTCGTGCAGGAGCTCGCGGAGATACCTGACGAGGCTGCTGCCGCCGGCATCCCGATCGTGTTCTCCGCGCACGGCGTGTCGCCGCAGGTCAAGGCGGAGGCCGCACGCCGCGGCATGCACGTCGTGGACGCCACCTGCCCGCTGGTCAGCAAGGTGCATCGTGAGGTATTGCGTTTCGTGCGCGAAGGCTACGAGATCATCTACATCGGCCATCGGGGGCATGATGAGGCGGTCGGCGTGGTGGGGGAGGACCCCGTGCATGTGCATCTGATCGAACATGAGGCGGACGTGGATTCGCTGGATTTCCGGCCGGAGCAGAAGCTGGTGCTGCTCACGCAGACCACGCTCAGCATCGATGAGACGGCCGGCACCATCGCGGCGCTCAAGTGCCGGTTCCCGTGGATGAAGGAGCCGCCGAGCTCCGATATCTGCTACGCCACGTCCAACCGCCAGACCGCGGTGAAGCTCGTTGCCGAGCAGTCCGATAGCGTGGTGATCGTGGGGTCGGCGAACTCCTCCAACTCGGTGCGGCTCATGGAGGTCGCGCAGGAGGCGTTGGAGGAGCGCGGGCGAGCGCACCGCGTGGATGACGCGAACGAGCTCGACCCGTCATGGTTCGACGGGGTCGAGGCGGTCGGCATCTCGTCGGGCGCATCCGTGCCGGACGAACTGGTCGCGGGCGTCATCGAGGCCTTGCGCGCACAGGGCTTCACCGATGTATCCACCGTGGAGACCATTAAGGAGAACATGCATTTCGTGCTTCCGGCGGAACTCCGCCGGAAGCCCTCGCAGGCGCGGTAGTGCGCCTGCTCGCCTCATCGCCGCTGGCGGGACGAGGCGTATAGCAAACCCTATGTGAGGGTGTTCAACGCCAATGACGGGGCCGCCACGGTTCCCGGCATCGCGGCGGGGGAGTGCTCCACACTCGCGGTCGACGGCAAGGTGACGCTGACGGGAGGCTCCACGGTGAACGTGGGCGCTGACGGGTATGCGGCGGCGGGACTGTCCGCCACCGGTGCGCCCGTGGGCGCCGTCGCGCTTGCCGACCGCAGCCGGGGCCTTGCTGCGACACCGTGAAACCAGTGGCCCAAGCGGCGGAGAATCCGCCGAATAGTCGAGGCCTTCCCGATTCGCGCTCTCAAAACTCGCAGATACGAAAAGCCGTTTGTTGGAAAATGGCGGTTTCCGATTTCGTACCTTCGAGTTTTGAGAGCGGTAGTATGGAAAACATGGGCAAAAAAACGAAGCATGAGAAGGGTGCCGGCTCCACGCCGGCGACTGTGCAGCTGGAGAAGGCCGGAGTGCCGTTCAAGACCTACGAGTACGAGCATTCCAACGACCACATGGATGACGGTTACGGGGTGGAAGCCGCGAAGAAGCTCGGATTCGATGAGCATCAGGTGTTCAAGACGCTGATGGCCGACACCGGTTCCGAGCGCGTAGTGGGCGTGGTGCCGGTCAGCGGACACATGGATCTGAAGGCGTTGGCGGCGGCGGTCGGTGCGAAGAAGGCATCGATGGCCGACCCGAAGGTCGCGATGCGCGAGTCCGGCTATGTGGTCGGAGGCATCTCGCCGCTCGGGCAGCGCACGCATCACAAGACCGTGCTTGACGAGAGCGCTCTGCAATTCGACGAGATCCTGCTGTCCGGCGGCAAGCGCGGGTTTTCGGTCGGCGTCAATCCGCATGATCTGCTCAAGGTATTGAACGCGGTCGCTGCGCCCATCGGTACGTGGTGACGGGGTCCGGCTCAGCCCGCCGGCAAGTGCCGAGCCGGTAAAAACAAAGGGTTTATGGTTTGGGCTCCCACAGCGAAGCACTGTGGGAGCCCAAACCATAAACCCTTGTGGAATTTAGCGGCCTAGACCGCGGGGATTCACTCGGAGATCTCGGCGAAGTACAGCAGGGTACGGATCATGTTGCAGGTGAAGCCGTACTCGTTGTCGTAGAAGGACACGGTGCGGGCCATCGTGGTGCCGTCAACGGTGTTCACGTCGGTCTGCGTCGGGTCGAACACGCCACCGTGGGTGTCGCCGATGATGTCGGAGGAGACGATGCCGTCCTCGTTGTAGCCGTAGTACTCGGTGTTGGAGAAGGCTTCCTTGAACGCGGCGTTGATCTCGTCAGCGGTGACTTCCTTGTTCAGGACGGTGGTCAGCTCGGTGATGGAGCCGTCCGGGACCTGGATGCGCTGGGCGTGGCCCTGCAGCTTGCCGTTGACCTCGGGCACGACCTTGCCGATGGCCTTGGCGGCACCGGTGGAGTGAGGGATGGTGTTGATCGCGGCGGCGCGGTTGTTGCGAGCCTTCGGGAAGCGCGGGCCGTCGAGGATCATCTGGGTGCCGGTGTAGGCGTGGATGGTGGTCATGAAGCCGAGCTTGATGCCGAACTTGTCGTTCAGCAGCTTGACCATGGCGGCCATCGAGTTGGTGGTGCAGGAACCGGCGGACACGATGTTGTCGGAAGCCTTCAGGATCTCGTGGTTAACGCCGAACACGACGGTCGGGGTGGTCTCGTCCTTGGCCGGGGCGGAGATCAGGACCTTCTTGGCGCCGGCGTTCAGGTGGGCCTGGGACTTCTCGGCGGAGGTGTAGAAGCCGGTGCACTCAAGCACGAACTCGACACCGTCGTTCTTGACCCACGGGATGTTGTTGGCATCCTTCTCGGCGTAGACCTTGTATTCCTTGCCGTCGACCACGATGGCGTCGTCGGTGGAGGTCACGTCGACCGGGGTGCCGTCGTCGTGACGGAAGGTGCCGTGGGTGCTGTCGTACTTCAGCAGGTAGGCGAGCATGGACGGCGTGGTCAGATCGTTGATTGCAGCGACCTCGATGTCACCGGCCTGGCCACCGCGAGCCTGCAGCTCGAAGATGCGGCGGAAGGCGAGACGACCGATACGACCAAAGCCGTTGATACCAATCTTAACTGTCATGTGTTCTCCCTTTGTAGGGTAGGCCGTTTGCGCATGGACGCGCTATGGCCTTTGTTTACCAACAGTGTCTACTGTAATGCGCCGTCTGTACTAGAGCAACGGTGTCGTGCTTGCTTTGAGCATAAAACGGCCATATTCCGTTAACGCTAACAAATATGTCTGTACAGCCTGTGGCGATTCGATGCGAGGCATTCCGCACCGCGGCCTCACCGCACCGCCAGCGCCGAGGACACCGCCGTGTCGAGCGCGCCCAGATCCCCGCCGAACGGATGCCGCAGTCTCACCGCAGGCAGCGGCGCCTCGATCGGGAACGTGACGATCAGCGTGCCCGACTCCACCGAGACCGTCGCCACGGAACCGTCCACGAACTCGTTGCTCACCCCCTGCACGACGGTGTTGGCGAGCGCGGCGCCCTCCAGCACGTATTTCAGCCCGGCGATGGTGACGCCATGGCAGACGTCGCTGTGCGAGAACACCGAGATCATGCGGCGCGGGGCGACATGATTGGCCGGGAACTCCAGCGCCCCGTCCGCGATCGCGGTAACGATGCTGCCGTCGCCGTACAGATATCCGATGCCGCCATGCGAGGCCAGTAGCGCCATCAGCTGCATGTTGGCGATCGTGTGGTCGATGCGACCGCCCAGCGCTCCATATATATGGAACTCGCGTGCGCCGCGGCTCCATCCGACCTTCAGCGCGCTCAGCAGATCCGGATCGTCCTTCTGCGGCGGCAGGCGGACGCTGCGGTCGCCGTCCGGCACGTCGCCGGACAGCGAATCGAAATCGCCGATGACGAAATCCGGTGACAGCCCCATCGCCCGCATATGGTCGAGCCCGCCGTCCGCGGCGATCGCCAGCATCCCCTTCTCGATAGCGGGCGCGGGTCCCTCGTAATACTCGCCGGCGCCGAAAATCACGCAACGTTCATATGCCATGCTGCCACTGTATCGTGTGCACGGCACTGCGCGTCCCGCGCGCTGCGGGCGGCTTCGCTGGCAGGCTCGAACGCAGGGCACGCACGACCGGAGGGGAACGAGGACGACATGGCAAAGACCGACGACGCGAAACTATGGCCGATCCTCTCATCGAAGCTGTTCCTGTACGTCACCGAGTTCTTCTCCGGCATGGGCGTGATGGCCGCGGAGCTCGGCGCGTCGCGCCTGCTGATCGTCACCGTGTCGACGAACTTCCCGGTCATCGCCGCGTTAGCTGCATGCCGACCTTCGTGACGATCCCCGCGGTGGGCACGTTCGTGACGTTCCCGATCTTCTCCGGACCGCTTCTGGCACTCGCGCTCGTGTATTTCCTCGCCGCCCGCGCCTGGACCGGAACTTGTGGCGACACGCCCGGTCTGGGGGTGTGGTAGTATCTACAAGGCTTGAGAAATCAAGAAAGTGGGGCAACCCCACCTGGAAGCCTGTCATGGCCTCGGGTCCAAGGCAACAGCCTATCCGGTCGCGTGGAATGCGCGGTCGTGAGCATGCCTCATGAGGCATGCGATCATGCGAATATGTATGATGGCCGGCGCTGCAGTGCGCACGGTTCGGTGAGCCATGGATTCGTCCGTCATGCCCGGTATCCGGCGAAGGTCCGCTTCGAAGAACATGAGGATTGGAGTCATCATTAGCGACGAACCACGTATCAATGACGAGATTCGCGTCTCGCAGGTACGCCTGATCGGCCCGAACGGCGAGCAGGTGGGAGTCATCGCGACCTCGGTCGCGCTCAACCTGGCGAAGGAAGCGAACCTCGATCTCGTCGAGGTGGCGCCCAACGCCAAGCCTCCCGTCGCCAAGCTGATCGATTACGGCAAGTTCAAGTACAACGAGAAGATCAAGGCCCGTGAGGCCCGCCGTAACCAGAGCACCGCCGAAATCAAGGAGATCCGCTTCCGCCTGAAGATCGATGATCACGATTTCGAGGTCAAGAAGGGCCATGTGGTCAGGTTCCTCAACGGCGGCGACAAGGTCAAGGTGACCATCATGCTGCGCGGCCGCGAGCAGTCCCGCCCCATCGGCGGCGTCGAACTGCTGCAGCGTCTGGCCGCAGACGTCGAGGAGTACGGCACCGTCGAGTCCCGGCCGAAGCAGGAAGGCCGCAACATCATCATGACGCTTGCGCCCAAGGGCAAGAAGGTGCACACCCAGTCCGAGCAGCGCCGCCGCGGCGACCAGTCGCGCGCCGAGCGCCAGGCCCGTCAGGCCGCCCGCCTCGCCGCCAAGCAGGAGGCGCAGAGCCAGGCAGCGGCGGCGTCCGCAGCCGCGATCGACGACCAAGACAAGACTTCCGAAACGAAGTAACAAACAAGGAGGGCAGCAATGCCGAAGATGAAAACCAATTCCGCCGCGTCCAAGCGCGTCCGTGTCACCGGCTCGGGCAAGCTGATGCATGCAGGCAGCGCCATGCGCCACAATCTTGAGCACAAGTCCGCTCGCAAGCGTCGTGCGCTGAAGGCCGACGGCGTGCTGGCCACGGCCCAGTCCAAGAACATGAAGAAGCTGCTGGGCCGCTGAACCGCGCCAGCCGAATAGATACGTCAAAAGAAAGCTGAGGAATAACTATGGCACGTGTCAAGCGCGCAGTGAACGCCCACAAGAAGCGTCGCGTCGTTCTCGAAAGGGCCTCCGGCTACCGTGGCCAGCGCTCCCGTCTGTACCGCAAGGCCAAGGAGCAGCTGCTGCACTCCTTTACCTACAACTTCCGCGACCGCAAGGCTCGCAAGGGCGACTTCCGCAAGCTGTGGATCCAGCGCATCAACGCTGCCGTCCGCGCCGAAGGCATCACCTACAACCGCTTCATCCAGGGCCTGCACCTTGCCGGCATCGAGCTGGATCGTCGCGCTCTCGCCGAGCTGGCCGTCTCCGATCCCGAGACCTTCAAGGCCATCGTCGAGCAGGCCAAGGCCGCTCTGCCCGAGGACGTCAACGCTCCGGTCGAGGCCTGAGCCGCGAACCTCGGCGGATGCGCCTTCGCGCGCATCGGCAACCGCATGAGAACCCCGCCCTGTGCGGGGTTCGCGCATATCATGCGGGAACGTGCAGATATGCAAGCCTTCCGCACGCATACAGGGTTCTCGCATATGATGGGGCACCATGTACAACGGATCCACCCGGCTTCTTGACCAGTTCATCGCGCATATCTCCGTCGAACGCGGACTGGCCAGGGCGACCGTGCGGGCATACGAATCCGATCTTCGCCGCTATCTCTCGTGGCTCGCGCACACGCGCGGCATCACCGATCCCGATGCCATCGGCAAAGCCGACATCGAGGAGTACGTGGCGCAGCTGGATTCGGACGGCGACAGCGCGCGCAGCAAGGCGAGGAGGCTTGCCAGCATCCACGAGTTCCACCGGTTCGCCCTCGCGCAGCACGCCGTGAGCGACGACGTGTCCGCCACGGTCAAGGCACCCAAGAGCGCGCAGATGCTGCCGGATGTGCTGACGATCGACGAGGTCTCCCGCCTGCTCGACGCGATTCCCGACCCGCACGGCACCGACGCGGCACGGGGGAGAGCTGGCACCGGAGCGTTGCCGGACGCCGTGCTGCTGCGTGACAGGGCGCTGCTCGAATTCATGTACGCCACCGGATGCCGCGTCTCCGAAGCGGTCGGAATGAATCTGGACGACATCGACATCGACGACGCGCATGTGGCGCGGCTGACGGGCAAAGGATCCAAGCAGCGACTCGTCCCGCTCGGCGAATACGCATGTCGCGCGCTGCGCCGATACCTCGCCGAGGGGCGCGGCACGCTGGAGGGCCGCGCCAAGGGCACGCCGGAACGCCGCGCGGTATTCCTCAACAAACGGGGACGCCGGCTGTCTCGCCAGTCGGTATGGGAGGTCATCAAACTGGCGGGGGAGCGGGCCGGCATCGATCGTCCGCTTCACCCGCACACGCTCCGGCACTCTTTCGCCACGCACCTGATCCAGGGCGGCGCCGACGTGCGCACCGTGCAGGAACTGCTCGGCCATGCCTCGGTTACCACCACGCAGATATACACGCACGTCAGCCCGGAGACCTTGATTGAGGCGTACCTCACCTCGCATCCGCGCGCGCGGTGAACGCGGAGCGGTTGCCCGGGCGCGATAGCATGGATGCGACATGCGAAGGAGGCAGCTCGACATGCAGCAGGCGGCATATTCCCGCTTCGACGGCGACGACGCGGGAAACAGGCAGGGAACGCTGCCGATCCGCGGCACCTATGCCGCCGCGCCACGGGGAGACGACGGGTCTTCGGCGGAAACGGTGATGGTCGGCACGTCCGGCGGCCCCGCGCACACTGGTGATGATAAGGTGAACGGTATGCCTACTGATCTGCTTGGACGAGAATACGAGACGTTTCCCGCGCCGAAACCGCTGTCGCAGCACGGTCCCGCGCGCATCATCGCCATATGCAACCAGAAAGGCGGGGTGGGCAAGACCACCAGTTCCATCAACATCGCCGGCGCGCTCAGCCAGTACGGGCGCCGTTGCCTGATCGTCGACTTCGACCCGCAAGGAGCCGCGACAGTCGGCCTCGGCATCAACGCGAACGCTGTCGAGAACACCGTGTACACCGCGCTGTTCGACCCGTCGATCGATCCGCACGAGATCGTACAGCACACGGATTTCGAGAACCTGGACATCATGCCGGCGAACATCGACCTGTCCGCCGCCGAGGTGCAGCTGGTCACCGAAGTCGGTCGCGAGCAGATCCTCGCCAGCGTGCTGCGAAAGCTCCGCAACGAATACGACGTGATCATCGTCGACTGCCAGCCGTCGCTGGGCCTGCTCACCGTGAACGCCTTGACCGCCGCGGACGGCGTGATCATCCCGGTCGCCGCGGAGTTCTTCGCGCTGCGCGGTGTGGCGCTGCTCATGCAATCCATCGAGAAGGTGCAGTCGCGCATCAACCCCGACCTGCAGGTCTACGGCGTGCTGGTCACCATGTTCACGCGCACCCTGCACTGCGAGGAGGTGCTGCAGCGCATCTACGAGGCGTTCCAGGACAAGGTGTTCCATTCGGTCATCTCGCGGTCCATCAAGCTGCCGGACGCCACCGTGGCCGCCGCCCCGATCACGATCTACGCTCCCGGCCACAAGACCGCGAAGGAATACCGCGAGGTGTCGCGCGAGCTGATCGCCCGCGGCATCGTCGCGTGATGGCGCGGCCATGGTGAGCGGCGCAAGCGCGATGCGATGAGCGAGTTGACGGAACCTGCCGACGGCGGCGAGATCGGAGGCGATGCCGCCGTCTCCCCGGGATTCTCCGTCGAACTGGAGGTCTATTCGGGGCCTTTCGACGCGCTGCTGTCCATGATCGCGAATCGGCGGCTGGAGCTCACCGAGGTGTCGTTGTCGGAGATCACCGAGGAGTTCCTTGCCTATGTGCGCACGCTGGATCTTGCGCGCAACATGGAGGAGGCGAGCGCGTTCCTCGATGTCGCCTCGGTGCTCGTCGAGGCGAAGAGCGCGGCGCTGCTGCCGCATGACCAGGCGGATGGGGAGCGCGACGAGCAGAGTCTCGAAGCGCTGCGTGAGCGTGACCTGCTGTTCGCCAGGCTGTTGCAGTATCGTGCGTTCAAACAGGCGGCCGGCGATTTTCGCGCCCGGCTCGCTGCCAATGCCGGCAGGTTCCCGCATCCGGCATATGTCGATGAACGTGTCGCGGCGATGCTGCCGGAGCTTGCATGGTCGCTGGGCGCAGAGGACTTGGCGCGCATCGCCGCACAGGTGTTTGCCAACGCGCCGGCCAGCGAGGTGTCGCTGCATCAGCTGCATGTGCCGCTTGTCGACCTGCGTGCGCAGGCGGCGGTCGTGCGCGACCGGTTGCAGGCGTTGCCGGCCGGCGGTTCGATGACGTTCGCGGAATTGACGCGTGACGCACACCGCCGTGTAGAGGTGGTCGCGCGTTTTCTGGCGGTTCTGGTGTTCTTCAAGCAAGGCGTGCTGCAGTTTCGGCAGGCCGGGCCATTCGAGACGCTGCATCTGCGCTGGGTCGAAGACGCCCGGGACGCCGGTGTGGTCGACATCGCGGAGGGGGACTTCGCATGAGGCTCGCAAAACGTGAAGATACAGGCGGCGTCGTATTGGAAAATAGCGGTTTGGTTTTTTATATCTCGACGTTTTGTGGGCGAGAAAGGTGACGTGATGGATGCGCAATTCACGGCGGAGGACTTTCCGGGCGGTCTGAGGGCCTGCATGGAGGCGATTCTGATGGTCGCCGACCAGCCGCAGCACGCCGCCGACCTGGCGCGGGTTCTGGGCGTGGGCGAGCAGGAGGCTCGTGCCGCGCTGGAGCGTCTGCGCTCGCAGTATGACGAGGAGGGGCGCGGCTTCGAGCTGCGGCATACCGCGCGTGGCTGGCAGTTCGCGAGCCGGGCGCAATACGAGCAGGTGGTGTCGGCGTTCGTGACTGACGGGCAGACCGCGCGCCTGTCGCAGGCAGCGTTGGAGGCGCTGGCCATCGTGGCGTACAAGCAGCCTGTGACGCGCGCCCAGGTCGCGGCGATCCGCGGCGTGAACTCCGACGGCGTGATTCGTTCGCTGACAGTGCGCGGACTGGTTCGCGAGGATGGCGTGGACGAGGATTCCCGGGCCGCGCTGCTGGTGACCTCCGGCCTGTTCCTGGAACATCTCGGATTGGAGTCGCTCGACCAGCTGCCCCCGCTCGCCCCATTCCTGCCCGAACGCGAGACCACCAACGTCCCCGACGGCGAATAGGAGTTGCCGGAGGGCTGTCGGCCGTAAGCCGACTGGGGTGGTCGGTGTTTCAGCGTATGTAGGTTATGCCGCCTCCGCGGCCTCGCATGACACACCACTTAAAGTCATGTTGACTATAAGTGATATGCTCTGGTCTTGAACTGGAGAGCACACCAGTCGGAAAGTGGGCATGCATGGTCGGCGGAAACGTGTCGGAGCGGCGGATGCAACCGCCGGCCGTCGGGGTCTCCGTGGTGATCCTGGCCCTGGGGCCGGAGGAGACCGCGTCGGATTGCCGTGACGCGATGCCCTCGCGTCTGTGGCTGCCGCTGGTGCGCCGCGTGCGCCAGCCGTTTCTGGGGCGGTGGGCGCTGCCGGGCGGCGATTTGCGCGCCGACCGTTCGCTGGAGCAGTCCGCCTACCACGCGTTGGAGACCACCACGGACCTGCATCCTCGCTACCTTGAACAGCTGTATACGTTCGGCGATCCCGCGCGATCGCACGGTGGCCTGCCGATGGTCTCCATCGTCTACTGGGCGCTGGTCGGCAAGGCCGAAGCCCATGATTTCACCGAGGCGGACAACGTCCGGTGGTTCCCCGAGGACGAGCTTCCCGAACTGGCCTTCGACCATCGGCAGATCATCGACTATGCGTTGTGGCGCCTGCGCAACAAGATCGAATACCCGGATATCGCCACCAAGCTGGTCGGTGACACGTTCACGCTGCGCCAGCTGCATCACGTGTATGAGGCCATAACCGGCGAGGCCATCGACGTGGCGAATTTCCGGCGTCGCATGCTGTTGTCCGGCGAGCTGGAGGATACCGGCGAGAAACTGCGCGATGGCCGCCACCGCCCGGCGGCCGTGTACCGGTACAACCCCGACCGTTCCCGCGCGTCGACGGCCCCACCCGTCGGGCCGCCACGCGACGCGCCGACCATCGAGGAGCTGGAGGACCAGCGCATCGAGGACGCGCTGTCCGCGTTGATGCCATCGGCACGCGCATGACGGGAGGCGGGCGGCAAGACCCGCGTCCGTGCCGTATAACCGCATATTGATTTTGGCCGGCCACCCGGTTGTCAGATACGTTGGCGTGCCCGCACGCCTTAGAGAAAGGAACACACCATGAGCGCAACATTGTCCG